>Ga0187861_10003391_pt1 | contig 14135 bp, 12 predicted proteins | sample June2016WEW_10_1_3_FD_132986 | JGI IMG/M metagenome (GOLD analysis project Ga0187861, IMG submission 132986) | Peatland microbial communities from SPRUCE experiment site at the Marcell Experimental Forest, Minnesota, USA - June2016WEW_10_100 | ecosystem: Environmental > Terrestrial > Soil >...
ATCCGCAGATTTTTGAGATGGCGGTAGCACTTCCTGCCCTGTGAAGAAATGCACGCATATGCCCCTGATGGGGACCACTGACAAGATAAGCACTTAACCTCCCGGCAACCTCTGCAGCAGCAATCATTGCTATCAGCAATTCCTTTCCCCCGACATTCAATTTTTCCCCCATGGCAAAGGGGGCGGATATAGCCGAATTTCCCACATGTCCCATAAACACAAAATTGTCAAGCTCAAGCGAATTTATCATGGCAGAATGATAATAAAGAACATGATCGAGTGACCAGCTTTCACCACAGGGTAAAAGGGTGAAGGGTCCTCCGCTTTCTGAAGCTTTCAGCGCTTCTTTTAATTTTATGCCGACATCCGTACGTGAACCTGCACAAATTGCCGCAATGCAATCGAGTAATTGCAACTTTGAATAATAAATTACATCTTCGGGTATATCTTCATACCTTAAATTCGTAATCCAGCTGCTGACGCCTTGAATTTGTGTCCGAAATTCTTTTTTCATTTTTTCACCTTGTATGCTGCAACCTTTCCATAAACGAATGAACGGTCATTGTGAAAAATAATCTTACTTAAATTTTCATCTATAATTATCCTGTCGTGAAGTATTTCAGGGACTTCTCTTGGTATCATCAGGTTCCGGAAACAAATCCGGGCTTCCGGACATGCGGTCCTGTTTACCTCGTTAAAAAACCTCAGGGTATCATCGACGTTCATCAATTCGCATATATTGGACAATCCAAAACAATTCAGGAAATTATCCGGTAATGTCGACAACCACTGTTTTGCATCACAGGTAACAATTTTTATCCGGTCGAGCCTTGCCTTAATTATATTAAAATTATGCTCCAGTAAATAATCTGGAACTTCATCAAGAGATTTGTAACTGCCTTTCAGATACAGATGAAGAAAATAGTTGCCTTTTACAGGGATTTCACTTAAAGCCTTCCTAAACCGGTTAAAAAAACTATCGGAAAACGAGTCCGAGCCATCATCAAAATGAAAATAATCTGCTTTTAATCCCCGCTTTGCCAATATATATTTATTAAAAAAAAGATTGAACATAAACCGGGTCCTTTTGGTATCCCAATATTGGCGGTAGAAGATCTTTTGCTCTTCAGGGTTTTTTTCATTGAACAATTCATTTATCCTTTTTTTCCCTTGAATGAAAAACATTACCTGCCCCACCAGTTTAACGAATTTTTCATACCGGCCATTCATTAGAAAACCTTTTTCAATCATTTTGACATTTTGATCCCAGAACGCTTTTGCACCGTCTGATAATTCTTCTCTAAGCGTATGGTAATTATGAAGTCTTTCCTCCGAGTTTTTTAAACCGAGAAACGCTAAAAATTCTTCAAAACCCAGATGCTTCATCGCCGCTATTTTCAGTTCAAGAAGATAGGATTGACTTGGGTTAATATCAACGGCATAAATTTCTGCCGGTTCGTATAAAAGAAATGAAAGCGTATTACACCCCCCCGAGGTGATCGTCATCATCTTGTCGCCCGGTGCAATCTTAAGTGCTCTATAATCAGATTCGGGATCTTCCCAATTCATTGTGAAGATTAATTTAAATAATTGAACCTGACCCTTTGATTTTTTTTGTGTCATTTTCTGCAGGTGGATAATAAATGTAATTAAACCAAAGAATAATCCTCAAACGGAATACCACTTAAAATAGATTTTATTTTTTCTTTATTATCTTTCAAACTGGTAGCAAAGCCCATTGATTTAAAAGTGAATTTCGGATAGCCGGAGAATATCTTTAAAAACGGATCATTCTCGTGAATGCCAATAGCCAGAAAGTTGTATTTTTTTTCATAAGCTATATTCCGGGCTCTTCCAATTAGTAATTTCAGTGCTTTCTCGTGGCCGGATTCGCAGGCATAAGATTTTATATACAGAATCCGCACAACGTTGTTTATTTTGGGCAACCTTACAATCGGGGAAATGGCATTTAATGCACTGATCGCCATAACAACACTTTTAAGATAAAACGGCAGCCTGATTAATACGTTTTGTTTTGCAGGCCCTGCATCAAACAAGGTAATAGCCGATACTACTGTATTATTGAATGAAGCAGTTATCAGGGTTGTATTTTCGAATGAACTTTCAGAATAAACCAGTCCAAATTGAAAGTTCTTCATAAAGTTGTTAAAGAAACTGACGCCGGATGAAACAAATGACCCTTCTTCCAAGTGATATTTTGTGTTCCTGGTTTTAAATAGTGTCGGAATAATCTGTAAAACATTAAATATTCCTACTGCTTCAAACGTGGGTAAAAAGCTCCTCCCTTTGAAAAAAGGCATTACATCTTCATTTCTATATGCAGCTGTGCAAAAAAGAAGATCCGCATTCATGGAAATAAGTTTTTGCAATACTGCCCTGGCTAACCTCATTGCAACCGTAGATTTCCGGTAATCGGGATGAATCTTAAAATCTCCCAGATAATGAACAGTTTCCGGTTTCCCATCGATAAAAACATTTACAGCCGATGCTGAAAATGAACCAATGATGTTGTCATTCAGTTCCGCCACCATTACAAAAGAAGAACCTCTCATCTCCAGTAACCGGAAAAAATCAGGCCTTCTGTCAATTCTGATGGAGATATCTCCCTTCATGGGTGCCAGAGACGTCAGGTAAACAAGTCCTTCGTTGTCAGCCCGGGTGGCCTCTTTTATGATAATATTTGTTTTCTCTTCCGTTCCCACTGGTTCATCAGGTGTCAAATTTTACTCTTTTAATGGATAAGGATTTTATCAGCCAATCCGGCAAGGGTTTATTTGGGTTTCTTCTTTTCAGGTTGATACTCCACTTAAGCATTTTAATTAATGGAATTTTATATGCTTCGACAAATTCTATCAGAGTGCCATCAGGGTCTTCAAGGTAACCCCACCGTCCGTTCGTATCACCCATTTTAAATGATTCGTCACTCAATACCCGGAAAGAAAACCCTTTATCTTCAAGCTCCTTAATAAAAACGCCGAGGTTTCCTACATCAAAACAAAGATGAATAAATCCAATATCACCCCAGTATCGGTCCTGGAATACCTTTTTCGGCAGGGAATCAATACATTGTATAAGTTCTATCTCGCTTTTTCCGAATAACTTACTAAAACCACCTGTTCTGTTATTCTCATGTCCCAAAAGGATTCGTCTGAACCTGACATTACCATTCGGTAAATTTTTTAAATCTTCAAAATTATCTAAGCAGTCATAAACCACCCTGTTATAGCCCAGAATATCACTGTACAATTTCAAAGAGTTATCAATATTTGTTACGCCAATGCTGCAGCCAAATATTCCACCGGTATCGGTTTTATTATTGGAATACCATGATGTATTTTCTTTTATCTGGATAATATTGTCAAACGGGTCTTCAATGTAAAAACATTTCTTTCCGTCAGGGTCAGTTTCAATTTCAGATAAAAAATTCACTTTTTGTTTTTGCAAACGTCCAAAACTCTGTGAAATGTTTTTTGATTTGACTTTTGCAATGTTGATCCCTAAATCACCGAGATTTAATTTCTGTATAGCTCTCGCGGGTTCCCGGTCAAGATATTGCCAGATCTCATATCCGCCTCCTCCCTGCAGACTCATTGCCAGTATTGCTCTCTTCCGGTGTGATTTTCCTCCCATGTAGGGTGCCATATTAGTAGCCACCTGGTCGTCATCGAATATCGGTACATCTGAACCAAGTCTGGTTGCATACCATTCAAATGCTTTTTCCGCATCATTAACGCCAACGCCAATCTGCTGTATCCCATAAATATATCTGTCTCTCATGATATCACATTCACAGAATTTTCATTTGGAGTTAAGTTAAATAAAGAATTATGGCCAGTTTTTTTTCTAATGGTCATGATATAATTCATAAAAGCATCAATCCTAGATCTTGTCATAGGAGTCAATGAGCCGGTTGCTATGTCGCTATTCAACATGAGCAGGGGAATTTTCAGCTCCCTCTGAAAAGCCATCTCAATACAGCCTTTTGCCAAAGGGCAATGTGGCTGTTGATAAGTAATGACTCCGTCAAAATTATATAAATTCATGGCTCTTTTCATCGCTTCAATTCTGTCGTCAAGTTTTATAGCGGCATTCGATAATATCATCCTGGCCAGTTGTTCATAAGGGTCTTTGCATGCTGCAATGGCCTTGATTCCATGCAGGGGAGTATCCTTCGGCCAGACAAAATTAACTGACTCAAACACAAGGAAATCATCGACATAACTGCTGATTGAACCTTTTGCATCTGGCAGGAGATCCCAGAGAAGCCTTGGACTTCCGTCAATCTGTACTTGCTGCTGTGATTTATTGTCGATATAATCGATAATATAGGTATGCAGTCGTTCAACGATCTGGTAGGCTTCATATGAACCTCTAATATAAGGTAAACTGAACGCAAATCCCAGCAATTCACTGGAAATCCTGGGAGAACCTGGCCTTGTCCTTAACACATTTATCTCTGCCATTTTTTGAATGATCTTGACTGACCAACCAATTGAGTCTGCAAAAATTTTTTCGTCTACCTTAACTCCCACAATCTCTGCTGCCTTATAATGCATTTTTTTTAATTGCCGTTGAAGGTATTCCACCCTCGAATTATATTCATCCAGTATTGAAATTTCCAATCTCATTACGGGTATTTTCCTTTTTTCAGCAATAGCCCTGAATGAATCGCTCTCATAATCACAATAGCTGGATGCTCCAATAATCAGCTCAGGAACATCCAGAATTCCCTGCGAATCCAATCCGATTAAAAGGCGTTGAATGCTGCAGCAGTCTTGGGAAAATCCTTGCTGGCTGGCATATCTGAAAAGATCATTTGCAAGTTTTGTATTTCCATATCTTGTAGCTTCCTTTGCCGGCCAGATTGGATTAAATCCCAATGCAATGAATATTTCTGGCGGCACTAGATTACCTAACCAGACTATTGGTTTTTTACTGATTTCATTCCCGCCTTCAAAATCTTCTGATGCATGTAGCTGTATTTTAGCGCCATTGCTATAAATATGAGATGTCTCTGCAGTATTATTAAATAGCCGTACTCTCATTTTAGCCAGGGAAAGAGGAAGCCTTTGTTGTTTTTGATTTGGCATGGGGGATGTGATCATCTCAATTTTTTGTCCTATGGAATCAACATAATCTGATTGCAGTGCAACAAGTGCAGCTCCGTATGCAACCATATATAACGGGTCTTCACTGACTATAAAATCATGGCTGTCCAGATTTAGCCTCTGGCGAAAAGATTTTACTACTGCCTTGTTCAATGCCACTCCTCCCTGGAATATGATTGGTGTTTTTGCTATGGGCGCAATGCGTAGGAAATTATCTACCATTGAATTGACATATCCCATGATGACATCCCTGATCTCCTTTCCAGCCTGGATCTGAGCTATTGCATCCAGGCGAGCGAAAACAGAACAGACAGCATCAAAACATAGAGGAGAATTGGACTTAAGCGCTTCTTCAGCAAACTGCTCAAGATTTAGCTCAAGTTCGGAGGCCAAATGCTCGAGTGATATACCTGTTGAAGAGGAACATCTGTTGTTCAACCGATGCATCCCGGTTGACATTTCAATGCATTTAGCATCTGTTCCGCCTATTTCAAAAATGGTCATTGTACGGGGATATAAGAATCCGGCAGCAGTAAGATTAGCTTCAACTTCTGTGATATGATTTCTGAGATTGCATGACTCAGCAATTGAATAGCCTGTTCCTGTAGTGACAATCTTGCTCAATCCTTGTGGAATTTGTGAATATATCCCTTCAAGCATCCTTTCCAACCGGATAGACTTACTTTGCAGATGCTGTACTCCGTAAGATGAAGAAATTTTTATTACAGGCTTCTTATCAGTCCCAATGACTACCATCTTAAGATTTCTTGAGCCAATATCTATTCCAAGATAGTATTTTTCACCGGGTTCTATTATCGATTTCATTTTGTTATGCTTATTGAGTCATGATTGGTTTAAAGGATTAATCAATCTGCATCTGGTTTTTCATGATGATTTTGGATTATGAACAGTTAACCAATTTTTCATGAAAAGTAGAGATTTTCAAAACGAAAGTAGTTCAGAAATCAACCTGATCAAAACTGGTTTTCGCTGGGAATGTTATGGGTTTTACGGAAACCTATAAATCGCCGGGAAGAATAGGCAGGAATCAGTATAATTTGCAAAATCAATATCCTGCAAAGAAACTATTTGCGCAAAATAAGAATTTTAATTTCCTTTTGACTGTTTCTCGAGCCAGTCGAGCCATTTATCCATACCCTCTCCGGTTTTTGCCGACATAAGGATGAACTCAATTTCCGGGTTCAGTTGACGGGCAGAATTCATGGCAGTCTCCACGTTGAAATCAACATAAGGCAACAGATCTGTTTTATTGATGATGCAGAGATCTGAGGATTGGAACATATAGGGATATTTCAACGGCTTATCATCTCCTTCCGTTACACTGGTCACCAACACCCGCTTCTGTTCTCCAAGGTCAAACAGGGCTGGGCAAACAAGATTGCCGACATTTTCGATAAATAATATTGAATGGTTGTCAGGCTCCATTTTTTTCAGGGCAAGATGGATCATCTTTGCATCGAGGTGACATCCTGTTCCGGTATTGATTTGGATGGCCGGAGCTCCCGATTTCTCAATACGATCAGCATCCCGGGTGGTTTGCTGATCCCCCTCGATAACAAAAATTTTATGGGTTGGAATCAAGTCCAGGATGGTTTTTTCAAGTATGGTTGTTTTACCGGAACCCGGCGAACTGACCAGGTTCAGACAAAGCACATGCTTCCCTTCAAAGTAGCCACGGTTCCTTTCCGCCAGGCGGTTATTATCCGAAAGGATGTCCTTGTTGAGGTTTATCACTTTTTTTGGAGAATGCTCATGAGGGTGGGTATGCTTATAACCATCATGTTCGTGTTCATGGGTGTGTTCATCTTCAGACCCATGTTTGTGATCGTGACCGTGTTCAGGCTCATGATGATGATCATGGTCGTGTTTGGGATCGTGAATATTGGTTTCGTCAGGGTTTCCGCATCCGCATGTTTCGCACATAGTGATTAAATTTATATTGTTTAACTACCTGTTTCCCATACCCATTCCCAAGCAGTGGGAAAGGAGTATTGAACTCATTCTGCAACAAATGAAAGTACCCTGAACTCTTGTCCGCCGCTGATTTCCGAAGGGAGACATCCACATTGCGGACAACAGTCAAGCCGGTTTTTCATTTCAAATTCCAGATTACAGGAGCTGCATTTACCTTTACCCGGAGTTCGGATTATCCTTACAATGGAATTCTCAAGCAGGGTATTTTTTACTACTATTTCCAGGGCCGATTGAAAAATATCCGTTTCAACGCCGCAAAGATCACCGACTTCGATCAGGATTTCTTCAATTATGGAAACCCCGTTCTTCTCGGACTCGTTTTGAATCAGTTCAATCACCTCCATCGCCAATGATAATTCATGCATGTCTGTCAGTTTTTCAGCAAATACGTGGTAATGGATCGCCAGTTAATAAATCAATAATACGCTTGCCACCGGTCCCGGTTTTCAGCACAACTTTTCCCGGGTGATCACCGGATACCCGGCCTATAATGGCACTTTGTCTTCCCAGCTCATTTTTCTTCATAATTTCCAAAATATGATCGCCTTCAGCCGGATCAGTCACGATCAGCACTTTCCCTTCATTGGCAATGTAAAGCGGGTCAAACCCGAGGAGTTCACACATTGCCGTCACCCCTTTGTTCACAGGCAATGCAGATTCATCTATTTCAATTCCTAATCCTGTCTTTCTTGCCAGTTCGTTCAGCACGGTGGCTACGCCTCCCCGTGTGGGATCGCGCATGAATTTCACCTTTGGTGATTGATCTAACACTTGCCGGATTAAATGGTTCAAAGATGAACAATCGGATACCACCGGGGTTTTAAAATTAAATGATTCCCGTGCACTCATCACTGCAATGCCATGATCCCCAATGGTGCCGTTGATCAATATGAGATCGTCGGGGTGAATATTCCGGGCCTTACTGACCAACCGGTTCTTCTTTCTGACGGTGCCGATTCCGGCAGTATTGATAAAGAGCTTATCGCATTTTCCTTTATTGACAACTTTTGTATCTCCGGTTACGACGATTACCTGTGCTTTACTGGCCTCTTCAGCCAGCGACCTAACTATTGACTCCAATTCCTTCATCGAAAAGCCTTCTTCAATAATAAAAGCAACACTTATACAGAGCGGATCAGCACCCGATACTGCCAGGTCGTTGACTGTTCCGCAGACAGCCAGTTTGCCGATGTTTCCACCAGGGAAAAACAAGGGATCGATCACAAATGAGTCAGTGGTGAACGCCATTTCTGGGGAGCTGACCGGGAAGATGGCGGCATCCGTCTGTTCATTCAGAATCTTATTTTCAAAATATTTAATAAATAAATTCTCAATGAGATTATTCATCATCCGGCCGCCATTTCCATGGCTCAGTAATATTTTATCTTCTCCTGTGTTCATGAGTGGTATTTATAATAGACAGCACATGTTCCTTCTCCCGAAACCATGCAAGCGCCCACTGGATCGGAAGGAGTGCATACCGTTTTAAAGAGGCTACAGTCATTGGGCGTTTTTAATCCCCTAAGAATTAACCCACAGATACATCCTTTTGGCTCGGAAGATTCTTGTATGGTAACCCCGAAATGTTTTTCGGCATCAAAAGCGGAAAAATCATCACGGATCTTGAGTCCGCTTTTTGGAATAATGCCAAGTCCCCGCCACCGGTCGTCTTTCAGCTCAAAAACCGCTGCCAGCAGTGCCTGGGCAATTTTATTTCCTTCGTCCTGAACGACCCGCCGATACTGGATCTCCACCTTCGGGGAACCGGATTCAACCTGGCGCACAAGCATCAGGATCGCCTGCATCAAATCAACCGGTTCAAACCCTGTAACCACAACGCCTAACTTGCAGACAGTGGCCAGATCATTGTAAATAGCTGTACCGGTAATGGCGCTCACATGACCAGGGGCAATGAACCCGTCAATCTTAACTCCTTCCTCGACCAGCGCTTTCATAACCGGGGGCATGACTTTGTGTGCACTTAGCACAAAAAAATTGGAGAGTTTCTCTTTTTTTGCCTCCACAATAGCTGCTGCGGTTGCAGGAGCGGTAGTTTCAAAACCGATTCCCAGGAAGATAACCTGTTTTTTGGAGTTGTTTCTGGCTATTTCAAGCGCTTCCAGCACCGAATATATAATCCTGATATCATGTTCGTTTGCTTTCTCTTTTTCGAGGGAATTTATCGAACCAGGCACGCGAATCAGATCACCATAGGTTGTGATAATAACTCCCGGGAGTTTACTATAAGCGATGGCAGTATCGATGAAATGCTGGCTGGATACGCAAACAGGACAACCAGGACCGGAGAGCAACCGGATATTGTGAGGTAGAAGTGATTGAAGTCCAAACCGGTGGATGGCCATGGTATGTCCGCCACACACTTCCATCAGCGTGATCTCTTTTTTTGAGATTTTCTTCAACTCTTCTGAAACAGCGAGAATCAACTCTTTTTTCCGGTATTCCCCGATGTATTGCATCCCTGGTTTAATCAGTATTGTTATTTGCAATTTCATTTAAAAGCCGTAAGGTTTCTGCCGCCTCTTCCGGGTCCACTTTTTCAATGGCAAACCCGGCATGAAGCATAACAAAATCACCCGGATGAACATCCTCCAATAGCAACAAGCTTGCCTGATATTCGACATCCTCAATGGTTACCTGGGCGCTTGTCCCTTCGATACTGATCACTTTTGCAGGAATGGCTAAACACATTTAAGATTCCTCCTAATTGTTAAGACTGCTGATTGTCACAGTGAAATTATTCCGGATGGCAATTGCAGATTCAAAGATAACAGAAACAAATGTATTAAGGAACTTTTACTTATTTTAGCCGGATAAAAAGTTCATATGCTAATCTTCCTGACTGGATTTATTGCGAGTATTGCACATGTGGTGACAGGACCCGACCATCTTGCAGCCGTCACCCCCCTGGCGATTGACAGCAGGAAAAAATCATGGGTGATAGGATTTTCCTGGGGTCTGGGGCATACCCTGGGAATGCTTCTGATCGGCCTTTTATTTATTCTGTTCAAAGAATTGTTGCCGGTTGACCTGATATCCCGGCAAAGTGATAAAGTGATTGGTATCCTCCTGATTGTGATCGGAGGCTGGGCCATTATACGCATATACCTAAAACATTCACACGGGAACCGGGCACATATACATTTTCATACCAAACCGTTTTTATATGCCCACATTCACCGGCATTCACATGATAAATCCCCATCACATGAACATGAACATACAGGACCTATTAAGCAAACTGCGTTGACAGCACTATTCATAGGTGTCATCCACGGGTTCGCAGGTTTCAATCATTTGTTTGTATTGCTCCCATCGCTTGCCTTGCCTACTGTGTGGGATTCTGTCATTTATATCACGGCTTTTGCCTCCGGTACGATCCTGACCATGATATTATTTGCCTTTATCCTGGGACTTGTTGCTTTCCGATCGGCAGTAAAGGACAAACAGCTGTTTTTGAAATGGTTCACATTTTCCGGAGGTTTACTTGCAATTGCCATCGGGGTTCTATGGCTCATCCATCCGATTTGATTTTACCATCTTGCCATTTAAATGTTATTGAATTCCGGATATTCCTCTTTTTTTTTCTGATTTCCCGCAACACCGGCCGTAACTTTCTTTGATAGTTGTGTTTTTTGCAACTATCGGCTAGAAATTTATGATTCCCTTGAGTTTTCTGTCATACTAAAATCTCCTGATGTAAAAATCAGTTTCAGTCCTCGTCATAACCGTAGTAATTTTGGTTCGAAAAATTCAAAAAACAGGAACTATGAAAACATTAATGATAATCAATACGGCTCATGGAGGGATGTTTTTTTCTCTCACCTACCTGGCAGCTTTTTTAGTGGCTGCAGGAATGATGATCATTGAAGGCTTCAAAAAAGGTTACCCCAAAAGTGCCTGGCTTTTAATTTTACTGACAGGAGTGATATTTTTTATCATTGGCGACAAGATATTCACCTATTCCCCTGAAGAATGGACTCAGGTATTTACCAGATTTCATTTTCCGGAAACGGATAAAAAGACTGTTTTAGGCGGGATCGTCGGATTATTTACAGGTTTGCTATTGGCTAAAACCTGGCTGCGCTTTAAACGTCCGGTACTGGATACACTAGCCGTCGCATTACCACTGGCCATGGCGATCTCCCGTATCGGATGCCTGATGGCTGGATGCTGTTTTGGCACTACGACAAATTTACCATGGGGGGTTCATTATGATGCTGCATCATGGGCCTACCAGATTCATCTGTCCCAGGGTTTGGTTCATCTTCACGATGAAACTTCGCTTGCTATCCACCCTGCCCAGCTCTACCAGGTGATCGGATGTCTTATTATTGCATTTATTGTTTGGAAGACCCGGAAACAATGGAAATCAGGCGGAAGTTTGTTTTTGTTTTCGGTATTATGTTACGCGGTTCTACGGTTTTTCATAGAATTTGTACGCGCCCCTGAAACTAATTTCTTTGCCGGACAGTTTTTCTGGGGGTTGAAGATAGTTCAATGGCTGATCACAGTGGCTTTTGTATCAGGGCTTGTCACATTGATAATCCGTGAAAGAAAAGGGAAAGTATCCTCCTTTGTTTCCGGACCTGTCCGCGTGACAGATTCCCGGATGGTTTTTTTGACGGCAGTCTTATGCATTTATGTTTTATATGCACGAAACTGGTTTACCTTCCTTGAACTTTCAACAATTCTTCTGATTCTTATCCCGGTCATAATAGTTCTTTCTGTCAAACTCTATCGCAGGTATTCCATAGCCGGCTTCAGATGGGTCATTCCCGTGATTCTTCTTTGCAGCATAAGCTTTATGTCACAAAAAAGTAACCCGGACGGAAAACAGGATGAAAAAATCATCTTTACCGATGCCGGCTTAATAGGCTTGGTCGGTAGTTATTATGAGGATATTTCCAAGGTGCATCAATATTGGGTTGATGATTGTTCTGGTGGACATACTTCCACTTCACTGGAGGACCTTGGCCGGTCCAAAAGAACCCTATACGGAGGGGGGATCGATATATCCCATAATAAGTGGGTAGGTAAATATTACAAGTTTTCAATCGGCGGGAGGGGATACCTCGGGTCTGAATCAGGGAAATATGCAACAGATTATCCGCATTCAAAAGTCTTGTATGTAATAAGTCCTTATATAACCTTTAACTGGCACTACTTTGGCCTTGGAACCGGGTTTACCCTTGGTCAGATGAAGCTCCCACTTGGCAAAAAATCAATCGATTCCTATAACGAAGGAAACATAATCACAAAGGATTATAATAACCTGTACTTTCTGCCTTCATTAAACTTAAGATTCGGGTCATCTGATATCATTTATGCTGAAGGTACTTTTCCTGGACTTTTTCCTTCCACCACTCCATATCCACTCTATACGGCAGGTATTGGAAGCGGCCTGGGGAAAACAAACGGAACCAAGGCAGCAATCGGGTATTGCGATGGAGTTTATGCACAGTTGGTTTTTCCCATCAAGAACAAAGTTGTACTGGAGGCCTTGTTCGCTGATAATCTCGCATCGGGAAATAAGTCGAAAAGGATTTTCTCATTCGGGATCCATTACCGGTTTTTGAGTGAGAAAAAAGATTCAAGATAATGTAAGGAATGATGAATCAGACAAGAATTATTCTAAAGCATAATTAACAGAAAAGATGACGGCAAACAGAACATGCCGGATTTTTTACTGGAATTGCATTTGAAATTCACAAGTTCCCGGGCGATCACAAAAAAAAAATTATGAAAACAAAAACTGAAATCTTGATTTACCCATTAGCTATAATTGGAGTGTTATTAATGCTTACAAGCAGTTGTTATAAGGCAGGTAGCAGCTTCGATCTTAACCCCAATCCCAACATTAATCCTTCTACAATACCCGATACGGTAACCGACATTGACGGAAATATTTATAACACAGTGATCATCGGCAATCAAGTGTGGATGAAAGAAAATTTGAGAGTAACCCATTATCGTAATGGTGATCCTATCCCGAATATAACTGACAGCTCTCAATGGATTATCTTAACAACCGGTGCATACTGCAATTATGCCAACAACCCAAATATTATAGGCGGTTATGGCCGTTTGTACAACTGGTATACCGTTCATGATACGCGAAATATCTCACCTTCCGGCTGGCATGTTGCCACCGATGATGAATGGAAAACCCTGTCCAATTATTTAGGGGTTAACGATGGAGGTCAATTAAAGGAAGCAGGATTTACCCATTGGTTCAGCCCGAACACCGGCGCCACCAATTCATCCGGTTTTACCGCACTTCCGGCCGGTTGCCGAACTTCTGATGGCAGCTATAATGAAAGTGGATATCACACTTATTGGTGGACTTCTACAGAATATAGTGATAATTCAGGTGCCTGGTGTCGGAGAATTGACTACAATTTCAATCAAGTCCAACTCATGGCGATGATAAAATATTATGGATTAAGTGTCCGGTGCGTTAGGGATTATTATTAAGCAATTTGACAATTTGAATAATTATCCCACTAACTATAGCTAATATTAATGACGGTAGTATTGGTGGAGGAGGATTCTCCATCACTGACAATTAACAGATAAGTATCATCATTAAACAGAGAATCGTGAAAAAGTACTTAATAATATTAGCATTGATTTTTCCTCTTTTTCCTTGTTGTGGACAAAGGGTAAATTCTGTAAAAAGTACCGCAATCCATCATAATTACTTCAGGGAGATCCCTAAAAATAGTCTTTATATTGAACTACTGGGAAATGCTTATGATCTTGGATCTCTGAATTATGAAAAAATTATAATTCATAAAAATTCCTTTTATTTGTCTGGAAGGATTGGCTTTGGTTATGGGATTGGAAAGCCAGGTGAAACGTATAGAGTAAATTTATATACTTTCCCTGTTTTACTTAATGGACTTTTTCAAGTATCCAATAATTTTCTTTTTGAATTAGGTATTGGGTCAAGTCTTTCCTATGCGAACTGGTCTGCTTATCATCCAAGCA
>Ga0187861_10003392_pt1 | contig 14132 bp, 11 predicted proteins | sample June2016WEW_10_1_3_FD_132986 | JGI IMG/M metagenome (GOLD analysis project Ga0187861, IMG submission 132986) | Peatland microbial communities from SPRUCE experiment site at the Marcell Experimental Forest, Minnesota, USA - June2016WEW_10_100 | ecosystem: Environmental > Terrestrial > Soil >...
ATGTATAATCCAAATGCAACTGTTGATTTCCCGGTCAGTAACGACCAGGAATTCATTGAAATACAAAATACCGGGAATAACACCGTTGCCCTTGCAGGGGTTTATTTCAGCGGGACAGGATTTGTGTACCAGTTTCCTACCTATTCGGAGATTTTTCCGGGTTCACGGAAAATACTCGCCAGTAATTCAGCTGTTTTCATGTCAAAATATGGAATAGCTCCTTCCGGCCAGTTTACAAGGAATTTATCAAATAGTGGAGAAAAACTTGTCCTGGCGGATGGTTTTGGAAATGTAATTGACAGTCTGACCTATTCAAATCTGCCGCCCTGGCCCAATGCTGATGGGAACGGATCATACCTGCAATTAATCGACCCGTATTCTGATAATAGTATTGCATCGAACTGGACAGCATCGACAAATACAATCACTGCTGTTAATGAAACTGAAATCAATCCCAGGCCGAAGTTTTATCCCACTCCCGTTGAAGATAATCTGACAATAGAATACTCAGGTACAATCAAAAGCATTGAACTGCTTGATTTTCAGGGAAGATCAATATCTAAACATGATATTAACTCCGGAACTTATGTACTTGACATGAGCTCCTGTCCCCAGGGACTTTACCTGATCAGGGTAATTACCCCCGGAGGAAATTTTTTGCAGAAAATTATCAAAAACTAAAACCGCTCCCTTCTGTCGCACAACAAACAGTTAATTTTTCTGTTTATTGGACAGTACTAAGTAACACAAAGTAATACTTAGAAAAGAATTTAGTTCTATAACCCCGCTGCATATATTGCATGAGAAACAAAATCTTTTTGTTAATATTTATTTTATCATCCGTTACTCTTCAACCAGGACTTTCGGAGAATGACCCTCCAAAATCGGCGACAATAAGTGGATTTATAAGGGATGCCAAGACGGGTGAAACACTTACCGGGGCAGTTATTTATCCGAAAGAGAATCCGACAGTCGGAATCACTTCAAATTCTTATGGATATTTTTCTCTTACTCTTCCTGTCGGGAACTATTCATTAATAGTACAGTTCCTCGGGTATAAAACCAGAATAATTCCTCTGGAGTTAAAAGAGAATACAAAGATATCTGTTGATATGGAGGAAGAATCGATCGCATTAAAGGAAATTACAATAACAGGTGAAAAGAACAATAGCAATGTGGTTCAGAGCGAACTTATATCAAAGATCGATGTTAAGGAAATCCAGAACATCCCTGTCATTCTGGGCGAAAAGGATATTCTAAAGACCATACAGCTTTTACCCGGAGTAGCTCCTGCCGGAGAGGGCAATGCAGGTTTTTATGTACGCGGCGGAGGTGTTGACCAGAACCTTATACTGCTTGATGAGGCGCCGGTATATAATCCTTCTCATTTGCTGGGATTCTTTTCAACCTTCAACTCCGATGCCATCAAGGATATAACATTATATAAGGGAGGTTTCCCGGCTGAATATGGAGGCCGGTTATCATCTGTGGTTGACATTAAGATGAATGAAGGGAATAATAAGGAATATCATGTTTCAGGAGGCATCGGACTTATAGCTTCACGTTTATCTGTTGAGGGACCAATAGTTAAAAATAAAGGTTCCTTCATGATTGCAGCCCGCAGGACCTACGCCGATCTTTTTCTTAAGCTTCTTCCCCGTAACGGCCCTGATTCCATCGCGAGCAGATCGACTCTTTATTTTTACGATCTTAACATGAAAGCCAATTATGAGTTTTCTGGAAAGGACAGGCTGTATTTCTCATGTTACCTCGGAAGGGATGATTTCAACCTTGGCGGAACGGTGGGTCTCAATTGGGGAAATGTAACTGCCACAGCGAGGTGGAACCATATAATCAGTGATAAACTCTTCTCTAACACTTCACTGATTTATAGCAAGTACAGTTATAATTTTAATGTGGCTGTCGGCAATAATACTATGCATGTACTATCAGAAATCCAGGACTGGAACCTGAAAGAAGATCTTAATTATTATCTGAATTCGAACAACACGATTAAATTTGGTTTCAATGCCATTTATCATACTTTCGTTCCAAGCAAAGTCGACAGTACTGTTATTTTCCGTGTCAGATCAGTAGATAACCGCTATGCCCTTGAGAATGCACTTTACATTTCAAATGAGCAGACCTTTTCATCTCATCTTAAAGCCACCTATGGATTGCGCTATTCGATTTTCAGTTCTATAGGACCGGGGACAGTCTACACCTACGACCAGGTAGCTGATGTAGTGGATTCTGCCAGTTATCCTAAAGGGAAAATATTTGGAACATATGGTGGTTTTGAACCAAGATTGCTGGTGAATTACATTATCAGCGACTCAAGTTCGGTCAAAGTTTCATACGCAAGAACCAGGCAGTACATACATTTGTTATCTAACACAACTTCATCAACGCCATTTGATCTGTGGGTCCCGAGCAATGTAAATATTAAGCCTGAAATTGCAGATCAGTACACTCTTGGTTATTTCAGGAATTTTTCAAATAACATGTATGAGACATCAGTTGAGGTTTACTATAAAACACTTCAAAATCAGATTGATTATCGTAACGGGGCCAATCTTATCCTGAACAGCAAGGTGGAATCACAATTAGTATTCGGGAAAGGCTGGGGATATGGTATTGAATTTCTGATCAGGAAAAAATATGGTAAACTTACAGGATGGATTAGCTATACCTTATCAAAGGCAGAAAGGAAATTCCCTGATATCAATAGTGGGCTTACTTTCCCGGCAAAACAGGACCGGCCAAATAATATTGCCATTGTCGGGATGTATGCGCTTAATCCGAAACTCACTTTTTCGGCCACATGGATTTTCTTAAGCGGGAATCCTGTTACATTTCCTAGCGGCAGCTATTATGTCGATGGAAATATAGTGCCATATTATACAGAACGAAACGGATACCGGATGCCCGATTACCACAGGTTAGACATTGGCCTTACCTGGCAGAGGAAAAAGACCGCCAAATTTGAGAGCAGCTGGAATTTCTCGATCTACAATGTTTATGCCAGGGCGAATGCCTATGCAATAAATTTTCAACCGGTTCCCAACGATCCAACGAAAATGGAGGCAGTGCAATTATCCCTTTTCCGGTTTGTTCCTGCCATTACCTATAATTTTAAGTTTTAATGAGATGGAAGACACGATAAAATCAAAAACAACATTTGCCCTGTTACTTCATTTTCTTCTTGCATCAGTGACAATTGCAGCATTATCAGGCTGTGAGAAAGTCATCAATATCGATCTGAACGAAGCAGCGCCCCATATAGTTATAGAAGGCCTCGTAACCGATGGCCCGGGGCCTTATGCAATTACAATCAGCAAGTCAGGAAGCTACTTTAATCAGCCGGTTTTGCCTCCGGTTTCCGGTGCGATAGTCATAATAACTGACAATACCGGTATCATAGATTCGGTGAAAGAATCAACTCCGGGAATTTATTTAACATCAATAACTCTGGGAATTCCCGGACTGACTTATACTTTGAAAGTGATATCTGAGGGACAGGAATACGACGGGACTTCAACTATACATAGTCATGTAAAAATTGATTCACTTACATTAGTCAAAAATACCTCTTCCGGGTTTGGCCCGGACGAAGACACTCAAAAAAGATCGAATATAGAGATACATTGCTTTTTCAAAGACCCTCCGGAAAAGAACTTTTACAGGATAAGAGCAATTAAGAATGATTCCATTAATACCCAGAACTACCGGCTGTACGACGATCAATATACAAATGGTGAAGAGATTGAACTTCGTGTCGCAAATGCCTCGGCAGGAGATACCTTCAAGATAGAACTTATGTCGCTTGATCAGGCGACATACGGATACTACCGGACCCTGTCAGACCTGCTTCATACGAACCCTATCTTCGGGTCCACACCGGCTAATCCGAATACCAATCTGAGCAATGGCGCATTAGGTTACTTCGGGGCTTGTGCTGTTTCGTTCAATACTATCATTGTCACCCAGGCCATGATAGATGCAGTAAAATAAGTTACCCCCCAACCCCCTGAAGGGGGGCTAAATTCTACACCCAAGTGTCATTTCGCTTAATTCCACAATTTAGTCCCCCTTTAGGGGATCCCGCGTAGCGGGAGGGGGCTATTTCTTCAGGCTTGCTTTTGAAAAAATATACTCGGGAATTGGAACATTGAAATTAATCTCTTCGATCTGAAATTCAGTACCATCACCCTCTTTGAGCACATCTTTAAAAAGTATTTTTTCAGGAAACCACCTTCCCTGTATTTGCTTTATATCAGATAGTACCATCCTTTTCAAAAGGACGCCGCTTTTAGCATAAAGCTCCTTCTTTAAGGGAATGAAACGGTCTTTATCAACCCACACTTTTTGTGTCTGGTAAGCCACATCGGGAGTATTTGCAGTAAGGGTGATGACCCAGCAATCGCGGTCAGAAATTTTTTCTTTTCCATCTATCTGACCGGTATAATGATTAAGCAGATGGGGATCTTCCATCATATCTTCATACGAAAGATCTGACCCCATTACCGACTGTCTGAGCATGTGTCCCGAGATCTGGATTATTCTGTCAGTTTCAGGTGAAAATATCCAGAGCTGATCCTCAAGTTTGAGCATCTTGGTACCCTGTTCACGCGGAGGGGACAAGTATTCAGTGTAGGCTCTCTTTTCGCCCATGTTCCACGATTTGGATTCAACAGTTCTGGTATTCCTTGGGTTATGGATGATCATTTTTGAAGTAAATACCCTGCTGTCGGCTGACATGTTTTTGTCTACTTTTTCTATAATCTCCTTTGCTGAAGGATTCTGTGCATTTAACGAAACACACAGCAAAAGTGCAGGTATAATTATACTTTTCATGCTTCTAGTTCTTTAAATAATTGAGCTGTTTTGCGTTTATATATTCCAATTCCCGAAAGTGCTGTTCCGACAACGGTTGATATTAATCCCGGGATAAATCCTATAAAAAATGCAGCAGAGGTTATCCTGGCATGAAACACTGCCGGCATCATAATTGTGGCGTCTTTCATAATTGAGCCCAGATCAATCCCGTGTTGCTGCATATAAAGCGCGATTGAAAGGCCAATTGCCGAACCGCTTATAGTGCCGATAATACCAATCAGAACCGACTCATAGATCATGGTTTTATAAATATGAGAATAATCTTCGCCTATTGCAAGGCGAGTCCCAAATTCAATATACCTTCTTAATCCACCGAGCAGGCCCGCGTTCCATAAAACGAGCGACATTGAAAAAACAAATATAATTACCATTACTCCGCCAATGTGTTTAATCTGGTCGATCATTTTTCCAAATTCATTCTGTTGCCGGAGGGTCATGATCACAGGGGCATATTTATCTTCTGATTTTGGGAAAAGCTTATTGAATCTGAGTACGATCTGGTTCACTTTTTCTTCATCGTAATAATTATCAGGTAAATAGCCTACGATCTCGCCTGCAGCATTGCTCATATCTAGAGCGTTTCGCACATCTTCCAGATCGATCACCACCGATCCATGATCCATAGGTCCTGTACCAAAGATAACAGTTCCGGAAAGTGTGTAATTAAAAATTGCCATACTGCCATACATGGTTGAACCAATAAGTGTTACAGTATCTCCGGGATTAACTTTTAATTTTTGCGAAAATTCTTCGCTCATTAATATCTCTCCCGGGCGGGCTGGCAATCTGCCTCTGTGGATTGATTTGGAAAGGTTGAACCGGTCTGTTTCAGATTTGTCTCCTGAGAGAAGATCTATCCCAAAACCGATGGCAGGTCCCTGTGAACGCGTTTCACCACTGGAATCAGGAACATCAATGAGCCCTCCAAAATGAATTCTTTGTTCCCATTTAATTTCAGGGAATTCATTTTTCAGCTTTTTTAAAAGTGTATCAACACCCGTAAGAGCCAGATCGTTGGGCATCTGGTTAATGTTCTTTTCATATTCGGCAGTAGTTATTTTCACATGACCTGCAGAAAAACGTGCGCTTAATTCCACAGTGTCGTTCAATATTCCTGTTAACCAGCAATAAAGTACAACCGTCAGAAAAACGCCTATTGTAACGACTATTACCGGAAGGAGACTCCGCTGCTTATCTCTTAAAATCCCTTTTAACAAAAATCTGATCATTGCAGTTTCCCCCTTAAAGCTTCTGTTGGTTTCATTTTAGCAATTCTCCTTGAAGGTAAATAGCTCACAATTGTTGTTGTAATCATAATCAGAATAATGGTTGTCAGAACAAGCCCCAGACTATAAGCCGGGAAAATTCTGTCTGCTAACGCCAATCCGTATTCTTTGCCGGCTCCGCTTATAGATATTCCTGTTTTAGCCTGGAAGATAAGGAAGGGGATCCCGTAAAGAGCTGCCAGCAGGCCGGCAAGCACTGAATTGAGCGATCCTTCGATAGTAAATAGCGCCACTACCTGTCCCCTCGTCATTCCCAGTGCAATGTAAGTTCCGATTTCCTTTTGCCTTCTGAAAATCGACAGGACCTGTGTATCGAAGATAGCAAGCATTGCCAGGCTCAGGAGTATTATGTACAAAACTATACCTCCCACAGATTTAATTTTTATCAGGTCAGTAATTGATTTCAGAAGGTCCTCTTTGGTTTTAAATTTCCATCCGTCTGCAGCAGCATAGCCTGAATCAATATTTTCCTTCACTAAAATAGTCGCTTCTCCCGGAGCTCCTATCATTTTTTGAAGGCGATCGAGCGGAACCCATACCTGTCCAAGGTCAACTGTTGGCACATTTGTATCGAAAATGCCCGCAATTTTCATATCTGTGGCATCGAAGGTACCATGTATGTCTCTCCATCGGATCGTAACCCTGTCACCTTCTTTTAGCCTGTTATCATTGGCCATTTGTCTTCCGATAAGAGCCGGAAGTTCTTCATTATTTCCATCAAACCTTGATGCAGGTAGTTTTAAAATTTTCTGATTTGAATTAATTCCTTTTATGAGTATGCTCTGAATTCGTCCTTCAGGGTAAATAGTCCCCTGTGTAATGAGGATAGCTGCCATGTGACCATCTGATGCAACTGAATCAAGGGAAACAGGAATTTTTGAGTGGGCTTCAGTCAGGGAGAAGGGATCATAAGGGTCATAGCTGTTCTGCCAGTACTGCCCGCCACCCGTTTCCCAGTTGATCATGTCGATTCGTGCCTGAATGTTCCATCCATCGAGTATTCCTTTGTGCCAGATAATAACAATGAATGAAATGGAGAGTACAATCACATTGAGCCAGGTCCTCCTGCCTGCTCCAATGAGATTTTTTGCTGCGAGCCTGAATAAAAGTTTCATGATTACCCCGATTTAATTATTGGTAATTTCGTCTTTTGCAACTTTCCCGTCGACCAGGGAAATTTTTCTCCTGAGATAGCCAATCACTTTATCATCGTGTGTAGCGAAAATGAAAGTGGTTTTCAGTTCCTTATTCAACCGGACCATTGTCCTGAGAATATGATGTGAGTTTTCAGCATCCAGATTTGCGGTAGGTTCGTCTGCAAGGACTATTTCAGGTCTCTTTACCATTGCCCTTGCAATAGCCACTCTCTGGCATTCGCCGCCCGAAAGCTGTGCAGGCTTTGATTTTATCTTATCGGTAAGTCCCAGCCACTCCAGCGAATCCATCACCATTTTCCTTCGCTGATCCTCGTCAATCTGAAGCAGGAGCAGGGGGAATTCCACATTCTCGAAAACAGTATATACAGGAAGAAGGTTATAGCTCTGAAAAATAAATCCGAGGCGTGATCTTCGCAGCATAGCGGCCTGTTTTGGATTCAGGTCGCTTATAGACTGACCGAGCACAATTGCCTTGCCTTCAGAGGGTGAATCGAGGGAGCCGATAATATTCAGCAGCGTGGTTTTACCGCTGCCACTGGGACCTACTACACCTGTAAACTCACCTTTCCCGATCGTCAGATCAATACCATTCAGGGCCGTGAATCTTCCTCCTGCAGTGAGAAAGTGCTTTTTGAGAGCTTCGATTGAAATTAATGTCGAATTTTCCATGATTGTTATATAATTACTTTTTTTGCTTTTTATATTTTGGCCCCTTTTCCTCGACAAGCTCGGAAGGGTGGTTAATTTCTTTTTGTCTTTTGCCCCCCTGTCTTCTTGTATTTACCCCCCAACCCCCCCAAGGGGGGGCTAATACTCTGCTTTCAGGTGTAATTATCTTGAAGGCATAGAATTAGTCCCCCTTCAGGGGGACGGCTGCAAAGCAGCCAGGGGGTTTCATATTTAAAAATTAAAAACTGCCATAAACTGTATTCCCTTTCCGGCAAACAAATTATTTCCTGATATGTTATTATAAATTGCAAATTCCGCAGGATTCCAGAAGAGGAACAGATAGTATGTCCAGTTGTCGCTTTGTCTCTGCAGATTAATGAACCTGTACCACGATCTGGCGGTCCAGTCGTAGTAAATGATGCCTCCGATTTTGTTAATGCCCAATGGATAATTTACTGTAAATGACGAGAATGTCTTGTTCAAGCCGGCATCAAATATCTCTCCCGCAGTGCTGTATCTGAAAAATTCTGATGCAGCATATAATCCGTTTCCAAGACCGAAAGTATAGTCGATCCCGAGAGTAAATAATTTGGTCCAGGGCTGAAAATAGGCAGAATCAAGTGTGCTGTGAATGAGTGAGTATTCTGCCCATACGCCGGGACCAAGGTCCCATTTGCCATCGAGTCCGATCCTGTCTTCAGGATATGTTGCGGCTCCGTGAATCTCGGCCGGAGTTAATACTCCTTCTAAATTGGCTGTACGGTGATGGTACGAAAGAGCTACTTCTCCTTTAGGCACGGGTAATTGTATCCGCCCTCCGAATTCAGGAATTTTCCAGGCAGTCGGAACTGTTTCCCAGCCTATGGTTTTATCATTCCCCCACAGAACCCACAACCATGCATTTGCGTTGTTCTGAAAATAATATCTGCCAAGCAGTCCATATACACCGGGTGTAAGCTGGAGGGGATCGCGGGGATCAATCTGATCGAACCACATCAGCGGGCGGAGCATGCTTGCAGAACCAAAATTAATTTTCTGAAGCCCTGCCCTGAGCTCAAATCGTTCACTGCTTAGCCTCACCCAAACCCTGTATGGCTGGATTTTTAAATCCGATTCATTATTACCAGAACCAGTAAAATGATAATCCGTATAACTATCGAATGATATTTCTGAATCGAATTTCAGGTTATTATTTAAGTTCTTCCCGACTGACAGGGTGGGGATGAATCGTGCACCTGTCTGGACCTGAACAGGATTGCCAAAGTTCAAACCGGCATATGCATCCACCTGCCCCTTGAATTTAAATAGACTGTCCTGCGAATATGATGCAACAGACAGCACAAGAAAAAGCAGGCTTATATTAAATTTCAGATTCCTCATTTGTTATTTTCTGTTCTTTCGGGGCATGATACCATAAAAAAAGAAGCTCATTACTTCTATGATCATTTGTTCGGGATTTGAATAAAGTCTGACCAGTTGCTGATCGGTAAGCATTTCAGTGAGGTTGTTTAAAAAATAGAGCATGAACTCAGGCTTAATATCGCTACGAATTTCCCCTTTTTTCTGTTCGTTCCGGATATCATCAAGATAGATCCCGATCATTCTTTTTTTAATGTCTTCTATTGTTTCAGCAAGTTCTTCATCCTGGTATTTATATATATCATCCAGCAGTTCCTGGCTCATTTCGTGAGCATTGCTCATTTTAAGATCAATGATTTTTTTAACCTTTTCTTCATAGGAGATGTCACTATTGTAAATTTCTTTATATGTGTTGACTTGGGTTTCAAAAAGATCTTCAATAAGGTACTTTGCGATGGCTGTTTTATTGCTAAAGTATTTGTAGCATGTCATCTTGCTTACTCCTGCAACCTCGCATATTTCTTCGATACTTACTCTTCTTATTCCATGTTTCCAGAAGAGCGATTTTGCTGCACTGGCGATAGCTTTGAATTTCTCCGATCGTTTTTCCATAGCATTACAAATCTTAAAAAAGTATACAAACATAATATAAAAATACAAATAACGTATACATTTTGTTATTTTATTTGACGTTGCTTAGTGGTAATTGCACTCAAAGTAGCACAAAAGCGGAAAAGACAATAAATACCTTTTTTGCAGATTTTTATTAGTATATCGCTATTTCAGAGCATGATTAGAAAAATTCAGAGACTAAATGCTCTATTCAGTTTTTTTGTTTAACTTTAATATGAAATGTGATCGTGAAAGCCAGACAAAAGTATTGTATAAGTATGTATTACAGTGCGTTAACAATGCTATACTTCTGTGACTGACGGAGCGGGCGCTTGCCTGGCGGCAAGCTAAGTAAAAAGTAAAAAGGCAAAAGTAAAAAGTGATTTATAGATGAAAGAGAATGACTTAAAAGATCGACTATTTCATTTTGCTATTGTGGTATTAAGAATGCTTGGAACCTTAAAAGGGGGGAAAGAGACAGATGTTATAAAATATCAATTAACAAAATCAGCTACTTCATCTGGCGCTAATTATGAAGAATCACAAGCTGCAGTCTCCAAAGCTGATTTCATAAATAAGGTTGGGATATCTTTAAAAGAAATGCGCGAATCAAATTATTGGTTGCGAATTATTAAGGAACTTTTCCCAAAAACAGAAAATATTATATATTTAGTTGACGAAAGCGAAGAACTAGGAAAAATCCTTGCTTCAATTCTAATAAAATCACGGAACTGACTCATTCTTTACTTTTACCTTTATACTTTTTACTTTTTACTTTATCCCACTTGTCTTGCGCCTTTTGTCTTTTATCTTTAACCCTTCTTTCTTCTATTTTACTGAATTTTAGTATCTTTCCCAAGTGCTATTTATATTCTCGCTGTATGAAAAAAATGATAATTCTGAAACGGGTGTTTCACCGTGATAAATGGCGGATACTTATCCAATTCAACTATGATGAAAGTCTTGCTGCCCTGGTAAAACAAATTAATGGCTGCAGCTTTAGCGCCACATATAAAAGCTGGTATGTGGATGATAATGAAGAGAAATTGAAGCAGATTATTCATGTCTTCAGGGATAAGGCAGATATTGATATATCGGCTCTTACAGTGGAACATGAAAATTCTGTAGAGACAGGTCTGAGACCTATCTCTACATCAAAATCAAAAAATAATGAAGACAGGCAATCGAAACCTGCAACTAACCAGGATACTGTTATATCTGTTAATAAACCCGGAATAAACGATTTTAAGCCGGAGATGATTCCGACCAGGAGAATAATCGAAAGTGTGGTTGATCGGCCGCAGTATAGTCCGGTTGAGCTCAGGATAAATGAACAGGATGGACGGCTGGCAGTCAGGTTTACAGGGTATTACGACAAGAAGTGGATTAAAGAGATAGAATCATTTGGGAAGTACTATTACGATAAAGTAACCAGGGAGTTTCTTTTACCATGGTCAGTAATGACAGGTGATTCGCTCTCGGATTATTTCTCATCGCAGGGTGTTGAAGTTAAAATAATCAAATCAGCGCCCGATGAAGTCATAAAAACTGCCAGGAAGGAGATGGGAGACAGTATCCGCTGCAGGGAACTGGGCGAAAAAGCTCTTGACGGGCTTGATATTATGAGCAAATATCTGGAGGAAGTAAGATACAGCGAAAGAACAAACGAATCTTACCTGGCTCTTCTGGAGTTATTTTTCAAGTATTTCAATGAAAAGGATCCTCTTGATATTTCGATGGATGAAGTTTCCGGATTTATTCATGATTTCATTATAACCAACGGGTACTCAAAATCTTATCAGAATCAGATTATTTCTGCCATCAAAACCTTTTACAGGATATCGGGCAGGAGTCAAATTGATCTTGAATTATTTGAGAGGCCAAGGAAAAGCAGGGCGCTTCCAAAGGTTTTTTCAAAGGAAGAAGTGCAGCGGATACTTAATGCGACGAGGAACACGAAGCATAAGTTGTTGCTTTGGATTATTTATTCGTGCGGATTAAGGCGATCGGAGGTAATTAATATCCGTCTGACCGATCTCGACAGGGACCGAAATGTGCTTCACATCAATGAAGGTAAAGGGCAGGTTGACAGGATAGTTCCTGTTTCGAAAAAAGTCTGGGAGAAAATCGATGAGTACGTTGATGGTTTTCATCCTTTAAGATACCTTTTTGAGGGACAGAGCGGAGGGAAGTATTCTGTGGAGAGTGTTTACAGGGTTTTCAAGCAGGCGCTTCATACAGCAGGCATTAAAAAGGATGTAGGTGTTCACAGCCTCAGGCACAGTTATGCCACACATCTTCACGAAAGCGGTCTGGATATAAGGTACATCCAGGAGCTGTTAGGTCACAGGAGCTCCAGGACAACGGAGATTTACACTCATGTAAGCCGCCGGAATCTTGTTGTAATACGGAGTCCGATAGAGGATATGGATGTCAGGTAAAGGCGCAGGGCACAGGGCAAGGGGCACAGGTCCCAAGGAGCAGATCACATTGCACAGCGGAAGAAAATAGAAAATTCAGAATTAAAGATATTGTCCATGTCTGAAGCTATTGTTATTTTTGTTTATTCTTCAATTCTTTACATATTTTCCAAGTTTTGTCTTCTCCTTTATTGTAGTTTTTAAAAGTTTAGTGAAAGGAAGTTACCATGAAACATGCCATCGAATTTTTATTCAGGGTTGCCCTTTTGGTGTTAATCTTCTTTATATGGATATGGGTTCCCGATCAACACTTCTTAAAAATAATGAATCTTTGCATCATTGCGGGAGGTGTTTTGCTGGTATACCCGGTTATCTGGCTCGGGAGGATGATTCTCGACAGAAAGCCGACAGTAAGACGTGCAGTTTGGATAACAACGTTTGTCCATTATACCCTGGGGATTCTGTTTGGTGTACCAATAATCAGAGCAATAACTACTCATCAGGACTGGTCTGGCTGGACACTTCCAATACCAGTTGAATTCGGTTTGGTGTTGCTCATTATTACCGGAGCGGTTTTATTGCTGACAGTGCTGAACCTTGCCCTTAAAGGTTTTGGTGCGCCTTTTGCGATAGCACTCAGCAGGAAGTTGGCAGCGGATTGGCTGTATGCCTGGACGCGTAATCCCATGGTACTGGCAGCTCTGGCTTTTCTATTGTCACTGGGGATTTGGTTTCAGTCGGTGCTTTTTATGGTCTGGGTAGTCATCGTGTTTGCACCGGCATTGTTATTCTTTGTGAAAGTGTATGAAGAACGTGAGCTGGAGATTAGATTTGGAGCATCGTACCTGGAGTACAAATCCAGGACACCTATGTTGTTCCCAAGGAGACCGGGGGATTGAGTGCTATGTTGTCCGGCAGGAGGATACAACTTCTTAATTTGCCAACTATTTTTGTTTCGGGGTGGCTATTCTGAACTCCATTGTTAATGAAATTGATTTATTCATTTTTGGATTAAGCCGCCTGGTCTTAACGGTATTTACGGTGAATAAGCAGCAGTTCATCTAAGTCAAAGTGCAGAAAATCTAAAGTCCAGAATATAAGATGTACAAAAGCAGTAATAAACATACTGCTATTCACTTTATTTCGTCGATATTATGCAAATTTGCTAATGCAATAAACGAGTTAGGTGGCATAGCTCGCAAAACCACAGACTGTCTACTTTAGAGAATTTATCGTGACATAAAATACTCGTCCATCTATCGGGATTCAGTTATCTACCAATTTTATCTTGACATGTCCGGCTTGCCCCCTCGCTCACTTGCATATGATAATTCACGGTTTTGTTTTTGAAATTTACAAAACCGGCTCATGAGCATCATCTGCAGGTTTTCCGACTCTCGCAAGCCTAGTTCCTGCCGTTTATCGGGACTATAAAAAAGCAACGCCACCTAACTGTCAAAAAAAATTCGTACCTTAACTAACAATAACTTATCTTTTAAAAAAGATTGTGATAAGTGATAGATTTAAATATTGTGGTTTATTTAATGTTTATAAAAAAGACGCACCATGTTATTGAGCATTGATAGGAATACACACCTCACACTGAGGAAAACTGGATCACGATTACAGACGTTCGACCTTGACGAACGAGGTTTGCAGGATATCCTTTTCAAGTCACTTGATAGGTTATTCCCTGATGACGAATTGATTCTCCTAATGCAGTCTCGATA
>Ga0187861_10003395_pt1 | contig 14127 bp, 10 predicted proteins | sample June2016WEW_10_1_3_FD_132986 | JGI IMG/M metagenome (GOLD analysis project Ga0187861, IMG submission 132986) | Peatland microbial communities from SPRUCE experiment site at the Marcell Experimental Forest, Minnesota, USA - June2016WEW_10_100 | ecosystem: Environmental > Terrestrial > Soil >...
CAAGATTCTCTCACAACAACATGATTATGAAGAAACAAAAAAGGAAATACTTAGCATATATCGCTCGCAGATCGATCTTACTCACTTTCTGACTTTTCCTCAAGAATATGCTGACGTCAGAAATATGCTGCCCGCTATCGATCATTTTCTTCTGGAGTCTCGGGACAAGCCTCCTCAGGTGTGGGATACTGTTAACGAGCGCTCATTCATGCTGTTCGGCAATGAAAAATTCCTGGCTTCCACGGCTGGAAAACGATTGTTGAAACTGATCGGGATCGATCTGCCACAGCTTTATTGCGTTCCAACTCCGGAGCCCTTCTTTTACTGGGCAACCGGCATACCGAACTCAACGCCCAACTGCGCCGATTGCCTGATCGTCGAAAACAAGGACACCTTCTATACGTTTAAAAAGCTTATTGCAAGACAGAGCTTTACGCTCTCGCCGCCGGTGCAACTGCTCATCTACGGTGAGGGGAAGAAGATATTGAGCAGTTGGCCTTTCATATTTGAATGCCTTCCGTCATTTAAGATCCGGTTCTTCTATTTCGGCGACCTGGACCCTGAGGGCGTGGCTATCTGTGCCGATCTGATCAGATCTACTACGGCCAGTGAGAATAACATGGCAACGATCGAGACAATGCCTGCGGAGTCCCTGTATGCGTTGCTGCTGGATGCAGGCAGGACCAGGGTTCTGAACCGCGATCAGTCCAGAGTCGCAGATGAGCGTATGAAGACTTTTTTCCAGTGCTGCCGACCAGAATTCAAAAACATGGTTTCCGTTCTGTGGCAAGAGGGTCTGGTCATCCCTCAGGAGGCCGTACCTGCGAGCTTTCTGGCAGCGAAGGGCGGGGTTGAACTCTGATCTCAAGAATCATGGACACGCCGGGTGAAGATGCTTTTGAATCGGTACAGCAACGTTTTGCCGGCTTTATCGGTTTTGACGAGCGCATGTCCTCGCTGATGTCGATGTGGCCGCTGTATGGTTTGACAGCCAAGAACACCCTGACCGGATACTCGGGTTTTGAACTCGGTGTCTGCCTGCTGCTTTTTGTGATGGAAAAGATGCTCGGCTACGAAATATGTACCTATGAAGATGCCCGTGATTTTCTGGGTGGGCTGTTGCCTCTGTTTGCCGATGAACCTGTCTCGTCCGAACAGGCGGAGACTGTGGTCGAAAAGCTGCTAAATGAACTGTCCAATTACGGCAAGCCATTTCAGTATGAATACCGGAGCCCGGACGGTGTGACAAGGCAGGTCAAATTTCGGTTGCTGGAACAGGAGCCGTACAGCCTTCCTGGTCGCGATACCGTCAAGCTGCGGCTCACCCCGATAGGGCTGGACATACTCTTCAAGTCTCGTGAGATCTATCAGGACTTGAGATTCTCGGTGATGCAGTTCTACCTGGACCAGCAGATCCGGCGAGGCACCTTTGATGGCGCCCTTGATACCGTCAGGCAATTGGGGGTCGCCGTGGCCGCAATGGAACGTGATCTGGAAGTGCTGCGCGCTGAGATTCGGCGAAATGTGGTTGAGACTATGGCCAAGCCGGACTACCGGCGGATCTTCACCAGGATGAGACAGCAGTTAAACCGGGAGAGCGAGACCTTCGACAACCTGATCAGGCTGGTTCAGGAGACGCGTCGTAACGCTGAGGCCTCCGTCTTGCCCGGTAATGACAACCGGCTCTCGAACGTGCAGCGCCTGGAACAGCAATTGTATGCCGTCTCTCAGCGGCACCTGATGCTTTTAAATTCACAGCTCGACCTGAACTTCCTGACAGAGGAGGCCCTGTTGGCCAGTCTGCGCAGCACCCTGATTGTCCGCTTCCACTTGGAAAAAGAGCTTCTAGCCGAGGTCTTGCGCCAAAATCCTCCGGGCAAGGTGGTCACGCAGGTAGGGATGCAGCCCCTGTTGAGGCCGCGCCCTAGCAGGCTTTTCAGCCTGCTCAGTTTTCTCGGGCCGCAGACGCTGCTCAGCAGGGATCGGGAGCGTCCGCCGGAAAATATTCTGGGCGGGGTCGACCGGGCGGTGGAGCAGGCCCAGCAGCAACTGGAACAGCAGCAGTATAAAAAGACGCTCGAACTGTTGCAGCGCTTTTTTAGGATAATCCTGACTCCCCTGGTCAGGTCTCCGGAGTTGTATCTGAGCCACGTTACCGTCGGCATGAAAGAGCAGGGCTGGCCGCAGTATGAGGTCGAGGCCTTTCTATATATGATGCTGCTCTTGCATCAGGCCAGGAGGATCGAGGCCAGGCTGCCCTGGGGGTTCGTTCCCTCGGACAGCGATATGCTCGAGTTTGCCCTCTACCGCCTGTTGCGTGATGATCCGGAGCTTGCCGGTATCGGCATGGTTCAGGTGACAGCCGGGTCAGGAAAAGTGGATCTTCCCTATGACATGGAGATGACCGAGTTGCTTTTCTATAGAGGTGATGGCGGTGTATGAACGCGGCACGGTGGAGACAGCCATCGTACTTCTCAGGGAGCTTTTGAAACATCCGGTCATCAACCGGGAAAACAACAGCAGCCTGATCATGCGCATCCAGCAGGATTCCGAAGTGCTCAACCTCTGGCAGGAGGTGCTGGAACCCGCACTTGGTGTCAAACTGCTCAAGGCCGGCGATGAATACTATTTAACCACAGGAATCCAGGAGAGCGTTTTTGCCGCCAGCAACGAGGACCTACGCGGAGATCTCGGCGTCGATAACAATACAGAGTTGTTCACCTGCTCCTTCATAGTCCTGACCCTGATCGCGGCCTTCTACAACAGCGATGACACTACGGGCCCATCCCGGGAGTATATCAACCTGGTCGAGCTCGAGGGCCTGGTGACCTCCAACTTTGAAGCCCTGCTGGGGCGAGAGGACGTCGAGGCGCTGGAAAACAAGGGGCGAGTCAATCTTGTCGAGCCGGCGCAGTTCTGGCTCGATCTGGCCACGATGCGGCAGGGTGCGATACGACCCAAGCAGACGATCACCCGCTGGGGTTTTCTGTTGAAGACCCTCAGCTTCCTGGAGAAAAATCAACTGGTGCACCTGATCGAGGAGCGGCAAGTCTTCCCGCAGCCGCGTCTCAACACCCTGGTTGCTAACTACTATAACCATCGCGATCACAAGAACATGATCCTGGAGCTGATCAGGGCCGGGGGTGATGAGAATGCCTCGGATTAACCGGGTGCGCCTGCACAACATCCACTACGGCAAAGAGGACCGCCTCCTGGATAACCTGATCCTGGACCTGCAAGGGAAATCCGGCCTGGTGATTCTGGAGAACGGGGGTGGCAAGACCCTGCTGCTGCACCTGATCGCCCAGTGCATCTGCCCTAATGTGCCTTTGCAGAGCCGGTACATTTCAAAGTTATTAGAGAAGAAACAGTTTACCGGCCATGTGCTTGTGGAGTGGCTGCTGGACGGTGGACGCCCCAGCTATATCCTGACCGGTTTCTGTTTTGCCGAAAACCTGGGTAGCGCTAACCGGAACATGGACTATTTCAACTACATCGGTGCCGATGTCTATGTCAGTCCGAATCCCTGGGACCTGGAGCGATTCCCGCTGTTGGACGAGGATGGCCGCACGCTGAACTACCGGGAGTTGCGGGAGCGCCTGGCCTCATCGGGCGGCAGGATTAGGACCTTTGCCTCCGACCGCCGCCAGGAATACCAGCGTAAACTGCTGGAGTACAACATCAATGCCCGGGAGTGGGAACAGGTCATCACCACCAACTCCACCGAGGGCGGGGTGAAAGAGTATTTCGAGAGCTGCGTCAAAACTCGCTCTCTGCTGGAAAAACTCATCCTCCCGGCTATAGACAGCGTGCTCGGCCGGGGGGCGAACGCAGAGCAGGACAGCCTCACCCTCACCTTCAGGCAGTATTCAGAGGAACTGATGCACCTGCCGGTGCTCCAGGCCAACTTGCAGGGGTTGGGCAAGATGGCGCTGCATATTCCCCGGCTGAAGGAGTCTCTGGCCCGGGTCAGGGAGGCGCGCTCCGGCGTAAAGACGGCTGTTGGCAACCGCCAGGCCCTCTATAACACTTTGTGCGCAGGTGTGCCCCGCCTGGATGAGAGGCTTCACCAGTTGCGTGAGGAGAAGAGCGAGTGCGGACGCAAGAAAGGCATGTTGGAGTTTCTGCTGGCATCGGTGGACTGCGAGGGGTTGCGGCGCCAGTGGCAATCGCTGCAGGCAGAACTTGATGTGAAGGAAGGCCGGCTTGAGGTTGCACGCAAGGCGGCCGGTGAGGCCGGGAACGATCTGCACAGGCGCCAGGCGTGGCTGTATTACGGCAGGTGGCAGATCAAGAAAGCAAACCTGCAGAGGGAGGAAGAGCACAAGCAGTTGCTGATTCAAGGAAAGGAAGCGGCTGAGCAGGAGATCGACCACCTGCGGGCCGTGACCTGGCCGCTGCAGCAGGCACAAGAAAGTTGCCTGATAGCGGCATCACAGTCTGGAACAGAAGACCTGGAGCGGTTACGGCAAGAGCAGCAGCAGATCATAAAGGAAGAGGAAAATACAAAAAGAGAAAAGCATGATTGCGAAATTAAACAAGCCAGGCTCGACGAGCAGAGTAAAGGGTTTTTGGAGAAGCAGAAATCCCTGGCTGATGACATCCTGGAGTTGGGGATCACTCTCGGTGAACCGGACGAAACCTTGGGGCAGTTGCACCAGAAGCAGAGGGAGACTGAACGTGACCGTGACCGGTGGGCTGGCGCAGTCCGGGAACTGCAGGCTCGACAAGAACAGTGCGTACAGAGGTTCTACCAATTAAAGAAAGAAGAGATCACGGCAGCCAGACAATGTGCCGATATCGAGGCCGACAGGGAAAAGTGGCAGCAGGCCTTCAATCAGTTGAACGAGGCGCTGGCCCTGGCAGGTATTGCCTGGCCACTGCCGCTGCCGGATCCTCTCCCGCTGCAGCTTGAATTGGAGCGCCTGAGAGTTGCCACCGAGCATGATGTTGTCTCTCTGGAGATAGATCGCAACCGGGTCGAGGAACGCAAAGCCCTACTCCGGGGTGAGGGCATTCCCAATGCCGATATTATCCTGCTGCAGAACGCCCTGAAAAAACTGGACATCGATACGATCACCGGATCCGCCTTCCTGCGAGAGCAGGCCGATGATGAGACCAGACAGCAATACGCAGAGAGGCATCCCTGGCTTCCCTATGCCCTGGTGGCGGAAGAGGGCCAAGTGGCGCGTCTTTTGAGACAGCCTGAAAAGCTGAAGATCGATCTGGCATCTGCTGTTCCTGTTGCAGTACGCAGCCGCCTGCAGGAATCATCTGACCATACCGTAGGCTCGATCTACTTCTTCAATAATCGAGGAATAGATCCGTTTGTTTACCCTTCCCGCCTTGATGAGATTCTCATTCAGCTTGAAGATCAGCAGGAGCAGATCGCGCACAGAAAGGAAGAGATAGAACGAAAACGCAACCGTATTTCGGTTGTCTCAAGCAAGCTGGATATCCTCCTGAACAATTTTGGATGCCTAAGCGAGGATTACTGGGCAGCCTCACTGAAAGAGGCCAAGTACGCTTTGGATCAGGTGCAGCAGAGTATTGAGGTAATTAACAAAGAGCTTAAGCAATTGAGTGTAGATCTGGATGCCGCTACTAATCTTGAAAGAAGTGCGGCTCAGGGGCTGAGAGAGCTTGAAGCAGTCAACAGGCGACTACTCATATACGACGGCGACTGGCACCAGGAGTCAGGAAGGCAGCAAGAAATCGGGAATCTGTCTAGAAAACTGAAAACACTCGAGGAGCTTCTGGCTGAGCATGCCAGGCATGAGGCTGAATTGGGGCAGGCTATCAGCGAGGCGGATGAACGGCTGAAGGTTATCAACTACAAGCTGGATGAGCTAAAGAAGTATGAAGACACACTCTTTCCTTCCGCTTGGAGCCAGGAGCAGGCAGAGGATACCGGCGAGACAGGTGGTTGGGATGATTACATAGCAGCGGCAGGGGTTCTCAAGGCAAAGATAGACGCCATGTCCAGGGATGTTGCCGGCCTGGATGAGTTAAACAGGCGCATCGAAGAATATCAGAGGGACCTTCGTAACCTTGAAGCAGATATCCAGGGAACGGGCCAGGAGTTTGAGGAAGTGGCGGCGTCCTATCGTCCGGTTACCGAGCAGGAGTTGTCAAAGTGCCGTAAAGAAGTGGACGGCCAAAACAAAATTTTAAGGCAGGCGGAGAATGAGTACCAGAAAACCGGCGGCAAAGTCCAAACGAAAGAGGATCAATGGCAAGAGAAGTACAATCAGATCATGACCGATCACGGGCGGTTGCCTGCCGAGTTCGCTGAAGCAGACCTGGATCAGCGCAGGGAGGAGTTGACCGAGGAGAGCAAGCAAGTTCTGGCAGCCATTGAAAACCTGGCGGATCAGATAAGTAGTACGGATCGACTGCTGGGAACATACCAAGACGTAATCGCTGAATTGAAGGGCGAGGGCCTGGAGGAAGATACGGTGCCCGCATGGGACCCGGACGTCGAGTCAGAGGTGCTTCGCAACAATCCTGATGCGTCGCGCCATGCCGCCAGGAAAGCCGCCAGGGACTTGAAACAGGCGCAGGAATCCCTGTCCTCGACACTGGAAGAGTGGTTGCGTACGGTTAACGCCACACAGGGAGATCTGGACACCCTGAACAACCTCGATGTCAACAATATCTTCCGGCAGCTCAGGGCCAGGACGGCGATGCCGAACTGGGAAGAGGAGAGCGAGTTAGTGGCGGACAGCCTGACACACGTCGAGAGGGTGGTTGAAAACGCCCGGACGGAACTAGAAAGGCGTATGGCGGATATGGACCGGATCATGGAAGAGATAGTCGCCCGGTCATACCGTCAGGCCACCAACGCTTTGGATGAGCTGCAGCTTTTTCAGGGAATGTCCACCGTGGAACTGCGCGGGACAAGACAACCCCTGATCAGAATCGACCTGCGCCGGCCGGAGGCGGCAGAGGGCAAGGAACGGATGTGGCGCTATCTTCAGAGGGTGATCGAGGATGCCGTTCAGCGCAGGCAGTCGGGGGAGGGCGATGATGTACTGCAGCAATTTCTGGCATCTTCCGTGCGTTCGCCGGCGCTTATCGAACAGTTGACGCCTCTAGATGAAATCCGTTTTGATGTTTTAAAACCCCGCTCTGGCGGCTCAGTCTACCAATCTTCCGACTATGACCGCTGGCATGATCTTGTCGAGTGGTCAGTCGGGCAGCGCTATATAGGGCGATTTACCGTCTTTGTCGTTCTGATGGCCTATCTTCGCCAGCGTCGCAGTACTGGGCAGAAGACGAGCGTGGTGATCGCGGACAATCCCTTCGGTGAAGCTTCCAGTGGCCATATCCTGGAAATACTCAGCGCTGCTGTCAAACAGACTGGCATCCAGTTGATCTGTGTGACTGCCCACCGCCAGTCAGACATCATGAGGGAGTTTTCAGTACTGTACAGCCTTGTCTCCAGGGGTACCATGAGCGGCCAGTTGCGTATGATTGCCAAGGATGAGAGTCCCCGCAGCATGGAGGCGGCTTATGGGGTGATGAACAGGGAGGAGAGACCTGAGTGGAAAATGGATATCGGCGGCCAGCTGAGAATGTTTTAAGTGATGTGCAGAATTTACTGTGTCTCTAGTTGGTGAGAGTCTAGGGTATTATTAAGAGATCATTGATAGTCCATTTTAAGCACTTGGGATCGGTAGTAATTATATTGGCTTGCGGGGAGAGGCGTTGCCTGTATTGTCGCTTCTCTCTCCCTGGGAAATGGGGCTTCAGAAAATCTCCATGATAAAAGCGTTCCGCGGTCCGCCATCCGGTAGCCGTGTTCGCAAACATCCGATTTTTGCGTTCAGTACCTGGATAATGAATACCGTGCCCTTTGCGAAAAGCTGATCAAAAAGATGGGCCGAAAAAGGGATGTGCCTTTTATGGGGGGTGTTTGAAATAGGTAACCTGTTTTTAGGCCTAGACCATATTAATATCCAAACAAGAGATCTAGAGAATTCGGTGAAATTTTACTCTGAGGTGCTGGGGTTCACCCTTGTCAACCGCGTTGAGTTGGGCTCGATAAAATTGGTATTTCTCACCCTGGGCGGAACCACGGTTGAATTGAGAGAGGCGAGCGAAAGGGTCTCGTGTCAAGACGGCGTGGTTGACCATTTCACTCTCCGCGTCTCTGATATTTTTGCCGCAGTTGAAGTGTTGAAGAGTCAGGGCCTGGAGTTGATCACACCGGAACCGGTGGCGATCGAGTCTATCTATCGTTACATTTTCTTCTTCAGAGGGCCCTCTGGAGAAAAGATTGAGCTGGTTCAATCATAATGGCTGCTGAAAATCTTCCTAGCAATCTTAAGGCGTTAGTATGGTGCAACTAAAAATGCTTCCAGTTCCCAACTTTATTGTTTTTTGATTGGCACGGCTGGCCTGGCTAGCCATTAGCTTCAGTTCCCAACTTTATTTTCTAAAATGCAAAATTCCAAGATCAGGAATGGTTTGATATCAGGCATCGCGCATTAGCCCAGTCCCCAATTTTATTGTGCAACACCAAGTGTGTTGAGGGATATTTTTGTTCAATGGGAGTGGGATAAAGAAGACTGGGGATCGTTTCTCCGATTTATTTCTATTTGGAGCACAATGGCTCTACAAGCTAGTAATTGTAACGACAGAGGTAAAGCAATTGAACTATGGAAGGCTCTTTTAGGCGACACTTTCTTCCCAAGGCAGGTGTAGTGTTTAGAAAATATACTAGACTAGGCATTAGGGAAGCGGTTGACAGGGTAGTTCCCATGCAAAGAGATGCTGGCGGTCTAAGCCACGGACAGGTGCTGGAGCCAGTTGATCATCAACTGTCTGGATGCCCCCTGTCCGCTCGTAGATATTGAGTATTGGGCGCATGAACGATGACACAAAAATACTTTGTTAGGGGAGAAACCATGGAGTTGCAATTGATCAGAAGCGCTACGGTTCGTCTGAGTTTTGGGAATCACACCTTCCTGATCGACCCCTATCTTGCAGACAGGTTCAGCAGACCATCATACGCCGGAATATCCAAGAACCCATTAGTCGAATTGCCTTTTTCGGTGAGTGAAATTCTTGCAGGTATTGAGACGGTATTAGTTTCTCACAGACATTCCGATCATTTCGATCCGGCAGCACAATCCGCTATCCCCAAAGAGATGCCCCTCATATGCCAGGCAGAAGACGAGTCGGAGATCAGAAAGCTCGGGTTTGAGAATATTCATCCTATCAGCCGGAAGCTACATTGGAAGGGGATTGATATCCAAAGGGTGATCGGGAAACACGGCTCTGGTGCTGTCCTGGACGAAATGGGTATTGCATCAGGTTTTTTCTTTGAGGCAGCGAACGAGCCAACGGTTTATTGGGCAGGGGATACGCTCTTGTGTGATGAAGTAACAGAAATATTGATTGGAAAGAGACCGATGGTAGTGATAACGCATTCCTGCGGTGCGGTATGGGGTGACCGCGTGAAGATATTAATGGATGAGGAGCAAACTATCAAGGTCTGCAATTTGTTGCCAGAGAGCATTATTATTGCGACCCACATGGATTCCGTGGATCATGCTACGATTTCAAGAAAAATACTGCGAGAATATGCGAGAAACAATGGAATTCAAGAGGAACAGCTTCTAATTCCAATGGATGGCGATATCATATCAGTTTCATTATGAATAAAGTGCCGGACTTCGGCAACGGCCCTCATGACCAGTATGACAATCTATGGAAGCTAGTTCCCAACTTTATTGTTTTTTCAGCTTGACTGTGCCAGTTAAACCAATGGTTTAGTACCCAACTTTATTTTCTAAAAAGCGAAAGTTCAAAGATCAAGAATGGCTTAAAATCAGGCATCGCGGCTTCAGCTCAGTTCCTAACTTTATTGTGCAACACCAAGGGTTGTTTCTTTAAAATAAAGTTGCAACTATTTAAAATAAGTCGCAACTATTTAAAATAAGTTGTATACTGCTGTAGAGATGGAATAAAGTTCTGAACATCAGCCCCGGGGATCTTGATTCCCCGGGGTTACATTATATGTAAATGCCCCCCTTTCATTTAAGCTGTGATTATAAAATGGTCTGACTTCAGGGCATAAGATTGTCCTGCTGCATGGGTATAATAGGTATTGGGCGTTTTAGACCAAGTGCCCTTATGCTGTAAATTTTCGGTCATAAAAGGCAGGAAAGCCATAAAGTAGTGTCGAAAAATGGTTAAGATGTTGGATTTTTACCTTCACCTCTTACGCATCAAAGCGAGGAGTGAAAAAGATGCAGAAGGAACAATCAGCGCTCTTGGTGATGGATGTCCAAAACGGTATCGTGGGGCGTTATGCTGAAAAACCGGAAGTCATGGCTCCTTTCCAACGTGCTGTCAACGCTGCCCGTTACGCGGGGATCCCAGTGATTTTTGTGCGCGTCGCATTCCGTGATGGCTATCCAGAAGTGAGCCCAAAGAACAAGTCTTTCTCGGCCATTGTTGAGCATGGCGGCATGACGATAGTCAATGCAGCCACCCAAATTCATGAGTCGGTTGCCCCTTGTCAGGGCGAGGCAGTCGTAACCAAGTTGCGTGTGAGTGCATTTAGCGGTAGTGACCTCGAGGTTATCCTTCGAGCCCACGGGGTCGATACCCTTATTTTGACGGGTATCGCCACAAGCGGTGTCGTTCTTTCCACTCTGCGTGAGGCTGCGGATAAAGATTACCGGCTTATCGTTCTTTCCGATGCATGCCTTGATGCTGATCCAGAGGTGCACCGCGTGCTGATGGAAAAAGTCTTCCCTCGGCAGGCAGACATCATGACGGTAAACGAGTGGGCTGAGAAAGTAGGTAGGCCCTATGTGGACCGGAGAAAACGAGTCGGCCAAGTTCTGGCTCAGCGTCTTGAACGAACTCAGGAACCGGGGAGTTTATGATCTCCTGACTCGGAGGGGCATCTGTCCAAATATTTTCCGGTAGTGGAACCCGTTTACCGAGAAGATCACAGCATTCGGCAGGAAGCGCGGGTAGCGGAAGGTGGTCTTGAACAGGAGCTTCCAGTAGTGGCGCCGGCCCTTCTCCAGGATGCCCAGGTAGAACATCGCCTGCAGCAGGGCTTTGATGTAGACCAACTGGAAGCGCTCGGCGCGCCTCCGCTTGATCGGCTTGAACTCCTTGAAAAATGTGTACACTCGCTCGTAGAAGGCGGCCGGGTCGTAGATGGTGGTGACGATGCTCCGGTAGCCCTCCGCCAGCTTCTGGGGGTTCATCTTGGGGATGAAGTTCATTGAGAAATCGGTGTTGCTGGCGGGAAACTCGGACAGCAGCCTTTTTTCCTGCTTCAGGCGCTCGAACAGCCGCGTCCCCCTGGGGGCGTTCAGCAGCCCCACCATGGCGTTGACGATGCCGCTCTGCTGGATGAAGCTGATCTGCCGCTCGAAGATGTCCGGCGTGTCGCTGTCAAAACCGACGATGAAGCCGGCGCTGACCTCCATCCCATAGTTTTGGATGCTCTTCACTGCGGCGATCAGGTTGCGGTTGACGTTGTTGACCTTGTTGCACTCCTTGAGGCTCTCCTCGCTCGGGGTCTCGATGCCGACAAAGACGTTATTGAACCCCGCCTGCCCCATCAACACCATCAAGGCCGGATCATCCGCCAGGTTGATGGATGCTTCGGTGAGGAAGGAGAAGGGGTAGTGGTGCTTTTCCATCCAGTCGATCATCGACGGCAGGACCTCTGTTTTCAGCCGGTTCATGTTGCCGATGAAGTTGTCGTCCACCACCATGACCGAGCCCCGCCAGCCGGTGTCGTAGATAGTCTCGAGTTCAGTGATGAACTGGGAGGTGTTTTTCAGGCGCGGCTTGCGCCCGTAGAGCGAGGTGATGTCGCAGAACTCGCAGTCGTAGGGGCAGCCCCGGGAGTACTGGACGCTCATGCAGGCGTAGTCCTTGCTGTTGAGCAACTCCCAGGCGGGGACCGGCGTATTGTCCAGGGCCGGGCGCTCGCTGCTGTCGTAGATATGCCGGGCTGTGCCCTGCTCCAGGTCCTTGAGGAAGGGCGCCAGGGTGATCTCCGCCTCGCCCAGCACCAGGTGGTTGGCCTCGGGGAACTCCTCCGGCTCCATGTTGAACAGCGGCCCCCCGGCCACGGTCTTCACGCCGAGGGCCTGGCAGCGGCCGAGGACCTCCTTGACCGAGGCTTTTTGGATGTTCATGGCGCTGATGAACACGTAATCGGCCCACATCAGGTCGTCGTCGCTGATCTTTCTCACGCTCATGTCGATCAGCCGCTTCTCCCAGGCTGCGGGCAGCATGGCGGCCACCGTCAGCAGCCCCAGCGGCGGGTTCGCCGCCTTCTTGTTGATGAACGGTAGAGCGTATTTAAAGCTCATGAAGCTGTCCGGATACTTTGGATACACCAGCAGCACTTTCAAGACGCCATCTCCTTAAGGATTCTGTATTTTTAACCGATCCTGAAGCACATTGCAAAAATGTTGATTTACCACAACCTGGTGGTCACATAATTGCGGTACTAATACCTTTATAAATCTTCAAGTTCAAATGATTTAACTCAAGTGTGCCATTTTTACCTTCATATTGTTTTACTAAATCATTTACCTCAATGGCAACCTGCCTATTGTTCATATCCATTTGCTTTTCTTCCACATTTGCCTGTTTATCAAAAAAGAAATCCATGGTTACCCCAAAATGTTCTGCTATTTGTGGAAGAGTTATCACATCAGGCATAGATATACACCATTTTCCCACTTGTGAAGTGTCCACGATAAAATAGACACGGGAAACCCAGATATTAGTTCACTACGCAGACTCTTGCATGATTTCTCGATAAAGCTTCTTTTCGTATCCAGATGGAGCCATATGCCCGATGTTGGAGTGCGGCCTCTGTCGGTTGTAATAGATCTCGATGCGATTTTGCATGCATGCGAGTCAACCTATTGGTGGATTTTATGACGCTAGGCGGGTTGGTTTTTTGTCCGGGATTATTATGGGTTTGAGATTCCCGTAGTTGACGCCGAGAGGCTATTCCACAACCTGGGAGATGCATAGCATGACGAGGATCCTCTCTCGCTTTATGGGTGAAGGCGTCGATCCCAACGTCGACAGAAAACGTTTGTTGTCGCCCTGGGTAAAAGCGGCCAATTCCCAGGTATTAAATACTACTAATTAACATATATAGTAAACCGATCACGCATGGAATTAACCATGTTCTTTAAGTTCCACCAGAAAAAAGGTTTTTCCACAGTTTTCGCATATGCAGATAGATTGATTGCGGTGGAGCGAATCTATGTCATTGAAGACACTGACTGCCTAGTACTGCCAAACCCCGCCTGATCGGTATCAGACGAGCCGCAGTACGGGCATCTCTTCTCGCTGGTGGTCAAAAACTGGTCATGATTGTCGCACCCCAATATTGCCATCTCCTTTCAAATAATCCTTGATCAAAATAACCAACGCGAGTTTTCCGCTCTCTTTGGCAGTGAAAGAGCATCTGCATCCCCAGGCAGAAGCGATAATCCCAGCCGCCCACGGCAAGTAATAAAGTACCGGCCACAACCCTTTTCCATGAGCATTCCTCCTGGAGTTTACTTCTATTTCCACTTGCTCTCCCGGTTATTTACCCCGTTCAAAAAAAGGTCGACGCTCAGGTTAATCCTCTCGCGGATCGGGAACACTGCCGGATCGGCCACCCAGCGCATGACAGCGTTAGTATGAGTCCAGTCCAAAAGGCTGGCCACAGTTTCAGCCGGCACATCCCTGCTGATCTCTCCTGTCTCTTGTCCCAGCCTGATAATGTCTGCCAGGACATCGCTAAAACCGCTCCCGAGGCTTCGATCCACGAAAGACTGAAATAAGGTTTGCATGCGGTAAGTATAAAATACTTTGAGAATGTCCATGGTAAATTTGGCCTTTACCACTTCCCATTGCTTAAAAAGTACGGCTGTCAAGCGTGAGCGAGTGTCGGGCAGTCGCGTCCATGCATCTTTCATCCTGGCTTCATGCTCCCTGGTCAGGCTTTGCACATAGGCATGGAGAATGGCTTCTTTAACGGGGAAATGGTTGTGAACCTCCCCCAGGACAAGCCTGGGGGCTTCTCACCGTTTGAGACCGCTCCGCAAAAGCGGAGCCTTACCATCTCTG
>Ga0187861_10003402_pt1 | contig 14115 bp, 13 predicted proteins | sample June2016WEW_10_1_3_FD_132986 | JGI IMG/M metagenome (GOLD analysis project Ga0187861, IMG submission 132986) | Peatland microbial communities from SPRUCE experiment site at the Marcell Experimental Forest, Minnesota, USA - June2016WEW_10_100 | ecosystem: Environmental > Terrestrial > Soil >...
AATACCCCAATAATCTGCTCCTCCGTGTAACGGCTCTGCCTCATCTCCTGTCCTCCTTCAGGCTTTTATACCCTGGGAGAACTCTCCTTTACACTGGTACAGTTTTCGGGGGGCAGGTCACGCTCATTTCAAAATTCAAGCCATAAGACCCGACTACCCGGTTCATGGGGGAAGTAAAACTGCCTGGGCGGTTTGTTTATAGGCAGGGGTATGATTTTGCGGAGGGGAGGGTTGATGATCTCGCTACTCATCGGCCACCTCCCGAAAAATCCAAATGACACCACTACCCCCCCTTGCGGGAGAGGGTGGCGCGAAGCGCCGGGTGAGGGGGTCACACCGGGACAAATTGAGATGTCATGTGCTGAAGCCCATCATGTGAACAGCATTGTTCCTAAGCCTTGTTCTTGGCCACCCAACTCTCAATCCGTTCGAGCGCCTTCCGGATGTTCTCAACCGAATTTGCGAACGAGAACCGCAGGTAGCCGTCGCCCCAGGCGCCGAAAGCGGAGCCCCACAGGCAAGCCACTCCGGCTTCGGTCAGAAGCGCGTCGGCCAGAGCCCGCGTGGGGCGCCCGGTATCGCGAATATTGGGGAAGACGTAGAACGCCCCGTGCGGCTGGCGGCAACGGAAGCCTGGAATGCGGTTCAACCCCTCGACCATGACGGCGCGACGGCGGCGAAACTCCTCGCGCATGTGGTCGACGGAATCCTGCGGGCCGCGCAGCGCCTCGACGCCGGCGATTTGGCTGAAGCTGGCGGTGCAGGAATTGGAGTTGGTCATGAGCATGGTAATCTGCTTCGCCAGGTCGGCGCGCATGACGCCATAGCCCATGCGCCAACCGGTCATGGCGTAGGTTTTGGAGAAGCCGTTCAGGATGATCGTCCACTCCTTCATGCCGGGAAACTGCGCGAGGCTCGAGTGCTCGCCTTCGTAGATCAGCCGGCTATAGATCTCATCGGAGAGGACGAAGATTTCACGGCTGGCCAGCGCCTGCGCCAGGCGCGCGATCTCGACGCGGTTCATCACCCCGCCGGTGGGATTGTGCGGGCTGTTCAGGATGATCAGGCGCGTGCGGTCGGTGATTTTTTCCAGGATCCCGTCCACGTCCACGTCAAAGTCGTGATCCTCGCGCAGGCCGTAAGGGACCTCCTTGCCGCCCACAAATCGAATCATGGATTCGTAAATGGGGAAGCCGGGGTTGGGATAGAGCACCTCGTCGCCGCTCTCCACGAGCGCCAGCAGCGTGAAGAACATGATGGGCTTGCCGCCCGGCGTGATGACAACTTCCGCCGGGTCAACCGTGATGCCAAGTTGCTTGGCGACGTCGTCCGCCGCGGCCGCGCGTAGTTGGGGAAGCCCAGCCGACGGCCCGTAGTGAGTCCAACCCTCGTGCAGAGCACGGGTCGCCGCGTCGACGATGTGGGGCGGCGTCGCGAAGTCCGGCTCACCAATTTCCAGGTGAATGATCTCTTGGCCGCGCGCCTCCAGTTCCCGCGCGCGGACGAGCACTTCAAAGGCACTCTCCGTCCCCAGACGGGACATGCGGTTTGCCAGCCTCAATGTGGCCGAATTTGTAGTCATGAATTGCCCCCATTGGCCCTGGGGTGGGTTCCCGTGGTTCACCAGGGCCGGTCAGGATATCTCTCCGGAAACTCAAAGTCCAGCGGGGCTTCGCCCCGGGTCTTGGTTCCGGTGCACCGAGTTATGGGTTAGAAGACAAACTCTATGCCTTCGGGCAAGGTTTTTCCGACCTTTGAAATGCCGCAAAGGGGGAATTAATGACTGGGGCATTCGTCGCAGGCTGGAGCGGCACATGGCACAAATGTTGTTTGGACTTTCAAATAATGTCAAGTGTGTCCCCTCTGCTCGGCGCAACTCCTTTAATTGCTTAACATTTCCAATGCTCTTGTGACCGCCAATTTGGCTCAAGGCGTGCAGAACTAATGCCGAAAGGGTTAGGGAGCGATACCAATGGCGGAACTGGCATCGTGGTATGGAAGTTTCCTGGCGAAGTTTTCGCCGCGGGTGCAAGAGAAGTTACTGTCCGCTGCGGAGACTTTTCAATTCAAGGCCGGGCAGGACATTTTTCGTGAAGGTGACTCCAGTCTCTACCTTTACATTGTGAAGGCCGGTCGGGTGGCGGTGGAACTGCACGTGCCGTCCAAAGGGCGACGTACGATTTTTACGGCGGGCCCGGGAGATGTGTTCGACTGGTCGGCCGTGGTGGAGCCGCGCCTGGCGACAGCCTCGGCACGGGCGGTGGAAGATACGGAGGCCCTGGGACTTAAGGGCGGGGCGCTGATGGACTTCTGTCGCGAGGATAGCGGGCTGGGGTTTGAACTTTACCGGGCCGTTACGGAAGTGATTGCTGCCCGTTTGACCGCGACGCGACTGCAATTATTGGATGTTTTCTCAGTTGGGTAGGAGGCGGATTCACTATGACACCAAGCCTTCCTCGGGTTGCCGCCAGAGTGGTGGTGTCGAAGGCATCACTGCAGAAGGTTTTCGACAACTTGCGGGTGTCGGGCTTCTCCTTGGTGGGTCCGACGGTGCGTGAGGGCTCGATCGTCCTGGATGCGATCACCCAGGTGAGTGATCTTCCGGTGGGCTGGAGCGACGAGCAGTCTCCGGGACAGTACCGGTTAATGCATACTCGGGAACCTCAATACTTTGCTTATAGTTGCGGGCCGCAGTCGTGGAAGACTTACCTGCTTCCCCCGCGCCTGAAGCTGTTCTCGGTGGAGAAGGAGAAAGGCAACTGGCAGGTCCAACCCGCGCAGAACATCGTGCCGCGCTACGCTTTTATCGGAGTGCGCGCCTGTGAGTTGAGCGCTATCGGCATCCAGGACCGGGTTTTCCTGGGCGGGGAATTTCGCGATCCCCACTACGCGCGCCGGCGGGGGCCGATTTTCATTCTGGCGGCGCAGTGCACGCAATCGGCCGCGACCTGCTTCTGCGTCTCCATGCAGACGGGTCCCCGCGCCACGGGAGGATTTGACCTGGCCCTGACCGAACTGCCCGACACCTTCGTGATGGAGGTCGGCTCCGAAGCCGGCTCGGAAATGCTGCGCGACACGGCCTGGGCACCCGCTACGGCTTTTGACCTGGGCCGCGCTACGCAGGCCTGCCAGCGCGCCGAGCGCCAGATGCAGCGGCAGATGCGCACCGACGACTTGCCCCGCTTGCTTTATGACAACCTGGATCATCCCCGCTGGGACGAGGTGGCGGTGCGCTGCCTGTCGTGCGCCAACTGCACGCAGGTGTGCCCCACTTGCTTTTGCGTGACCGTGGAAGATCACAGTAACTTGAAAGCCACCGCCGCGGAGCGCACCCGCGTTTGGGACTCCTGCTTCGCCCTGGATTTTTCGCATGTGCATGGTGGAAACATCCGCCCCACGATCCGCTCGCGCTATCGCCAGTGGCTGACCCACAAGCTGGCCTCCTGGATTGACCAGTTTGGGGTATCCGGCTGCGTGGGCTGCGGGCGTTGCATCACCTGGTGTCCGGTAGGGATTGATTTGACCGAAGAGGTGCAGGCGATCCGCGACAAGGCTTCCAAATGAGCATCGCAATTCCCACCCTTGATCCTCGTTCCGCGCTAGACCCCATGCTTCCGCATCCGGCGGTGATTCAGGCCATCAAGCCGGAGGCGTACGGCATTTCCACGTTCTCCCTGGGTTTTGTTGATCCCGCAGAAGCCGCGGCGTACCGCTTCTTTCCCGGGCAATTCAACATGCTCTATCTGCCGGGCTTCGGCGAAGTGGCCATATCCCTCAGTTCCGACCCCGGCGAGCCCCAGGTCTTGGGGCACACCGTCCGCGATGCGGGCAGCGTAACGCGCGCCGTGGGACGCCTGCGTCCCGGGGACCTGTTAGGAGTGCGGGGGCCTTATGGCAGCGCCTGGCCGCTCGAGAACGCCGCGGGCAAGAACCTGGTCCTGGTGGCGGGAGGAATTGGCTTGGCGCCGCTGCGGCCCGTCATCCTCTCAGTGATGCGCCAACGCGACCAGTACGGCCGCGTCCTGCTTCTGTATGGCGCGCGCACGCCCGCCGACCTGCTTTACCTCGAGGAGGTGGGGCGCTGGCGCGAGGGCGGGGTGGAAGTACACATCACGGTGGACTTGGCGGATGAAAACTGGAAAGGGCAGGTCGGCGTGGTGCCGCAGCTCTTTTACCGCATCCGCATTGATCCCAAACAGACGCTGGTGATGACCTGCGGGCCGGAGATCATGATGCGCTTCGTGATTTACGAGGCCCTGGCGCGCCGCATTCCCAAGCAGTCCATCTTTCTTTCCATGGAGCGCAACATGAAGTGCGCGGTGGGTTTCTGCGGCCACTGCCAGGTGGGGCCCATGTTTATCTGCAAGCAAGGGCCGGTGTTCAACTTCGCTGCCCTGGAGCCGTTTTTTGGCAAGGAGGACTTCTAAGATGTCACCGGAAGCGCGCCCCAAGCTGGCCGTCTATAAGTTTTCCTCCTGCGATGGGTGCCAACTGGCCATTCTGAGCCTGGAAGACGAACTCCTGAGCCTGGTGGGCGAAGTGGAAATCGCCTACTTCCTCGAAGCCCGCTCGCAGACGCTGGCGGGGCCCTATGACGTGACCCTGGTGGAGGGTTCGGTGACCACGGCGGAGGATGTCGAGCGGCTCCAAAAGGTGCGCGAGCAATCGAAGTTCCTCATCACCATCGGCGCCTGCGCCACGGCCGGAGGCATTCAGGCTTTACGCAACTGGGCGGACGTGGCCGAATTCGTGCGGGCGGTTTATCCGACGCCTGCCTTTATCAGCACGCTGGAACAATCCACGCCGATTTCGACGCACGTGGCCGTGGACTTTGAACTCAATGGTTGCCCCATCAACAAGTACCAACTCCTGGAAGTGCTCACGGCTTTGTTGTTGGGGAGTACGCCACATCTCCCTCGCCACTCGGTGTGTATGGAGTGCAAGCAGCGTGGCACGTCCTGCGTCATGGTTGCCCGGGGAATCCCCTGCCTGGGTCCCCTGACGCTGGCCGGATGCGGCGCTTTGTGTCCCGCCTACAATCGCGGCTGCTACGGTTGCTTTGGGCCGATGGAAAGTCCCAACCCGGATTCGTTCTCTAGTTACCTGCTGAAAAACGGTACGCCGCGGGCGGATCTTATCCGCATGTTGCGCGGTTTTACCGGTTACGCCGAAGCCTTCCGCGTGGCAGGTGACAAGTTGGGGAAGACGGCGCCATAGCACCGCAGCAGAGCAGCAGGAATCCCTTGTCTTCATCATGCAACGGTCGGTGCAAGTCGCCGACGAAATAAATCACAAATTTCAGAGCCTGGGGCTCGGGACTCGGGGTTCGGGATTCGGGGTTAGGGATTCGGAATTCGGGGTCAGGGATTGGGGGCTCGGGGGCCGGTGTAGGGCCGAACTGCGTTCGGCCTCGGGGGTTTATTCCCCTCCTGGTTCAGGAGGGGGCCAGGGGGTGGTCCGGCCTCGTCACTTGTCACTCGCCACTTGTCACTGCTCTTAGCAGCTCCCGCACGCGAGTGGCAGTCTCCGGGCGCATGTAATGCTCTGCACCGGTCCTCAATCGGTATTTCGGACAACACCCTTGTGTATTTCTCGCTTAAGCATTACATTGTGCATCCATGCGTTCCCCCATTACGTTGCCCCGACTATTAGGTTTTCGCCTTCATGGCTTTGAGCCCATTTTCAAAGGTGATGTGGAGCAAAACCTCCCCACAGGGCCAAACATAATTCTGGGAGGAAACGGCCTTGGGAAGACGACCGTAATGCAAGCGATAATCTACGGTCTCACGGGCGGAACAAATGATGAAACGGTTGAAGATCAGAAGCGGCTCCGATGGGACCACGGTTATTTCAGGGAGCGACTTAGCGCGAGTGGTGCCGGGTCTGTTGAGGTCGATTTTGCCTTCGGAAACCAACAGTTCTCAGTCCGTCGCGGTTTTCGAGGCTCGGATGTGACCGCGTTACGTGCAGGGAAGAAGGGGAAATGGAACGAGAACGCCGACGAAGCCGCTGCTGCTTTCAGGCGGGCTATCCGAGAATTCGGTGGCTATCAAACCGCTCAGGATTTCTCGTTCGTGGTGAACAGGCTTTTGTACCTCCCTGAAACTCGCCGTCTTATCGCTTGGGATACGCAAAGCCAGGTCAGACTGTTGATGGTGGTGAACCAGGACGCGGTGATGGAGGAAAAATTTCGGAAGCGGCAAGAACAGCTTAGGCAACTCGATAGTCAGAAGCGGCACCTTCATGTCGTGGTCGGCAAACTGGAGCAGCAGATCTCAACTTCTAGTGAGATCGCCGGCTACAAGCAATCAGAACAAGACCGAGGCAAGAACGCGGGGCATGAAACAGCAACAAACTTGGGCGACCTCGTGGATAGGCTAAGGAAGGTGGCAAGAGAACGCGTCACAGCCGATGCCCACATGGCTTCGGCAGCCAGAGCTCTAAGTGATGTCAGCCTCGAGGTCGAAGGGCTTCGAGAGCGAATTGAGCTCATCGAAGCAACGCTTGTCGAGGGTTTCCTGTCGAAGCAGGAAAGGGAAAGCGCACTTGCTCTCCACAAGCTTGCCGAAAGCGGAATCTGTCCGGCGTGTGGAACGGTTCAACCCGAGCTGCAGGCCGAGGCGGAGCAACGGTCCAGAAGTGGCCTCTGCATGCTATGCGGGTCTGAACTTCGGTTTGAATCGAGCAACCAGTTGAACACCCTGCGCTCCCAATTGAAGGAAAAGACCAGATCCCAAGAAGCCGTCGGCGTGGAGCACATACTGGCGTCCGCAAAGTTGCAGGGCATCATAGACGAGCAGGAAAGCATTCAAACAGAAATAAATCAAATCAGGTCGGAAGATCCCAGCCTCACGCTTTTGGAGCGGAGTATACCTATAAAGTCCGGTAAGGACCTCCTGATACAAAAGGATGAACTCGCGAGACAAGAAGCGGATCTGGAAGGCCAAATCATAGAACTTCGACAGGACTTGGAGCGTGACTATAAGCGGTTTAGGGATTCCATTGATTCCCGCCTCCACGGGCTCCATGCAGCGTACTCGGAGTATGCAACTGCGTTCTTGGGATTATCTTGCGATCTTGAGGAGGTGCCTCAGGGCCAGATGATGAGTCTTTCTATTCTTGTGCCGAAATTCGGCGAGACGGTTCGGCCCAACGAGGAGTCATGCTCTGAGGCGCAGCGTTTCTTCCTGGACATCGCTTTCCGTATGGCCCTGATTGATTTGGCTTCCGATGTCTCTGAGGGAAGCGGCACCTTTATTTGCGAGACTCCAGAGACCGCTCTCGACATGAGTTACGTCGACAATGTCGTCAAGATGTTCAGATCGTTCGCGGACAAGGGCCACAACCTGATCTTGACCGCGAACGTGCAAACCGATGGTATAGCCCGGAAACTGCTCGCCGATATACCTCGGACAGAGAGGGCCTCACGGGTTCTCAATCTCTTCGATATAGGGCAGCTTAGCGACGTTCATCGGGCCGATATTACGAGGCTGAAGCAGGCCATCAGCAAGACGTTGAGTTAAATTCAGTGATAGATTCGCATTCAATCCTGCTCCGCATGCGCGACGTTGCATTCGCTTTGGAGGCGGCGGGCTCACACAGACGCCGACTCAATCGAATCGGTCTGCAGAAGTTCATTTATCTCTACGACGCTGTCAGCACTCTCTATGAGACATTTCCCCCTGTTGAGGGCCATTACACATACAAACATGGTCCATATGACCCCGCTATTCAGAATGCTGTGGACTCGCTTGCATTCCGGGGTTTTGTCCATGTCCATGGAGTGGAGCGCGACAACGAAGGAAATGTCAGCGCAACCTACGGCCTTACTGCCTCTGGCTCAAACTTTACTCAAGAGCTGGCTATGGTAGAACCATTTCAGGTTCGCTGGCGTATAGCTGTTGACGTAGCCGCCAAAGTAAATGCTCGCGGTTGGGGTCGGTTGAAGGAACTGGCGTACTCAGAGCCGACGTATGCAATGGAACGCATCCACGGATTTGGCCGACGTTTAAAGCCCGAGGATCGTTTCAGCAATTCAACGGCGTCATTACTGGAGATATTCAAGCGAACCCTCCGCGCAGGTTTCAAGGATGTGAGACCCTCGAATCAAGTGATTCTGGAGCTATTCTTTCGATACTTGGAGAATTACGCCCATTACTCTCGACGGCCTTCCATCTCCGTATCGTCTCCCTCTAAAGGAGCATAGGCGTTGGACCCCTACTCACCTGAACAACGTCAAGCGATCAAACGTACTGTTGGGTCAACCGCCCCACAGGCTAGCGTTTTGTTGAATGAGCCTATTGAAAGAATTGAGAGGTTCATAGCAAAAGTCGGGAGCTTCGTAAAATCCAGCCACCACATAGTGGGAGAACGACCGTACATGTTAATCCTCGTCGAATCCTCTCCCCAGGAAGAGGAGCTTTCTGGTAATGAAGCACTTAGGAGTCTGCGGAGGAATAAGCCGGTCTTTCGGGTAGATGAGGAACTCAGGCTGGTCAGTGCCGAAGAGGGTTCGATAAGGCTAGTCGATTGTGGAATCAGAACGGCGGACGAAAAGGCGCTCGGGGTGATGGTGCGCGGCTCTTACAAGTATGACATTCTCATGGGAACCATAACTGACGAAGGTAATGTCTCCTACCCAGGCGCGGACCCACTCAGCAGTTCCAAATTCCACCACCCGATGATCGAATTCGAAATACTGGTGCATGAGCACAAGGAGAAATGCTTAGACCGGGAACAGAATGTCAAATATTGGCAAAAACCAAGGGACCGAATCCTGAGGGGTAAACCTGACAGCACTGAAAGTGTCTTCCACCTGTCCCTGTTTTCCTGGCTAAACATGTTCGTGATCGACAAGTTGAGGATCTTCGGGGAGACTTTAGGCCTTGGTCAAGACAAGACGGATATCGAAGTTGTGACGATTGATGGGACTCATTTGGTCGAAATAAAGTGGCTCGGCGAGAATGAGAATGGCACTAAATATGACGAGTCCACAATCAGCCGTGGACTTGCTCAAGTGAAAATATATCTCGATCACGACCAGGACTGGCAATTCATCTGCGCCCACCTTGTAGTGTATGACGGGAGGCCCTTGCAAGCTCATCAGACTAAGTCGGGGTACGACGACTCACAGCGACATAACCTCTGCAGGCCTCCGCACATTCTCTTTCTAGAAAGCGAAACCCCGAGTGTGATGGCGAGGCGGATTGCTCGTTAGAAGCCCTATGGTAAGGCCTATCACGAATCACGAGTACGGCGAGTTGCGTCTCTCCTTTTTCCATGACAATCTTGATCTCCCCCGCCACAGATGGTTTGAATTCAAGGAGGGTTTTTCGGAGAAATTGGTCAGACTAGCCGTCAGCGAAGTGCCGCGGGCCAATCGAAAACTGCGAATCCTGGATCCTTTCGCCGGCGTTGGGACGACCTTGGTAGCCGCTGGACGGATGGGCTTTGACGCGACCGGAATCGAAGTTAATCCCTTCTTGGCCTTCGCTTGCCGCGCCAAATGCAGCCCCGATGGCTGGAGACGATCGGCGTTTCTAACAAGACTGGACTCTGTTCTCAGCGCCTCTCGCTACGAGCTTCCTTCACACCTTGAGGGTGTCTCGACTTTCACAGAAGCGCCAAAGATTCATCAATGGCTTTTCAATAGAAGTGTGCTTCGTGGCTTTGCAGCGCTTTCGCAAGCTATTCAGGGTGCCGGTCGCTATCGTGACCCTCTTAAACTAGCTTTGCTCGCGGGTTTGGCTGAGTGCTGCAACGCCCGGCGGGACGGTAAGTGTTTAAGGTATCGAAAGGATTGGAGGAAACTCGGATATACATCTGCTGATTTGCGTCAGGAGTTCATCAAAAGGGCAATGGTTGTATTCGAGGATGTCCATTCCGACTTCTTCCGCCACAAAGGGATACGTGCCATAGGCGGTGACACAAGGAAAGTTTTGGTCGGACTTCCGGCTGATTCGCACGACCTCTTGGTGACCTCTCCTCCGTACCTGAATTCATTTGACTACTCGGACGTGTACCGACCGGAGCTTTTTGCTGGGGGCTTTGTTAAGTCGAATGAAGACCTCCGTCGCGTTCGGCTTGGGGCGATCAGGTCTCACGTACAGGTCAAATGGCTGGCGGCGACTGAGGTGGCCTCACCATTAATACCTCCTCTCCTTTCGCGTATCGAGAGGAGCATACTGTGGGATAAGAGACTCCCGTCCATGGTCCAATCGTACTTTGCGGATCTAGCCAACATCGTGAAGCAATGTGCCCGTTTGGTCCGCCCCGGGGGCCGAGCGTGGATAGTGGTCGGCACCTCTGCCTATGGCGGGGTTGAAATCCCAGTTGACCTCATACTAGCCGACATCGCGGCCCAAAGCGGTTGGTCAGTGAAGAGCGTAAATGTTCTACGCCAACTAAGAGCAGCAGGACAGCAGTGGTCCCGGATTGGTGACGGCCCCGCTCCTCCATTGAGGGAGTCACTTGTTATTCTGGAACGCGTGAATACTAAGGGAGGATAGCTAGCAAGCGGGTAGCGGATAGCCATCACGGTCACTGCTTTTGTGACCGTGGGCTTTTCTCAGGCCCGATACCCCAGCGGCAAACGCACGTCGTCAATCTGGATGGGGCGCGACGCTGAAAACAAGTCTTCAGTTGTCAGTTTTCAGTTGTCAGGAACTAGCTAACAGCTCACAGCCGACAGCTAGTCCCGAGTTGCAGAAATAAGCGATAGATCCGATGGCGTGTCATTCTGAGCGCAGCGAAGAATCTGCATTTCCAATCCTTTGAAACAACTGCAGATGCTTCGCTACGCTCAGCATGACATCGGTGGTTTCGAATGTGTCACGAATTTCTGCAACTTGACACTAGTCCCGAGCCCCGAGTCCCGAATCCCGGCCCCCGGGTCCCGAACCCCCAGCCCTTTCCGCGTTACCTGCTCAGCATCACAGCCCGCGTAGCGGGCGAAAGGTCGTAGCCCACAGCGCGAGCTGTGGGTGAGAGTTCGAGTAAAGTCCCCCGAGCCCCGGAGGGGCGAAAGAACCAATCCTTGCGGCGATTTTACGGTGCCACCCCTGTGCGGCAGCCCAAGAACAATGCCATTGCGCCGTTGCCTGTGGCCGTGATTTCTTTCGCCCCTTGCGGGGCTCAGGCGGGGTGGGGGGGCCGATTTTCCCACGGCTCGCGCCGTGGGCTACGATCTTCCGCCCGCTTCGCGGGCTGGCGCGAGACCACAACCAACTCGACCACCCCCTGGCCCCCTCCTGATCCAGGAGGGGAATTAGCAAGCGCCGGACTCCTGCGCTACTCGCGGGAGTGTGTACCCTCATTTTATCCTTGACAACGGTAATGACCGTATGTACACTAACCCCTTAGGCCAGCGCCCGCTGGCTGACTTGCAAGGCCGCGACCTATACAACGGGACGGCGCAACCCATAGAACAGTAGGCAGTAGGCAGAAGGCAGTAGGCAGAAGGCAGAAAGCAGTAGGCAGTAGGCAGTCGCTGACTCCTTACTTCTGGCTCCTGACTTCTGACTCCTGGCTCCTGACTCCTGGCTCCCCAGGACGAAAATGCGCTGCTCATGCAAAGGATGGAAGATTCCAGCCTGCGCCAATTGTGGCGGCTCACGAGTGTGCTTTTCAAGGTCCGAAACGGGGCGCTGACCCATAGAGATGTTAAAAATGAAGATCGACCCGACTATGTGTATGAAAACAAAGGCGTGAGTGACACAATGCCCGATAATTGATCGGGCTTCTTGGCCGACAATTCACAAATTCCGCGATAATGGACGACAATCGAGACGGCTTTTTGTCCGACAATGCACAGATTGAGCGGTAATTCGGGGCGAAGGCAGCATGTTATCGAAAGGAAATGAGCTTATCGCGCTGCTCTCAACCGAGCGGCTCAGGCAGTGCAGCCTCGCCGTGTTTATCGACGCCGACGCTCAAGGTAGGCCGGGGGATATCCATCGCTGGGCCGTCCGCCCGCAGGTCCCCGCTTCATCAACGTTTGCTCACAGTTGCACGCCGTCTGGGCGGCTCGCCAGCGCCGAACGGCTGTATGGTCACCGCCCGCAGGCGGTCGTCATCGAAGTTTCAGCACAACCTTTTGCTTTTGGAGATACAATTGCGAGTTGTTTCCGTGGCTCTGCCGGGAGTGGTGGAGCAGGTCCGTCACTTGGTGGGAGAGGCACACACCAGCTTGCGGGAGCGGAGCGTGACCCCGGAAAGCGAGTCGCGGCCGCTCACCGCGATTCGACGTTTGCCACAAATAAGGAAAGGTGATGACCGTTATGGCCAACGACGCTGCAAAACGCGCCAAGACCGTTAAGATTGAATACCTCACACGGGTGGAAGGTGAAGGTGGCCTCTATATTCGCGCCGAGGGCGGGGAACTGCGCGACGTCAAGCTGAACATCTTCGAGCCGCCCCGCTTTTTTGAAGCTTTCCTGCGCGGGCGCCATTTCCAGGAAGTGCCCGACATTACCGCGCGCATCTGCGGGATCTGTCCGGTGGCTTACCAGATGAGCGCTGTCCATGCGCTGGAAGCGGCTCTGGGGGTCCGGCCCGGTCCGGAGATCCGCATGCTCCGCCGGCTGCTCTACTGCGCGGAGTGGATCGAGAGCCACGCCTTGCATATCTATCTGCTCAACGCTCCGGATTTCCTGGGGTACGAGAGCGCGGTGGCGATGGCCGCTGACCACGGGCGCGAAGTCGAGCGGGGCTTGCGCCTCAAGAAGGTGGGCAACGCGCTGCTGGAACTCCTGGGGGGACGGGCAACGCATCCGGTTTCAGTCTGCGTGGGGGGCTTCTACAAAGTGCCCCGGCGGAGGGAACTCGCCCAGCTCCGCGATGATCTGGTTTGGGGCCTGGAGGCTGCCCTGGAAACCGTGACCTGGGTTTCGAGCCTCACCTTCCCGGATTTTACACCGGAGTATGAGTTCGTCTCGGTCGCACATCCCGCCGAGTACCCCATGAACGAGCGGCGCATCATTTCTTCCTCGGGCCTGAATATCGACCCGGCGGAATTTGAGCACGTTTTTCTGGAGGAGCACGTGGCGCATTCCACGGCGCTTCACTCCGTGCGCGCCGACCGGGGTTCGAGCTACTTCGTGGGACCGCTGGCCCGCCTCAATTTGAACTTCGACAAACTCCTGCCCCGGGCCCAGGCGGCCGCGCGTTCCTGTGGAGTGGCGTGGCCGTGCCACAACCCCTTTATGAGCATCGTGGGGCGCGCCGTCGAACTCGTGCACGCTTTTGAAGAGGCGCTGGCCCTCGTCGATGCTTACCAGGAGCCCGCCGCGAGCCGGGTGGAGTTCCGCGTGCAGGCCGGGGAAGGGTGCGCCGCCACGGAAGCGCCGCGCGGACTTCTCTATCATCGCTACCGCATCAATGATCAGGGACTGGTGGAAGCCGCCAAAATTGTCCCGCCCAGCTCGCAGAATATGCGGCGGATGGAAGAAGACCTCCGGCAGTTGTTGCCCGCCTACCTGGACCAGCCGGAAGCGGAAATTGCGCGGGTCTCGGAAAACCTGGTGCGCACTTACGACCCGTGCATTTCCTGCTCCACGCATTTCCTGAAGCTGAGGCTCGACCGAGGGTAAAGCGGGATTCGGGACTCGGGATTCGGGGTTCAAGGGTGGCGGATACATTGGCTTCAGCATCTCCGCGCTTATTGGTCGTGGGCTGCGGCAACCCTCTGGCTGGCGACGATAGTGTGGGGCTGGAAATCGTTCATCGCCTGCAAGCGCGTGGTGGCCACGAGTGTGAATTCCGAGAACTGTCTGACGATGGCCTCGGGTTGCTGGAGCTCTTCGCCAGCGCCGACCAGATCCTGCTTCTGGATGCTGTCCAGACCGGTGCACCGGCCGGGACTCTCCACTTGGTTCCCTTGCCCTCCCCCGAAATTGTGCCCAGGACGCTCGGAACAGTCTCCAGCCACGGATGGGGGGTGGACGAAGCCATAAGGATGGCACGCAGCTTGGGCCGACGCCTCCCACGTCTCATGCTTCTGGGAATTGAATTGGAGAATGTCACGCTTGGGGCTCCGCGCACGCCACCCGTAAATGCCGCCCTGGAGACGGTGGTCAAACACTTTCAGCAACTCCAGGGATCCCTCCTCGATAACAA
>Ga0187861_10003406_pt1 | contig 14098 bp, 5 predicted proteins | sample June2016WEW_10_1_3_FD_132986 | JGI IMG/M metagenome (GOLD analysis project Ga0187861, IMG submission 132986) | Peatland microbial communities from SPRUCE experiment site at the Marcell Experimental Forest, Minnesota, USA - June2016WEW_10_100 | ecosystem: Environmental > Terrestrial > Soil >...
GTGGACGGCGTGATGCTCGCCGACGCCCTGCGGCAGCGCCAGTTCACTTACCGGGAGAAGGCCATGCTCCTGGAGAAGGTCGCGAGGGCCGTGCAGTACGCCCACGAGCAGGGCGTCGTCCACCGCGACCTGAAGCCGTCCAACGTCATGCTGGAGCTGGCGAAGGGCGGGTCGTCGTCCGCGGATGCCAAGCCAGGGAGTTCTACCAATGTGGCACTGCCAGTGGACGGGCGCGCGTTGGGCGAGCCGCTGGTCATGGACTTCGGGCTGGCCAAGGACATCGCCCAGGACTCAAGCCTCAGCCAGTCCGGGCAGGTGATGGGCACGCCCGCGTACATGCCGCCCGAGCAGGCGGAGGGGAAGGGCAGGCTGGTCGGGCCGCAGTCGGACGTGTACAGCCTGGGCGCGGTCTTCTACGAGATGCTCACCGGCCGGCCGCCGTTCACGGGCGAGAGCGCCATGCAGATTTTGCGCGCGGTGATTTTCGATGAGCCACCCCGTCCCCGGCAGATTGTTCCCGCCGTCCCGCGGGACCTGGAGACGGTCTGCCTCAAGTGCCTGGAGAAGGAGCCGTCCAACCGGTACGAGTCCGCGCAGGCGTTGGCCGACGACCTGGCGCGCTGGCTCAGAAATGAGCCAATTGTGGCACGGGCTTCCAGCCCGTGGGAGCGGCTGGCGAAGTGGGCGAGGCGGCGCCCCGCGGCCGCTGGGCTGGTCGCGGTGAGCGTGATGGCGCTGCTGAGCCTGATCAGTGGTGGGGCGTGGTACAACGCCCAGTTGGTAGCTGAACGGGACAAGGCAAAAACAGCGGCCGCGAACGAGAAAGCCGAGGCCGAGCGGGCGCGCAAGGCGGAAGCCGATGCGGCGCAGAAGAGCGAGGAGAAAGAAAAGCAACGGCTGAAGGCAGTGGAGCAGGAAGAAGCCGCTAAGAAGAACTTGCGCCAAGCGCAGGAACGGCTTGCGGAAAGCCTGATCTCGCAAGCCGATGCACTTTGCCTGGCCGGGCGTCAACAGGAAAGCCTGGACCGTTACAACGAGGCAAAGGCCACCCTTGCCGGTCTGGGCGAGCCGACGTTCGCTGTGGAGACAGGCCTGGCCGAACTCTGCAACGCGTACCCCCCGCCCATCAACACATTCAGCGGCCACAAGGATGCCGTATGCAGCGTTGCATTCTCGCCTGACGGAAAGCTGGCGCTCTCGGGAAGTGTGGACAAGACGCTGAAGCTCTGGGACGTGGCAACGGGGCGCGAACTGCACACATTCAGTGGCCACACTAGCGTCGTATCGAGCGTCGCATTCTCGCCTGACGGTAAAGCGGCGCTCTCGGGAAGTTGGAACAAGACGCTGAAGCTCTGGGACGTGGCAACGGGGAGCCAGCTGCGCACATTCAGCGGCCACAAGGAGGCGGTAAGTAGCGTAGCATTCTTGCCCGACGGGAAACTGGCGCTCTCAGGAAGCTACGACAAGACGCTGAAGCTCTGGGACGTGGCGACGGGGCGCGAGTTGCACACATTCAGTGGCCACACCAACAGGGCCTTAAGCGTCGCATTCTCGCCTGACGGGAAGCTGGCGCTTTCGGGAAGCGATGACACGACGCTGAAGCTCTGGGACGTGGCGACGAGCCGCGAGCTGCGGACATTCAGCGGCCACACTAGCGGTGTATGGGGCGTCGCATTTTCTCCCGATGGGAATCTGGCTCTGTCGGGAAGCGCGGATAGTACACTCAAGCTCTGGGACGTGGCGACGGGGCGCGAGTTGCGCACATTCAGCGGCCACAAGGGACAGCTAGGAAGCGTCGCATTCTCGCCCGACGGAAACCTGGCGCTCTCGGGAAGCTGCGACAATACGCTGAAGCTCTGGGACGTGGCGACGGGGCGCGAGTTGCACACATTCAGTGGCCACACCAACTGGGCTTTAGGCGTCGCATTCTCGCCTGACGGGAAGCTGGCGCTTTCGGGAAGCGATGACAAGACGCTTAAGCTCTGGGCGGTGGCAACTGGGCGCGAAATGCGCACGCTCAGCGGCCATACGGGCGGCGTATCCAGCGTTGCATTCTCACCCGGCGGGAAGCTGGCGCTTTCGGGAAGTGGTGATAAGAGGCTGAAGCTCTGGGACGTGGCGACGGGGCGCGAGCTGCGGACATTCAGTGGCCACACTAGCGGTGTATGGGGCGTCGCATTTTCTCCCGATGGGAATCTGGCGCTCTCAGGAAGCTACGACAAGACGCTGAAGCTCTGGGACGTGGCGACGGGGCGCGAGCTGCGGACATTCAGTGGCCACAAGGACGTCGTAGGCAGCGTTGCGTTCTCGCCCGACGGGAAGCTGGCGCTTTCGGGAAGCAACGACAAGACGCTGAAGCTCTGGGACGTGGCCACGGGGCGCGAGCTGCGGACATTTACCGGCCACACCCTAGAGGTATGGTGCGTCGCATTCTCGCCCGACGGTAAACTGGCGCTCTCAGGAAGCTACGACAAGACGCTGAAACTCTGGGAGGTGGCGACTGGGCGCGAACTGCGCACATTCAGCGGCCACACCAACGGCGTAATGAGTGTCGCATTCTCGCTCGACCGAGACCTGGTTTTGTCTGGAAGCTGGGACAGTACGCTGAAGCTCTGGGACTTGCCGACGGGTCGCGAGTTGCGCACATTCAGCGGCCATACTAGCTGGGTATCAAGCGTGGCGTTCTTGCCTGACGGAAACCAGGTGCTCTCGGGAAGCTCAGACAAGACGCTTCATCTTCGCGATTTCACCCGCGTCGCCCGCTACCGCGAGTTCGACACCCTCTTGCCCAAAGCCCGCGAAGCCATCCAGAAAAACGAGAATGACGCCGAGGCCCTCAAGACATTCGGCGAATGGTACGCCTTCCGCGGCGTAAACGGTTGGGCCGTGGAGTTCCTGGAGAAGGCCCGCAAGAACGGGGCCGATGTACCGGCCCTCACGCTGGCGCGGTGCTACTGGCAGCTTGCCGAAGACGATCACGAGCCGCTGGACAAGCGCCCAGCCCGCCGCGCCGCCGCAGCCGCAGAATTCCAGAAGGAACTCGACCGCGTAAAGGCCGAGCCCATGCCCCAGGAAGCCAAGGCCAAGCTCGCCCGCGAGCAAGAGGAACTCTATCTTAACCTTTGCCTGCAAGGCCCCTATCAAGCCCAACTCCAAGCTCAAGTCGAGGAACGTAAACGGGCTTTTCAGGTCCAAATCGCAGAACGTAGACAGTCTCTTTGCAAGAAGTTGTCGCAAGCGGTCCGTTGGCGGGAAGGGCTGGCCTTGACTGCTGAAGACTTGCGTACCCCGGGGAAGGGCTGGAAGCCGATCACGTCCACGGATTCCTGGAAGGCCGACGGAAACGCTCTCGCCGTAGTGGGGGACCAAGCCGGAGGCGATCGAGCAGTGGAGTTGCTTCCTGGACAAGAGCCAGGTGCTTGTCTGCGGCTTACTTACACGTGCCGGTCAGACCGGGACCCTAAAGCCGAGCGTCCCGCAGAGTTGAGCGCGGTGCTTTCGGTGGGTGCGGGCGGCCTCAAGGGCTACCACTTCTCATTCGGCGGTCTTACCGAGAGGGTTATCGCGATCAAGAAGGAGACGATGGACACTGTGCTGGCCCAAGCAGACACGCCGGTGCCAGAGCCGGGGAAGTCGTATCAAGTTGAGGCGGTCAGACTTGGTCCGCTGTTCGAATTCTTCGTGGACGGCAAGCGCATCTTGTCCGCGGTTGATCCTGAACCGCTTCAGCCCAAGGACGGGTTCAAGCGGCTGATGCTCTACAGTTGGGGCGATGGCGCGCGCTTCAGCGATATCAAGGTTTATCTCCCTGAGAACCAGGCGGAACTGGATGCCATGCTGGAGTCTTTCGCCAAAGAACTTGGGCGCTGAATCAACCTGCGCCGCCCCGCAATTTTGGCAAAATGCGGGACGATTGGCGGCGGGCATCGCGCTGCTGCTGCGCGTCATCCCTGCACCGCACCAGCAGTCCCACCTCGGCCTTGCCCGCGTCCACGGGGCAGAGAATGGGAAGAATGGGAAGGATGGGAAAGATGGGAAGAAGATGATGATGGGTCCTCCCATCGTTCCCATCCTTCCCATTCACTCCCCTTGGGGACGGTGATGGCCGGTGGCGACTGAACGATTACCAATCTTCAATTCTGTTTTCCAAGCGCACACAGGGCCTTTTCATACTCCGCCACGACCTGGGCCTTGCCCTTCTTCTCGATCCTGTGCCCTTCGGCTTCGAGGAGTTTCTTCTGGCCCGCGAGGCCGCCGGGATACTTGGGGTTGAGTTCGCCGCCGGTCTTCAGCGTGCGCCAATAGGGCGTAGTGTGCTGCTCGCCCGCGGCTGCGGCTTCGACAGCGGCATGGGCGGCGATCCAGGCAAAGATGCCCGTGGTCATGGGGCAGGCCATGTCGGTGCCGTGCTTCCTGGCCAGGGCGGAGCGAATCTCATTGATCGTGGTCAACTTTCCAGGAGGCACCTGGCGCATGAACTCGTCCACCTCCTTGGGCGCGGGGATGACCAGTGTCTTGGGCAGGCCTTTGCTCTGGGCCAGTTTCTCACGCCAGGATTTGCGGGTCTTTTTCATCAGGTTCCTCCTCCAGTGCCGCGTTGAAGAAATCGTGGAACGGTAGGACAGGCTTTCCAGCCTGTCCGGACAGCCTACAGGCTTTCCAGCCTGTCCGGACAGCCTGGAAAGGCTGTCCTACCTCGCCTGCAACTGGGTCAGGAGCACTTCCACCGCCTTTTTCAGTTGAAGATCCACAAAAGGTTCTTCCTGGCCTTCGCCGGCGCCAGTTGCGGGCGGGCTGGGTTGCCCCGGCCTGGGGTTGTTGTCTTTCAGGTGGCGCGCCAGGCGGCTGCGGAACAGCCCGCGCAGTTGCTCCTGCGTAAATGGCACTGTGAAGTCAGGCACGATCCCGTGGCCGTCCACGCAGGGGTTGGCGGGCGTCTTGTAGTGCGCGATGGTGAGCTTCAGCGCGGACTCGGACCAGGCTCCCATTGGCACCCTGAAAATGTCCTGCACGGAGAACTTGCCGTAGGTCTTGTCCCCCACCAGGACAGCGCGTTTGCGGTCCTGCAAGGCACCGGCCACGACCTCCGATGCCGACGCGCTCTGCGAATCCACCAGCACAGCCAGCGGGCAGTCCGTATACTTGCCTTGGCCCGAGGCATACCGCACATTGGCCGGGCCCTGGCCGCCCGCGGCAGCGCGGGTGATGACGCTGACGATCAGGCCGTCCTTGAGGAACAAGTCCGCCACTTGCTCAGCGGCTTCGAGCAACCCCCCGGGATTCTGGCGCAGGTCCAGGACGAGCGCCTGCATGCCCTCCTTGTCCAGCCGGGCGAGCGCGGCCTTGAGATCCGTGCCGGTCTTTTGTTGGAACGGGCCAAGCTCCACGAACCCGATCCGGGCTGCAGGTTCGGCCCGCCCGCTCCGCAGTGCAGGGGGCACCAAGTCAGGCCCCAGCAGCTCCGCCGCTGGCACGGACTTTATCTCGTTGATCGCGCGCGTCAGGGTGACTTCGACCGGCTGGGTTTGGCCTTCGTGCAGCAGCGCCAGGCGCACCTGAGTGTCCACGGGACCGCGAATCCGGCGGCTGCATTCTTCGCGGCTCAGACCCTCCGTGGGCACGCCGTCAATCTTGAGGATTCTGTCGCCTGGCAAGACGCCGCCGCGGAAAGCAGGCGTGCCGAGCAGGGGGGTGAGCACCACCAGGCCGAGGTTTACGTCAGGGTTGAGCTCCAGGCCCACGCCCTCGAACTGGCCGGTGGTGGACGTGCGCAGGGCTTCATAAGCCTCCGGCGGCAGGAAGCGGCTGTGCGGATCCAGGCTGGAAGCCATGCCGTCCATGGCGGCGTAGAAGAGCTTCCGTTCCTCTACTTCCCTGACGTAGTGCTGCAGAATGGTCTCGCGCACGTGCTGATAGGCGGCCTGCTCACGCTCCAGCGTGTCCAGTTCCGCCGAGCGCATGTGGTCGCTGAGGCGCAACGCCAGGGTCAAGGAGAGCGCCGCCAAGGCCAGCCAGGCCAAAGTTCTGGAAGTCATTTGGATTCCGGGCCCTGCTTGGGGGCTTTGTTGGGCGGGTTGAGCAAGTACGTGGCCACGCCGTTGACCCAGGTGCGCGAGGGGGCGGACTTGCGCGCCGCGGCCGACAACATGTCCCGCGCCAGGGCCTGGTCGCCATCCATGCGCAGCCGCAGCGCGCGAAAGAGGTCCCATTCCGCCTCGCTCAAGCGCAGCGGCGCGTTGAGGGGCTTGAGCCGGGCCTCCAGGTCCGCCATGCGCAGGCGCTCCGGCGTGGCCAGGAGTTGCGCGGCCAGTTTGTATTCCTCGAACGGGCCCTCCATAGCCAGCAAGGGCAACAGCGGGTCACTGGGGGTCACGCCAGCGGGGCGGGCCAGGTTCAAGGCGCCCAGGCGCAGGCCCACGCGGGCCTGCAATTCAGGTTCCAGTTCCCGGGTGTTATACAGCCCCAGGTAACGCTCCCGCGCTTTGTCCCAGTATTCGTATTCCAGCACCAACTCGATATCCGCGTACTCCAACTGCCAGCGCCGTTCGTCGCCGGCAAGCTGCCTCGCGGCCAGGCTCCCGTGAACGTCGCTCCACAACTTGGACAGCAGCTCCGCCTGGCGCTCCGGGGGTTTGACATTCTGGAGCGCCACCACAGCGTGCGGCGTCAACACGCTGGCATCCGCTCCGAACTCGATCCGCGCCTGGGTGAAGAAAGCCAGCATCTCTTCGTAGCGGCCCTCACGCCGCAGGGCGAGGAGCACTTCGCGGGCCGGTGTCAGAAGCTGCGGGGCCGGATAGGCGGCGTGCAGCGCCAGCAACAGGTTCTCGTTGCGCGGCTCGTTCGCCTGCACGCGGCTGGCGGCCAGCAGCATGACCGCGTTCCGCAGCGCCAGGCTGTCGCGTTCCACGTGCGCGGCGCAATACCTGAGCAAATTGAGGGCCTGCACTTCGGCGTCAGGCCTTGGCGAGGTGGCCAGACGGGCGGCCGCCTCGGCGAAGCTCTGCGCCAGGCGCGGGTCTTGGGGCCGCCCGCCGCGCAACGCACGATGCAATTCGGTCAGGTCCGAGAGTGTTCCGCCGCTGACGATCTCGGGCGCGAGCTTCCCCAGCGCGTCGCAGAACAGGGGGCGGGCGGAGGGCTCGGCGGGCAGCTTGGCCCACACGGCCGGCGGCACCTTGGCGAGGAACAGGTTGAGGAGGTTGCTGCCGGAAGCCGAGTCCTTGGGTTTTGTCGCCAGGTCCCTGGCCTGCGCCTCGATGCGGCTGCAAAGGATCGTCAACACCTGGAGGTTGGGCCGCGCCGCAAAGAAGGTGGCGGCATCGGCGTAACGGCGCTTATCCATCGCGGCGCGCAGCGCGTCGCAGGCGGCCTGCGTCTTGATCAAGTCATCCGTCTCCGTGCGGCTCTCCATCTTTCTCAGCAGGACCAGGGCGAGGTTGAACTTGTCCGTCTCCAAGGCTTTGTTCACGGCGTCATACAGGGGCCTGTTGAGCATGTGCGAGGGATAGGCATCGTACAGAGCCAGCAACTCGCTGGAGTCCAGTTTTCTGGCCAGTTCCACCGCCCAGTGTCCGAAGACAGCGGAGCCCGGCACAAGGCCCAGCCGCTTGAAAACCATCTGGGCTGCCTGGATACTCAGCGGTTTGTCGCCGTCTCCGGGCAGAAACTCCTTGGTGGGTTCGCGCAGCGCCAGTTCCAGGACGGTATCGAGTTCCCAGGCCAGCGGCTCGCCGATCTGGCCTTCCTGGCCCCAGCCATCGTACATTTCCTTCGTGACCGCTTCCCACTTCTTGTCTTTGGCGAAGCGAATCAGGCGGCGGAGATGCAGTTCCTTGGCGCGGTCAGCCTGCTCGACGGCCGCGGCTTGTTCCGCCGGCAGCAACTCCAACTGAGTCAACGCGTCCCTGTAGTGGCCTAGTTCGCGGCCGGAGTTCGGCTGGCAGATTTCGCGCAGCAGGCCCAGCAGGTGATAAGCGCGGGCCTTCACCGCGTGGTCGGCCTCGCCGCTTTCGGTTATGGCCTTCAACTCTCCTTCCGCCGTATTGTAGTCGCCCTCGCGGAAGTGTCTGAAAGCGTCTCTTTCGTCGCCCCCAACCCGGTGTTTGATTTCTGCCGCAGTTACCGTCATGCCGGGCGGCGGTTGCACGACTATGAGTTGCGTGGTTTTGAACATCCAATTGCTCAGGTTGACATCCCTGATCCCCAGCGCCACGGCCTGGAATCCCGGCGGCCCATCCAGTTGGAAGCTCAGGGACATCCCGTCCCGGAGAATACGAAGCGTGTAAGCGCCGTTGACCAGGTCCGGCGCATCCTTCTCGGCCTTGATTTCCAGCTTGGGCCCGGCGAAGCGCTTATTCCCAGGGTCCCCAGGGGCAGGTTGGGGCGGAAGTCCCGGCGGCGGGCGCCCAAGCCTGTTCCCGGCGTCCCCAGGAGAGGTATACGTATACAGGTCCTCCGGCCCGATCAGGCGGACACTGCCAGCGGCTACCTCCAACAGGTAGGGGATGCTGTCGTGGCCCGCGGCCTGGCTCTCGAGGCCGATGCGCAGCCGCTTCTCAGGGCCCCACTCAGCCAGAGTCAAGGAGAGCTGCGCTTCTATGTCGCCGAAAGAGCGGCACTCCTCCGGGCTGACAAGCGTTTCATTGCCGCGCAAACGCACGGTCTTTTTCTGCACCTCGAAGCCGTCCTTGACTTTCACTCTCAGGACTTGCAGGTCCCAGATATCCTTGCCTGGAGCCAACCCCCTGAAGACCGGTGCTTTGCCTTCGGGTATGGTGTACTGCTTGCGCTGTTCGTCGTCGGCAAGGGTCCCCAGGTCCTTCGGCGGGAACCACCAGTCGGGGAGCCATATCGGGACCTTGCTGACCTTGACTTGGATGAGCTCTTTCCGCAACTTATCACGGTCCTCAAGGAGCTCCTTCCGTATCTTGTTGCTGCCTTCGACGACTTCCTTGTTCTCTTCCTTGGCCCGCTTCACGATGGTGACCGCGAGCCCAAGGGCCACACACGCCAAGGCGGCCGCGCCCACCAGAACGCTATGGCGTTTGAGCAGGCGCGCGGTGCGCCTGACCACCCCGGCCGGCTTGGCGCGGATGGCTTCGCCCGAGCGGAAACGGGAGATGTCGTCGCGCAATTCGGCGGCGGAGGCATAGCGCTGGTTCGGGTCCTTCTCCAGGCATTTGCAGACAATGGTCTGCACGTCGCGGTGGATGCGGGGATTGAGTTGCCGGGGCGGTTGCACCGGCTCGTTGATCACCGCCACCACGATTTCGAGGAGCGAGCGGCCCACAAACGGCGTGCGGCCGGTCAGCATCTCGTACATCACCGCGCCGATGGCATAGACATCCGAGCGCGCGTCTATGCGGTCCACTTCGCCGCGCGCCTGTTCCGGCGGCATGTAGGCCGGCGTTCCCAAGGTGGTGCCCGACATCGTGTACTTGGTATCCAGGTCCACCTGCTTGGCCAGGCCGAAGTCGGTGATGTGGGGCTGGCCTTGCGCGTCCACGATGATGTTGCTGGGTTTGATGTCGCGGTGGATGACTCCGGCGCGATGCGCCGACTCCAGGGCGTCGGCCAGCACCTCGGCGATTTCCAGGGCGCGTTGCGTGGTTATGCCGCGCTTGGCCACCAGTTCGGAAAGGGCGTAACCTTCCACGAACTCCATCGCGAAATAGTGGTGCCCTTCGTGCGTCCCGATCTCGTAGATGGGCACCACGTTGGGGTGCTTGAGGCGCGCTACCGCCCTGGCCTCGCGCTGGAAACGGGCGACCATTTCGCTGGAGGCGTAGGCGCCCGCCAGCAGGACCTTGAGCGCCACCAGCCGGTCCAGGCCATGTTGTTTGGCCCTGTAGACCACGCCAAAGCTGCCGCGGCTGATTTCGCTGATGATCTCGTAGCTGCCGAAGTGCCGCGCCACGACCTGCGGCGTGTCCTTCAAGGGCAATTGCGGCGAGATGCTGCTGCCATGTTTTGGGCCTGCGATGTTCGTGCCGCTTGCGGCACCGGCCGGATCCTTCGTCTGGCCCTCTGCCACCGGAGAGGCTGGCGGGCCGGCTGGGGCGCCGGGCTGGTCCGCCGTCCCCCCTGCGGGCGCGGGGGGCGTGGATGGCAGGTCGGCAGCGCCGGGCACGATCAAGCCACCCGCTTCCGCGTGTGGTTCGGCGGGCCTGGGAACCAGCACCTTGCCCGCGAGCCTTTCCGAAGCCACCGGGCGCAGAACCGTGGTGCGGTGCGTGTGGGCGGCGTCTGGGGAGGAACTCAGTCTTTCCCGGCAGATCACGCAAACGGTGGATGAAACCGCAGCGCGTCCCGCCGGCGCTGGCGCCGCGGCAGACTGCTCCGCTTCCGCCTCCGGGGCGGCTTGTATGTGCTCAGGCAGCAAATGCCCGCAGATGGCACAACGTTGAACTGGCACCTTTCCTGGCCCTCACTCTCCACGGCGCATCATAACCCAGTCTATCCTATACTTAAAGAATAGACGCAGCCCTCTTTCTGAAAATCGCAGGAATCCTGGATTTTTTTGGGTCTTTTCAGCCGTAAGAACCGCTTGCTTTCTGAAAGAGAGGCGGCATACTGCACCATAGTTACGCGCCGTTGGGCCGAACATTGCATGGGGGGGGCACAACAAACGTATTTCATCGCCCGCCAGCCAATCTTCGATCGAGCACAGCATATTTGCGCATACGAATTGCTGTTCCGGACGGGGCCACAGAACGTTTACACCGGCGCGGACGGCGACCAGGCAACGGTGGAGGTGATCAGCCACCTGCTCTGCAACTTCGGCCTGGATAGTCTCGTCGGGCGAAAGCGTGCCTTCATCAACTTCGGCCGGAACCTTCTGCTGCAGAAGACCCCTGCCATCCTGCCGGCCAACAGAGTTGTCGTGGAGATCCTCGAGGAAGTGCAGCCCGACGCCGAAGTGCTGGAGGCCTGCCGTGCGCTGAAACACGCCGGTTATACGCTCGCGCTGGACGACTTTGCGATGCAGGGGGGCAAGGAGCCGCTGGCCAGCCTTGTGGATATCATCAAGGTTGACTTTACGCAGTGCAAGAGCGAGCAGGAGCGGCGGGGGATGATGCGCTACGCTCAGCGTGGCACGAAGCTGCTGGCCGAAAAGGTGGAGACGCGGGAGGAGAGTGCCACCGCCCTTGCCGCAGGCTACCAGTACTTGCAGGGCTTCTTCTTTTGCCGGCCGCAACTCGTCTCGCGCCACGAAGTGCCCATTTTCAAGCTTAACTACATGCGCTTCCTGCACGAGGTCAACCGCCCGGACCTGAACATTGACGCGCTGGACAAGCTCATCCGCCAGGAAGTTTCGCTCTCCGTTAAACTGCTGCGCTTCATCAACTCGGCGATGTTCGGCCTGCGCCGCACCGTGGAATCCATCCGTTGGGGGCTGGTGATCCTGGGCGAGCGGGCCATCCGCCGCTGGGCCTCCTTGCTGGCCATGAAAGAATTGTGCAGTGACAAGCCCGCGGCGCTGGCCGTCACCTGCATGGTGCGCGCACGCTTTTGCGAGCTGGTTCATGCCTCCATGCAGTCACGCCTTTCCGCGGACCAATTCTTCCTGATGGGCATGCTGTCGGTCCTGGACGCGATGCTGGATCAGCCTATGGAGGAGGTGCTGGTAGAACTGCCCGTGTCCAGCCACGTCAAGGACGCGCTGCTGGGCAAGCCATCCTCCCACGCGAACGTCCTGGGATTGGTGCGCGCGTACGAGCACGCCGAGTGGGACGAAGTGTCCGGATTGGCCAGTGGTCTGAAACTTGCGGACGAGCGCATCTTTGAATGCTATCAGCAGGCGACGGCGTGGACAGACAAGCTCTTTGGGCTCGGCTTGGAGCCCCAAAGGGCCAGCGGACGGTTCTCCGCAGCCGATGGACTGTTGACCCCAGACGACAAAACGTGAAGAGGTGAAGAAGTGAAAAGACCTTTTCAGCCCCTCGCCCATTCACCATTCACCTCTTCACCCCTTCACCTCTTCACCCCCTCACCTGTTCACCTCTTCACTTGCCTTTGGCGCTTTCCGGTTTAAGCCTTCTCCCATGGAGATATTGAAAGGCATACCTGTCTCTCCCGGCGTCTTCATCGGGGAGGTCTTCCTGATGCAGACCGAAGAGGTGCGCATCCGGCAGTTGACCATCGCCGACGAACAGGTCGAGACTGAGATCCTGCGCTTTGATGTGGCCGTGCGGAAAGTCGTGGATGAGATCAACGTCATCCGCCTGCACACCGAAGAGCAGCTCGGGGACAGCCTGGGCGCCATTCTGGTTGTGCAGACGCAACTGCTGACTGACGAATCGCTGCGCCAGCAGATCAAGGACAAGATTCGCTACGAGAAGATGAGCGCTGAGCATGCCGTGACTACGATCTTGGGGAGTATCGCCAAGCGCCTGGCCGGCGTGGACGACCAGATCCTCGCGCACAGGGATTCCGACATCTATGACATCCAGAAGCGCCTGCTCAGGGTCCTGGTGGGCGCCAGACGGGAAGACTTGAGCCATCTGGAGCGCCCCGTCGCGGTAATCGCGCACGATCTGGGGCCCTCCCAGACGGCCTCTCTGGACCGCACCAAGGTCAAAGCCTTCGTCACCGACGTGGGCGGCCGGGCCAGCCACACGGCGATCCTGGCGCGGGCCTTCGAATTGCCTGCCGTGGTCGGTGTGGAGAGCATCTCCACGGACATTGCCGGCGGTGAGACCATCATCATTGACGGCAACAGCGGCATCGTGGTGCTGCGGCCCGACGAGCGCACGCTGGCCCGCTACCGCAAGGTCCAGCAGGAGTTCGAGACTTTTGAGCAGGCCCTGATCAAAGAGAAGGACCTGCCTGCGGTCACGCTGGACGGCCGGGAAGTGCACGTGCACGGCAATATCGAATTGCCCGGCGAAGTGCAGGGCGCCATCGCCCACGGCGCCGGTGGCATCGGCCTGTACCGCACCGAGTTCCTGTATCTGATTGGCGGAGTCATGCCGGACGAAGCCACGCATTTCGAGGCTTACCGCAGCGCTTTGGCGCAGTTGCAGGGCCGGCCGCTGGTGATCCGCACGCTGGATCTGGGCGCCGACAAGGTCATCCCGCAGTATGCCTACCATGAGCGCAACCCGTTCCTGGGACTGCGCAGCATCCGCGTCTCCATGCGCTACCCGGAGACGTTCCGCGTGCAGGTGCGCGCCATCCTGCGCGCTTCGGCGCTGGGCAAAGTGCGGGTGATGCTGCCTATGGTCACGGCCATCGAGGAACTGCGCTGGGCCAGGCGCATCCTGGAGGAGACCAAGCAGGAGCTGAAGCGCCAGGGCCACGGCTTCGACGACAAGGTCCCGCTGGGCATCATGGTGGAGGTCCCTGCGGCAGCGCTCGCGGCCCGCAGCCTCGCCAAGGAAGCGGACTTCTTCTCCATCGGGACCAACGACCTGACCCAATACACGCTGGCCGTGGACCGCAGCAACGAACTGGTGGCCGGCCTTTTCAGTGCGGCCCATCCGGCGGTCCTGGCCTTGATCCGCAACACCATCGAGGCGGCCGAGGAGGCCAAGATCCCCGTGGGGATGTGCGGCGAGATGGCGAGCGATCCCATCTTCACCGCGCTGCTGCTCGGCATGGGCATGAAGGAGCTTTCTGTGGCGCCGCCGGCCATCCCGGAGATCAAGAAAATCATCCGCAACGTCAGCTATGAGAAATGCCGGGCAGTGGCGGAGCAAGTCAGGACCATGGATGAGACCGGCGCGATCCTGGATTTTCTGCGTGAGCGGTTGAGCGGCGATTTGCCCGGGGGCGGACAATTCGGCGGAGGGTAAGACAATTCACCACAGAGACACAGAGAAAAGATCCTTGGATTTTGGAAAAGCCCAAATCCTGCCGTTCTCTGTGTCTCTGTGTCTCTGTGGTTAAAAGTCCGTGTTACGCCGGCGTAAGCTGCCTGCCGCCGTCCACGCGAATGACCTGCCCGTTCACGAAGCGCGCGGCGTGGCTGACTAGGAAGGCCACGGCGTCCGCGATCTCCTCCGGCTTGCCGTAACGCTTCAGCGGCGCGGCTTCGTCCAGCATCTGCGGGTCCAGCACGCGGGTCACCAGGAAGCGCGCCGTCTTGGTCGGA
>Ga0187861_10003415_pt1 | contig 14070 bp, 12 predicted proteins | sample June2016WEW_10_1_3_FD_132986 | JGI IMG/M metagenome (GOLD analysis project Ga0187861, IMG submission 132986) | Peatland microbial communities from SPRUCE experiment site at the Marcell Experimental Forest, Minnesota, USA - June2016WEW_10_100 | ecosystem: Environmental > Terrestrial > Soil >...
CCAAAACAGCTTGCCCGCATAAAACCACAGCGCCCGTCCCGCCAGCAGGCAACGCTGGACAAACGACAACGTCCATTCCGCTCCGGCGGCACCCGCGTGTTTCTCCATCTGGATGGTGACGAGGCCCAGGGCCGCTCCGAGGACCAACAGGGGCGCCAACGCCAGTGCATCCCGCTTTCCGACCCGGCCGGTCTTCCACCAGACCAGCAACAGCAATGCCGCGGGCAAGGAACACGTCACCGTCTTGCTCAGCAGGGCCGCGAGAAACAGGGCGATCACCAGTGGATAAATCCGCCAGTCCCACGCGCGCACCGACTTCGGGTCCGTGAGGGGTCGAAACCGCAGATACGTTAAGGCGGCCAGCAAATAGAACAGACCGGAAAGGACGTTCTTGCGTTCCGTGATCCAAGCCACCGACTCGACCTGTACCGGGTGGATGGCGAAGATCGTTGCCGCCAGCCACGCGCCCGAAATCTCCAGTTTCCGCAACACCCGCCAGAGCAGGAGCGCATTGAGGGTGTGCAACAGAATGTTGACGAGGTGATACCCGAACGGCTGCAACCCCCAGAGATGATATTCCACCCAGAAACTGGTAAAGACCAACGGATAGTATTGGATGGTGGTACCGGGCTTGATCCAGATCCCTTTCAGACCATCCACCGACCCGAGCGCTAAATTCTCGGTTACGTAGCTTTCATCATCCCAGATGAAGCCCGCGTGACGCAGCACCGGCTGGTACGCCACGAGTGTGGCCACCAGCAAGAGCAACGCGAATCGCCAGGAGCCGTTTGTCATGCCCCGACATCATAAAGTTTCGTCGGCAGGCAGGCAAGATTCCCCACGGATCTGGAAGGCGCACGCCTTCGTGGCAGGCCGCAGTAAATGCGCCTGGGGTCAGGCAAAACGCATTTGCTTCCACTTCGGCGGAGACGTATCATGCGGCGCGTTGCTGGATGCCCGGGTGGCGAAATGGCAGACGCACGGGACTTAAAATCCCGAGGTGGGTTATACCACCGTGTGGGTTCGAATCCCTCCCCGGGCATTCATTCTCGCAAACAAGGCGCTCATCATTGGCGTTGCGAGAGCTCGCCGCTCATGTCACGAGTGTTTTCACCAGCACCCTGCCCAGTGGCGCGAATTCCAGCAGACACGGACACGCACACAGTAGCCGTCCCTCGCGGTACGGTGGACGGGGCGGGCGGACTGTTCGGCTTCGCCTGCCCTGTCCCGGTCAATGTACTCACCAAAGCGAAGGGGGGTTGGGCAATTTGATGCCAGATTGTTGGGCGATGTCGTCCATCTTCGCCTTGATAGAATTGTAGTCTCCATGATTCCGCATCATTGCCCATTGAGCTACTAGTTCCTTGTATTCCCGATCCGTAATCTGAGGAGCCAACGCATTCAGCTGTTGGTTGAATAATACGTTCAATTTATGGTCAGCCGAAACCCCCGTCAGAGAGATGAATGCCGCAATACAGAATAGAACAGCAAGAACCTGTCCTATTCGTATCCCAATTCTGGCTCGCCTCTCCAATCGCCCAACTACTCCCAGCAGGCGTTCCTTTTCTTTCTCTAAACCTTCTCTCGTCTCTGGAAGCGGAGCATCCGGCGACGCCTTCTTGGCAATCTGGGGAGCCGCGGTCAAGAACCCGATACTACAGCCGATACTGACTGATGTTACGAGCGACAGCAACATGATCGAAGACTGATTACGATCACCCCGTGCAGCTGAGGCATAGATGGAATCAACGAACCCCATGTAGACATTCGTGCCGAACCAGTTCAAAGCATGTCCCATAATTCCCAACAACGGCTGGATAAACACAATGACTATAATCGAAGCGACAACGCTATAGAGGATGGCCTTCCTTGCATCGGAATCGGCAATCATAATTGAGCCTCGCCGTCTACTACGTCCAGAAGCATGAGTTGATTATGCCAAACCGTTGCTGAGGGCACAAAACAAAACTGGGGCCGGTCATGGCCGTTTTATCGGCGTTTCTATTTCGGCTCGACTGTCACCGTTCTTGGCGGTAGAATTCCCAAGTACAGCAGTCATCGATTGCACCGCCATCAGTGGAATAACTGCTCGGTTCCGCGCTCCCAGATAGAGTAGAGCAATACTGTATAATAGAGAGTAGAGTAGTACTGCTCTGTACTGGGAGCACTTGAGAATTGTCCCTTAGAGGGTTAAATCCCGAGGTGGGTTATACCACCGTGTGGGTTCGAATCCCTCCCCGGGCATTCATTCTCGAATGGCGGTGTCGCAGTCCCAAGGAAATCGTGCCGGAACTTCCCGAAGTCCAAATCATGGTGAACCAACTCGCGCGGCGACTGGAGCGTGGGCGGATTCGGGCGATCGAAGTCCGCGATGCAAAGATCAAGTTGCGGCATGATGTGGCGGGGCAGTTGGTGTTGCGGGTGTGGCGGGCGGGCAAGAACATCGTCTTCGATTTGTCGGGCGGGTTGCATTTGCTGGCGCATTTGCGGATGACGGGCTGGTTCGAGTTTGAGAAACCGGCGCGGTATCGGGCGGCGATCCAGACCAGCCGGGGAACGGCGTATTTTGAGGACAGTCGGCGTTTGGGGGTGATGGAGGTTGTGACGCCGTTGGAACTTCACCGGTTGCTGAAGCAACTGGGGCCGGACCCGTTGGTGGACGGCGGTGATTTTTCGCGGCTGCACATGACGGCGCGGCCGATCAAAGTTGCGCTGCTCGACCAGCGGTTGGTGGCGGGAGTCGGCAACATTTACGCGAGCGAGTCGCTGTGGCGGGCGCGGCTCAACCCGCGACGGCGGGCGAATCGGCTGGGGCCGGCGGAACTGCGCGGATTGGGGCGGGGCATAGTTGCATCGCTACGCAAGGCGGTCGGGTACGGGCCGCGCATTTTTGAGGTGCAGAAGTTTGCCGTGTATGATCGGGAAGGGAAACCGTGTCGGCGGTGCGGCACGGCGATCCGGCGCATTACGCAGGCGCAACGGAGCACGTATTTTTGTCCGCGATGCCAGCGTTGAAAGCCACGGGGGCGAAGCGAATCGTGGGGCCGGGGTGAGTAATATTGGCACGGAGCAAGCTACTTTTGGCATTGTTACTTGCGAAACACCGTCCGATGAAGCAGATTCGGCTGTTACCAGAGAGGAAACCATCATGAAGATACGCACCATCACTTTTGCGGTCAGCGCGGTCGCCTTGGCGACGGCCATGACCACGTCGGCCCAAGTCATCATTCGCGGCACGGAATCGTCCGACGGATCCACGACGACCACGACCTCGACGGTCACCATCAGCACTCCGGATCGGAACATCGTTCCGATCATCAAGGACACCAAGGACGTCAAGGTCAACGACACCACCGAGCAGAGCGAATCAGTGTTGCGCAGGCGGTTGAACGACGGCAGCTACGTTGAGTCGCAACGGACCACGACCGTCAAGAAGGACCTCTCGCCGGAAAACACCGTCAGTTCCACGGACGTGGTGGAGAAGGATCGGCAGGGACAGGATCACGTGTCAAGCCATACGGTCCAGGCCGTGAGCAAGTCGGCTGCGGGCGAGACCGCGCAATCGAAGGTGTATACGCGCAACAGCAAAGGGGATCTGGTGTTGGATCGCGTGGTGGAAGCCAACACCGTCAAGAGTGACGATGGCGTGGCGAATACGACGCGGGTCGAGAAGACGGCGGACGTGAACGGGAACCTGACCCTCAAGAAGCAAGTCGAAGAGGTCGCCGTCGATCGCAGCGCGAATGAGAAGGTGGTCACCGCGAAGACCCGGACGGTGGATCACCTGACCGGCGAACTCGCGGTAACGGCGGAAGAGACGAGTTCCATCACGACGCAGGGCAACACCAAACAGACTGAGAGTGTCGTTCACGTCCCGGGGCGCCTCGGGATGGAGGAGAAGTCCCGCTCGATCACGACCGAGACGACGGCGCCCGATGGTTCCGTCCGGCGGGAGACGATCGAGCAGGGGCGTTCGATGTATTCGGAAAAGAGCGGCAACCAGATGTTGGAGCCGCTCGTGGCGCAACGCAAGGTCGTCGAGCAGGAAGTGCGCAAGCCTGACGGCACAACGGTGGTGCAGCGCGAAGTATTTCACCGCGATGTGAATGGTGATTGGAAACCCGAGACATTCTCGACCAAGGGCGCTGACCAGGGCGCCGACAAGAACTAGCGACGCTGTCTGGCGTTAATCCCGTGGATTGGCCGTTGTCTCGGCTCACTGGCCGGCGTGCAGTCGGGCGAGCGCGTTGCGCGCGTCGGCGTAATCAGGATTGATCCGCAGGGCCTGCTCGTAGTGTCCGATGGCGTCTGGAAGTTTGCCGTCACGTTCCAGGGCGGTCGCCAGGTTATAGTGCGCCTCGGCGAGATCGGGGTTGATCTGGAGCGCTTGGTTCCAATGATCCATCGCCAGCTCGGACCTGCCCATTTGGGCCAGGGCGATTCCCAGGTTGGAATGCGTCTCGGCCAGATCGGGGTTGATCTGGAGCGCCTGCTCCCAATGTGCGATAGCCTCTGGAAGCCGGCCCAGCCGTGCGAGGGTGACCGCCAAGTTGTTGTGCGTCTCGGCGCTATCGGGCTTGATTCGCAGCGCTTGCTGCCAATGGGCGATGGCCTCCTGCGACTTGCCCAGGCGGGCACACGCGACTCCCAAGCCATTGAGCGCCGCGGCATCATCTGGCTTGACCCGCAGCGCCTGTTCATACTGTTTGATCGCCTCCGGCAGCCGGCCCAGTTGAACCAGGGCGACCCCCAGCTTATCGTGCTCCTCGGCATAATGGCTAACGCTCACCAACAGGTTAAACGCCACCGAGAAACCCAGCAGCAGACCCCAACCCCAGCGCGTGGCTCGCCGCCAGACGAGCCGGGTTGCCTGCCCCGACTTCGAGGTCGGGGCCAGTGCGCGCTCCAATCCGAGGATGCCAACCACGGCCAGCAGCAGCAGGGCCGGCAGGAAGTCCAGCTCATAGCGTAAGATCGCGGCCCAGAAGGTACAAACGGTCACCGCATTAATCCCGAAGAGCAGGGCCATTGCCGTCACAAACCAACGCAAGGTCGAGCGCGCCTCCGCTGACGGGCCGCGCCACGCCAGAGGGACCATGAGGGCCAGCCACACCAGCGGAATGTTCGTCAGGACGCCGAAGGGACTCTGAATCCGCCCATGGCCCGTCGGTACGGGTGGCACGGTGATTTGGTGCACGAAGGGGAAATGACCGCTCCAATACGCCGGCTCCAGAAAATAGACGCGGAAATTGAACCAGAGATAGCGCAGACTGAACAACTGCGTTGTGCCGGGCTTGTATTCGCAGAACAGGTAGCGCGTGCCGAATTCGAACGGATTGTCGAATCGCCGGGCGTTGTAAAGCATCAGCCCCGATCCGATGAGCAGGATCGGGCCGGTTGCCGCCAGCAGCGCCGCCCACGGCTGACGCCGGTCACGCCACGCGTGAACCACCGGCACCAGCAGGATTACGGCGGCGAACAGCAAGTTCGGTCGCGCGCCCACCGCCAAGCCATACGCCACACTGGCGGCCGCCAACCACCGGCACCTCCGTTGTGGCTCGTGCAAGGCGCACCAGATCGCCGCCAGCGCCAGCATCGTCAGCATATACCCGCAACTGATCGCCACTTCGTATACATCGGCGTGCGGCAACGTCGCCGGCACGATTGTCGACAGACCGAGGGCCACCGCGCACGCCGCCACCACCCCGACGCTGACTTCGGCGAAGTAGCGCCGCCACAACGCCCGCAACAGACCCGCGCTGATTACGAATCCGATCGCGCAAAAAACCACCACCGCTTGTCGATGAAACAGGTAGCGCCCGGTCAGCGCCGCGTACGGCCAGAACAAAAGCAATGCGGGGGTAATCCCGAAATAAAGGTATAGCTTGCCCTTGTAGTAGCTCAGGTCGAGTACGCGGCCCAGCGGACCCGGATACTGAGCCCGGGCAACTGGATCGTAGGGGTCGGCGAGTTGCGCAAACCCGGGGGACGCGTCTTCTTTCAGGTTGAGTTGGCCGGCGCGAAAACCCTGGACCAATAAATTGTAGTAAGCGTCAGCCGGATCCGGATTCTGCAGTTCGAATGTGCCCGGCTGGGCGAGGTACGCGTACACGCCGATGACCAGCGCGCACGCGGCGGCCAGTGATGTCCATGCGACTTTCATTGCGCTGATTGTAGCCTGTCACGCGCCGGCCGAAAAGGACAACACGGCGGCATGAACCAGCGTGAGGATTGGCGAGGAGTTGCCGACGCGGGAGTGGGACCCGGGCGGGTGATTGCCTGACAACGGCTAGAGGCGTTCTCGTCCGGAATAGCCCGCGTCGATCTCGTGCCAGAACTCGATGTCGTCCTCGTCGAGCTCCCAGCAGAGAAAGACTTCGTGGCCGTCACGAAGATGGGGGAAATCGAGAAGGCCGCGTTCGAAGTCCTTGATTTGGATGCCCATTTCCTGGAGGCGACGGAGCTGGTTGTTCAGTTGGAGCATGTCCATGAGCAGACCGGAGACCTTCTCGCCGCCAAATTCCGCGCCCGTCTGTTTCACTTTCCGGCCGAGCTCGGAGTCGGCTTTTGCCACGACATCGCGGCGGCGGTGCACGTCGCGGAACATGCTGCGGAGTTCCGGCAGCAAGGCCCGCGCTTCCTCGAGGGTGAAATGCTTCTGGAATAAGTAGGCCATGGGTGGAGCTACGGTTGGCCGGGTCGCGGATGCATCACGATTTTTTGGCGGCGTGTTCCTGAAATCCCTGGAGCGCGGTATTCCACGCGAGGGTGGCGCATTTCACGCGGACGGGGTATTTCATGATGCCTTCGAGGGCCTTCAAGTCGCCCAGTTCCTTGCCGCCGAACGGGACATTGCCGCGCATCATCTTGAGGAACGATTCGATGAACTGGCTGGCTTCGGGAAGCGTCTTGCCGATGAGCTTCTGGGTCATGATCGAGGCAGACGCGGTGCAAATGGCGCAGCCTTTGCCGTCGAATTTGAGGTCGGCGATCTTGTGGTCGGCGAGCCGGGCAGTCACGTCGATTTCGTCGCCGCAGAGGGGGTTCGAATCGTGGGCGGAAATGTCGGACGGGGTCGCCTGGCCCTTGTTGCGGGGGCGGCGGTAATGGTCGAGGATGATTTCCTGATAAAGTTCTTCGAGCATTGTGAGTTACGTTAGCACAAGACGAGGCGGCAGGAAGGAAAAAAGCGATTACGAGCCGCGACAGAAGCGTCGCGAATTGCGCGCACGTCCTGGTGCGACAGCTCGAACCTCAGCGCACGATGATCCGGCGTGAATTGCCGCCGGCAATCACGCGAACCAGCCCGCGGTTGAGAAGGTCGGCAACCACCAGGCTCGTCTCGTGATCGTTGCGTGAGAACCGATTAACGATGCCAATGACGTCTTGCAACGTCATCAGATGCTTCTTGATACGGTTTTTCATATTGGCCACCTGCTCATTGAGACGCCGGAGGCAGCCAGTTTGTTTCAAAAAACTTCAAACTATTTGCAGGGGGGTTACCACTACGGCTGGTCGAGTTCTTTTTCTGGAAGCTCGAGCTTCAGGGCCGTCAATCCCCGGTTGATATCGTGGATAAAGACCATGAGGGAAGCGATCAGGCAGGCGAGACAGAGGATAAACAGGGCGCAGATCAGCCAGGCGTTCTCCATTTGTAACAAGGCTGTAACAAACAGCACAATGATCAGGATCGCTGCGAAGAGAGCACTGGTGGACGCCAGCGCAATGGCAAGGCGGATGAGCCGGGCGCGCCTCCAGAGAACCCGAAGTTGTTCGATACCTTTCGCGCGGTCGCTGTCGTTGGTAGAGGGAAGCTCGCGGGCGGTGATTCGGGCGCGGTCGATGGTGCGCGCGAGGCGGTTGGTCATGGTCAACAGCAGCAGGCCGACGCCGGAGATGAGGATGGTGGGGCCGATGGCCGTCTGAAGGACCGGAATGAGTTGGGCGACGGATAATGGCTGCATGTTGTTTCCGCGTTCAGAGTAGTACGGGCGCGGCGACGGGTCAATAACCCATGGCGCGGCCGGTGGGGCAGGCGCCGAAGAACTTCTTGGCTTTGTGGAGCATGTCGATGAAGACGTCGACTTCGTCGCGGGTGTTGTAGAGATAAAAACTGGCGCGGGCGGTGGCGGCGAGTCCGAGTTTTTTGTGCAGGGGCATGGCGCAATGATGGCCGGCGCGGAGGGCGATGCCATCCTGGTCGGCAAAGGTGGCGATGTCGTGGGCATGAACGTCGCCGAGCGTGAAGGCGACGAGGCCGCCGCGCTTTTCGACGTCCTTCGGGCCGTAGACGGTGATCTCGGGGAATTCCTTGAGGCGATCGAGGGCGTACTGGGTGATTTGCTTTTCGTGCTGGCGGATTTTATCCATGCCGATGTGCGAGAGGTAATCGACGGCGACACCGAGGCCGATGGATTCGGCGATGTTGGGTGTGCCGGCCTCGAATTTGTAGGGCAGGTCGTTGTACTTCGCGTGATCGAACCAGACTTCCTTGATCATTTCGCCGCCGCCCATGAACGGGGGCATGGCGTCGAGGATGGCGCGTCGGCCGTAGAGCGCGCCGCTGGCGGTCGGGCCGCACATCTTGTGGCCGCTGAACGCGAAGAAATCGCAGTCGAGCGCCTGCACGTCGATCGGCATGTGCGGAATGCTCTGCGCGCCGTCGACGAGGATGAGCGCGCCTTTTTTGTGCGCGGCGTTAGCGATCTGACGGATGGGGTTGATCGTGCCGAGCACGTTGGATTGGTGCGTGACGGTGACGAGCCTGGTGCGATCGGTGATGAGCTTATCGAGGTCGTCGAGGCGCAGGGTGCCGTCGGGGTTAAGTTCGATGCGTTTGATGACCGCGCCGGTACGTTCGCAGGCTTGGAACCAGGGCACGATGTTGCTGTGGTGCTCCATGAAGGTAGTGAGAATCTCGTCGCCCTTTTTCAGGTTGGCGGACGCCCACGACCAGGCGATGAGGTTGATGGCCTCGGTGGCGCCGTGGGTGAAGATGACCTGCTCGGGGGAGGGGGCGTTGATGAAGCGGGCGACGCGTTCGCGCGCTTTCTCGAACTCGCGGGTGGCGCGTTCGGCGAGGGAGTGGATGCCGCGATGGACGTTGGCATTGTAACGCTCGTAGTAGTCGTTGAGGGCTTCGATGACGACACGGGGTTTCTGCGAGGTGGCGGCGTTGTCGAAATAAATCAGCGGATTGCCGTGGACTTTCTGCCTGAGCACCGGAAAGTCATCGCGGATTTCCTCCAGTTCAACCTCATCGAGGATTTGAATCATTGTTTGCGGACGACTTTGTCGTGAACGAGTTTGGCGAATTCTTTTTGCACGGCTTCGACCTGGATACGTGCTAACACAGGGTCGAGGAAGGCTTCAATCAAAACATCGCGGGCGAGTTCGGGGGTCAGGCCGCGGCTGCGCAGGTAGAAGAGTTGTTGTTCCTCCAGTTGACCGACGGTGGCGCCGTGGGTGCAGCGAAGCTGGTTCGATTCGATTTCGAGGATCGGCTGGGTATCGCAACGGACTTCCTTGTTGAGCACGAGATTGCGATTGGCCTGATAGGCGTTGGTGCCGTTGGCGTTTTTCTCGACCTTGATCACGCCGGCGTAACTGGCGGTGGCGGAATCGCGGAGGACGTTCTTGAAGAGCAAATCGCTGGTGGTATTGCCGGTTTTGTGGTGCTGCCGGGTGAATTGGCCGAACTGCTGGTGGTTGTCGAGCACGCTGACGGCGTACATGAAACTGGTGCCGCCTTCGCCTTCCATGATGCACTCGACATCGTAGCGCTGGAAGCTTCCCCCGAACATGCCGAGGACCCAGTCGATTTCGGCGTCGCGGGCGACGTGGGCGCGTTTGAGGGTGAAATCGTAGACGTTGGGCGAAAAGTTCTGTTCGCTGATGTAGTGGAGGTGGCCGCCTTCCTTGACGAAGACTTCCGTGCCGCTGGCATGAACGCTGGGCGCGCCGTTGGCGCCGACGGGCGGGCCGCCAGTGAACTTCTGGACGAGCGTGGCTTCGGCGCCGGGTTCGATGACGACGAGGGTGTGCGAGAAGCCGGCGGTGTTGTGCCCTTTGAGATCGTAGACAACTTCGAGGGGCTGCGGGATGCGCACATCACGGGGAACGTAGAGGAATGCGCCATTCCGCCAGAACGCGGCGTGGAGCGCGTTGAACTTCGAAGGTTCATCGGGCGCGATGCTCTTGCCGAGATAATTTTTCAGGGCATCGCCGTGTTTGGCGAGCGCGGTGGCCATGTCGCAGAAGATGACGCCCTGTTTGTCCAACGCAGACGGCAGGAGAGAGAGCCGTTCCGTGATGGCGGGCTGGTCGGTCGGCAAGACGAGCTTGTCGAGCTTGAGCGTGTGGATGTCGAAGCGCTGCCACTGGAGATCGCGTCGGGTCGGCAGCGGAAGTTTCTCAAACACGCGCCAGGCCGCGACGCGCTGGGACTTGAGCCACGCGGGTTCGCCGGAGGCGATGGCTTCGAGGGCCTGAAAATTGAATCCTGTTGTCACGGTGAATCGGGGTGGGTGGGACGGGGCGGACCACCGCGCCCCCACCGGGTTCTCGTCAGCTGTTGCCCCTTACCCGACTGATCCTTCCATTTGCAAGTTAATGAGGCGATTGATCTCGACGGCAAATTCCATGGGTAATTCCTTGACGATGGGTTCGATGAACCCGTTGACGATCATGGCGACGGCGTCCTCCTTTTTGACGCCGCGGCTCATCAGGTAAAAGAGTTGCTCCTCGGAGACGTTGGAGACGCTGGCCTCGTGTTCGACCGTGGCGAGGTCGCCGTCGATTTCCATCACGGGATAGGTGTCGGACCGGCTGACCGGATCGAGGATGAGCGCGTCGCAGTTGACCTGGACGCGGCAGTTCGTGGCTTTTTCGTTGAGCTGGACGAGGCCGCGATAGGAAGCGCGACCGCCGTGGCCGGTGATGGACTTGGAATTGATGCGGCCGGTGCAATTCGGGGCGTAGAACACGAGCTTCGCGCCGGCATCCTGCCACATGCCTTTATCGGCGCTGGCGAGGCTGAGGATTTCGCCGTGTCCGCCTTCGCCGACGAGGTAGCACGACGGATATTTCACGGTGCGCTTGGAGCCGAGATTGCCGTCGACCCATTCCATGACGCCGTTTTTGTAGACGTAGGCGCGTTTGGTCACGAGGTTGTAGACGTCGGTGGACCAGTTTTGAATCGTGGTGTAACGGCAGCGGGCGCGGTCCTTGACGAAGATCTCGACTACGGCGGCGTGCACCGAGTGAGTGGTGTAGACGGGTGCGCTGCAGCCTTCGACGTAATGGCAGAAGCTGTCGTCCTCGCAAATGATGAGGGTGCGTTCGAACTGGCCGAACTGCTCGGCGTTGATGCGGAAGTAAACGGAGAGCGGGACATCGCATTTCACGCCCTTGGGGATGTAGACGAACGAGCCGCCGCTCCAGAAGGCGGAGTTGAGGGCGGCGAATTTGTTGTCCTCGGGCGGGATCGATTTCGCGAAGTGCTCTTGGAAAATTTCGGGATACTGTTTCATGCCTTCGTCGCAACTGAGGAAGATGATGCCCTTCCGGGAGAGCGATTCCTGAATGTTGTGATAGGCCATCTCGCTGTCGATCTGCGCGCCGAGGCCGCCGAGAAGTTTTTGTTCCTCCTTGGCGATGCCAAGTTTGTCGTAGGTGCGGCGAATTTCAATCGGCACGTCTTCCCACTTGTTGGCGGACTTATCGACCGGGCTCATGTAGTAGGTAATGGCGTTGTAATCGATGTCGCGGAGGCCGGGCATCCATTCCGGCAGGCTTTTCTTGAGAAAGATATCGAGGCTGCGATGGCGGAACTGGCGCATCCAGTCCGGTTCGCCTTTCACGTCGCACATGTAATCGATGACGGCGTGGGTGGGGCCCTTCGGGACCTTGTGGACCGACTTGAGATCGTCGTGGAAGCCTTCCTTGTAGGCTCCCGGCATCGTTTGCTGGTCGGCGCTCATCATTTTAGCCTTTCGCCGGGGCGGGGGCCGCCGGTTCGACGTCTTTGATGATCCAATCGTAGCCGTGCTCTTCGAGATGCGCAGCGAGATCGGCGTCGCCGGACTTGACGATTTTGCCGTCGACCAAGATGTGGACGAAGTCGGGATTGACGTAGCGAAGGATGCGCTCGTAGTGGGTGATGATGAGGATGCCGAGGTTCGGGCCGCGGAGTTCGTTGACGCCGTGGGACACGACTTTGAGGGCATCGATGTCGAGACCGGAATCGGTTTCATCCATGACGGCGAACTCGGGTTCGAGCATCATCATCTGGAGGATTTCGTTGCGTTTTTTCTCGCCGCCGGAGAAGCCGGCGTTGAGGTAGCGTTTCATGAATTTCTCGTCGATGTCGAGGACCTTCATTTTTTCCTCGAGCTTGGCGTAGAACTCGGTGACGTCGAGTTCGTGGCCGGCGCGGGCGTTGCAGGCGAGGCGGAGGAAATTGGATTGGCGGACGCCGGGGACTTCGCAGGGATATTGGAAGGCGAGGAAGAGGCCTTTGCGGGCACGTTCGTCGGTTTCCATGTCGAGGACGTTTTCGCCCTTCATGAGGATTTTGCCGGCGGTGACGATGTATTTGGGGTGGCCGAGGATGGCGTTGGCGAGGGTGCTTTTGCCCGAGCCGTTCGGGCCCATGAGGGCGTGGACTTCGCCTTTGCGAACGACGAGATCGACGCCCTTGAGGATCTCTTTTTCCTCGATATTGACGTGTAATCCTTGAATTTCGAATGTATCGGTCATGGTTCTGACTTTCTATACTAGGGTCGGACGCCTGCTGAATACGACAATTTTTGTCCGATTCCAAAAATACTATAGCGTGGTAACGGAAAGAGTCAAGTATTCAAGAATGGGGGGCGTGGAGTGTTGGAGTGCTGGAGTGTTGGGAGCGGGTCGTGGGGAATCCAGCGGTTCACCACGAAGGCACCAAGACACGAAGGGCCGGCGGCGGAGGTTCGCCACAAAAAGGCGCAAGGGACGCAAAGGGCACGAAGCGGGCGGGGCATCAACGCTCAATTGCCGTGAAAACAGCATCACGGCGTCGCGTGCAGGCAGGGCTGCACTTGGCTAGGAGCGCGTGCCGGGGATAGTTCACCGAGTCGTGAACGGGGCTTCGGTGTTGTTTCGTAGCCCCGAAAGCCTTCGGGGCTGCGCTCCTCCAATAGTGTTCATGGCACCAGCACGCGGACGCGGTAGTACCGCGACGGTGTGTTGGTCGCGCCGCCAACGTCGGTCACCATGACATTCGTACCCAGGCCGCTCCCACCGCTGAGGATGTTGGTCTGGACAGCGCTCAGGAAGTTGTCCGAGTAGCTGCCGTCGGCCGGGTTGCCCGTCGAGTACTCAAGGATGTTGGTGCGGGACTGGACGCCCGGCGTCCAAGTGGTATCGCCGTTGGCACCCAGGTACGTCACATTGATGTCATTGCCCGTCTCCACGATGCCAATGACGTGCAGGTACGCCGCGCTGTTGGTCGGGTTGGTGCCCGCCAAGAACTCGCAGAGATTGTTGCAGCCATCGCCGTCGGGATCATCCTGGGCGCGGCTCAAGTCATTGGGATTGGGATCCGCATGGCCGAAGTATTGCCGCCGCCACCAATCTGGAATCCCATCGCGCACCAGCAGCGTGGCGACGCGATTTGTGGAGCCGCGGTCATTCGTCAGGTTCACAAAGCCCACTTGGTTTGAATAGAGGCCGCCCCCGAAGTTGGTTGCGGTGCCAGTGATGGTGGCGATCACGTTGGTGCTGGCGCCCGCCGCAAGCGGGCCCGTCGTCGGGGATAGAACCAGCCAATTGTTGCTGACGTTGGCCGACCAATTCAATGCGGCGCCGCCGGGATTGCTCAACGTATACATTTGACTGGATGGGCTGAAGGGTCCGCCTGCCTCACCACTGGAGTCGAATCCCGTGGACGGGCTTACGAGCAGAGTGGGCTTGCATTTGCCACCGGAACCTTCGGCGTAGATGGACTGAATCTCGGCGGCAGTCAGGGCGCGGTTGTAAATGGCGAGTTCATCGATGGCGCCGTAGAAAGAGTCATTATTGACGGTGTTC
>Ga0187861_10003420_pt1 | contig 14056 bp, 16 predicted proteins | sample June2016WEW_10_1_3_FD_132986 | JGI IMG/M metagenome (GOLD analysis project Ga0187861, IMG submission 132986) | Peatland microbial communities from SPRUCE experiment site at the Marcell Experimental Forest, Minnesota, USA - June2016WEW_10_100 | ecosystem: Environmental > Terrestrial > Soil >...
CCTCACCCCGCGTTCGCTGCGCTCACGTCGGCCCTCTCCCCACAGGGGAGAGGGAACGATCCGTTGACGCCCTTCATGTTCTCCCACGAGCCCGCCACCAGCTCCACCGCCACGTATAACAGCTCCACGTCGGCCACCTTGACGGTGAGTTCGCCCGCCACGACCACGCCGGTGTCCAGCAACTTATCGAGGGCGTCGCACAACGACGTCCTGCGGGCCGGCGCCGGGACACGCATGCGAAGACGGAGAGGTTGCGGCATGACGGTTTCCTCTGTGGCGCAAGCCTCCGGCTTGCGGCGCAATCCGGAGGATTGCGCTACTATGCAAACAAAGCCTGGCTGATCCGTCCCAATTGCGCGAGGCCCGTGAGGTTCTCGACCTGTTCTTCCAGGCAGAGAAAGTGGAGCTTGGGATAAGCCTCCCGATAGCGCACCAGGAACTTGCGCGACTCTGTCAAACGGGCGCCGCAGCCGGCGCAGCCGTTGCTGCGCAGGGTCAAACGGTTCAGCACGCCTACGCCGGCGGGCAAGGCCAGTTGCCCGATCCGTCCGAGCAACTCGTGCGTCTGCTCGAAAGCCAGCGCCGTGGGGATGGCCACGGGCAGCACGACTGTCTCCCCATTCCCCATGAGCGCCTGGAATGCCTTGATGTCTTTGGAGAGATTGACCAGCAGCGCCTGAATTTTCGGGACGCGGGCCAGAGCTTTGTACTTCAGGAAGATCTCAAAGAAGGCCCGCAGCCAGGCGCGCATCAGGCCGGGCATTTCCAGGAACCGCAGGAAGTGCCCGGTGGGCGGCGTGTCCACCACGAACTTGTCGTACCTCCGCTGTGTAATGTAGCGGCTCAATTCGGCCAGGGCCATGATCTCGTCCAGGCCGGGTGGCGACAGGTCAATGAGGCGTTCCATGGCCTCGCGATCCAGCGTGCTGTCCAGCAGCTCGGATTTGAACAAAGAGGCGAAGAATTCGGTGGTCTCCCGCCTGTAGGTCTCGCGCAGCAGCCCCAGCCGGTTCGCAGGATCAACTTCGATGGCGTCCAGCCCCGCCACAACCTGGACCGGGTCCGGTCCGAATTGCCGGCCAAAAGCGTCGGAAAGGGAATGGGCGGGGTCGGTCGAGAAGAGCAGCACACGCGTGCCCGGTTCCTGCGCCAGACGCAAGGCCAGGGCGCTGGCCACGGTCGTCTTGCCTACGCCGCCCTTCCCGCACACCAGGATCATAGGCGCCTTGGCCAGGCGCGGGGAGAACGGCGCCTGCGGGGCCTGCTTGAGCGCCGCGGTGCGCACCCTATGTTCGCTGGCGCGGAGCACCCAGATGCGTCTGTGGCCGGCGATCAGAAACTCCCCCAGCGCCAGCAAGGCTTGTGACCCCCGTGGTTCGTAGGGCAAACGGGGCACCTCCATGAACATGCAGCGCAGTTCGTGGCGGGCCTTCCGGACCCATTCCGCTTCCTTGTCACAGAGCTGTGTGCAGACCGGGCAGGCCTCATTGCGGGGCCGGACGTTGTTTAGCAGCACGCACGGGACTGTGACGCCGAGCTTGCCCAGCGCTCCGCAAAGCCGGCGCGTCTCCCACAGCGAAAGCGGGTCGGGATTCATCACCACTACGAACGCCGCGCGCTTGGCATCGCTTATCGTCTCGCGAAAGAGCGTGTGCGTTTCCCGCAACTCCGCAATCAATGCGTCGCTCTCGTCCGCCGGGCAGCGCCCGGCGTACAGTGCCGCCATCAGCCGGTGTTTGGCCATGAGCGCGTCCAGAGCCTCGCGCCATTGGCGGATGACTTCGGGCAGCGCGAGCAGGCGCAACGTGTGCCCCGTGGGCGCCGTATCCACGATGAGGTGGTCAACCCCCCCGGAGCTGACGGTTTCGGCGATCACCTTGAGCGCGGCCAACTCGTCCAAGCCGGGCAGGCCCGCATCCAGAAAGTGTTGCAGGTCGCTCTCATCCAGGAAAGTGCCGCGCAAAGCTATCTTGCGCAGACCTTCGCGGTGCCGCTCGCGGAACTCTCCGAAGACACGCTCGGATTGCAGTTCCAGCACCTTCAAGTTGAGAAAACGGCTGGGCCAGCTCAGGGCATCCCCCAGCGCATGGCCCACTGAGTGGGCCGGATCCGTGGACAGCAGCAGCACTTTTCTTTCCGGATGTTGGGCGGCAATGGCCAAAGCGATAGCGGCGGCCAGGGTCGTCTTCCCGACGCCCCCTTTGCCGCCCACGAACAGCAGTTGCTTCTCCAGGATGCCGCTCAAGCCGCATTGGCTTGGTGCGTGCTCGACCAGTACGGCGTTCATCCGGGCTGCCCGCTCCTCTCGGTCTGCTCCAAGCGTTCCAACAAGACGGCTTCGCGCTTGTCAAACTCCTCTTCGGAAATCTTCTTTGTCTCCAGGCGCATATAAAGGTCCTGCAATTCCTGGATGATCGGCCGGCTATCGTGCTTTTCCGCGTCAGCGGACTTTTGGATTTCCCGGAACACGAACAAGCCGCCGCGCAAGGGGAAGAGCAGAATGTCATCCACTAGGAACATTGCCCGGCCCTCTGTCGGTAGGACAGGCTTTCCAGCCTGTCCGGACAGCCTGGAAAGGCTGTCCTACCTATCCTGTCCGGACAGGCTGGAAGCCTGTCCTACCTAATGCACGAGCTGGCTGCCCACAGGCTCCGCCAGCGATGCAGTCACGAAATGGTAGGGAGGCCAAGGGCCGCTGTAGTCGAAGGCATAGTTGTCGTCGAAACAGGAGGCGGCCCGCAAGACTGCCTCCTCAAACGCCTTCTCGCGGTTGCGCTGGATCAGGCACGAGAGATTCACGATCATCTTCTCATCCCTTGGCGGGTCGTTCTTGAACTCAACTGTACAGGCGCTCAGGGCGGCCATGACAGTGGCCGCGTGCTGTTCCCGCTCCTCACTCAAGAGCGCCTCGAAAGCTTGCCCGAGTGCGATCTTTTCCTCGCGCGTCCCCCCGCCTGGCTTCTTCAGCAGTTGGTCGCGCAAGCGGGCCAATTCCGGGTTCCTGAAGACAAGGAACTCGAAGATGTTGGGCACATCCCACGCGGCCTTCAACCCCATTTCGACTTTTCCCGAAAGCCTCTCGAGATCGCGCAGGATGGTCTCGCGGTTGGCGGCCAGCAACTCAAGCAGGTCCTGCCGCGAAGGCACTACCACGCCGAAGGCTACCGGGAGAAAAGGGATGCGCATGTCCATCAGGGCGCGCAGCACGCCCTGATGGGCCGCCAGGTTTCTCCGCTCGGGGCGCACTCGCCTGCCCTCGAACGCACTGGCTACTGCGGCCAAATGGCCGTCTGAAATCCAACACGGGGCGGCTTCCCGCCCGCCGGCATCCGCTACGCCTGGCAGCACGCTCAGCTCCAGCCGCGAGTGGGGCGCGGTTATGGCGTACAGGTAGGAGCTTGTGGCGGCACTTGTGGCAACGGCTACCATGTTTCGGGTTCCTTCTCTCTGCGTGGCAGATGGACAATCTTCACGCTTGGCCCACATCATTCACCACTGAAACACAGAGAACTGAAGGATTCTGGCTTTTCAAAAATGTATGATCCAAGATGCCTTCTCTGTGCCTCTGTGTCTCTGTGGTGAATAGTTCAGTTCAGGTCTCGCTCGCCTCGGCCATTTCTCTTAACTCGTAAGAGACAACCTTGAGTTCGTTGTCCAACGTGAGCACGTAGAGCCGGCGATCCAAGACCTGCCTCCGGACAGGCAGCCCCAGCATTTTGATCGTTGTATTGGGAACATAAACCTCCGCCTCGGCCTGCCAAGAACTCTTGTCAACAGCGGCTTTAGCCAGCCTTACGATATTCGCATATTTCACGCCCGGCTGTCTCTTCAGAAAGCGGCTGGCCGCCAACCTTGCATCCTCAATCCCCGCTGAAACAAAGCCTGCTTCGGCGCGCGGCAAGTCTGGTTGAGCCACCTCAACCTGAGCTGATATATCCGCCATAACTTGATCCCTTCTGCTGGGGCTGCTTCCCTTTGCCGGAGGACCGGATTGTCCGGCCCTCGTTCCTTCAGTAACCGAACTCTTGTTCCCGGACGGCTGTGCCGGAAGGAATGCTTGCGGCGGGTTCCGCCGCTGGATTTGTGTGCGTGCCTGGATGCCCGGGAGCCGGCAGCGTGAACGCCTGCGGGTCTTCCACGAAGGACCGCAGAACCGTTGCCTTGCGGTCCATCTCGCCAATCTGGGCCTCGATCGCCGCATCCCGGGACTCCGCAAACTGGCGCTCTTTCAAGAGCCTGTGTTTGTGCAAGGCCAGACTGGCCAGTTCCAGGTAGGCGCCATGCGGCGTCCGCGCGCGGCGGCGATCCGTAATGTTGCCAAAGGTTTTGATGTCACGAAGTCCCTGTCTGCTCATCTTTAGCCTCAATCGCAAGCGTTCAGTCCGAGCCGCGACCGTTAGGGAGCGGTCCTTGCCGCTTGCTTACGCGCGCGGCTCGGAGACTGAACGGCTACGCTCAATCTTGTTCCTGGCTCATGGCCCCCACCAACGCCACGCTCTCGCACGGCCGCCTTCCGTTGCCATTCCCTCTGCCGTTGCCGCCGGCCGCGAGTGGCGCACCGCAGATGCGGTGAATACATTCTTCGACCTTCTCCGGAACGAGTGTCTTCCCGTCATGGGTTACCTTGATGGTCTCAATACTGAGGATATCCTTGCAAATATGTGCGAATAACGGATCGCTCGCGGCGGCGTGTGCCCCCTTCAGCCTGGTGATGCGCGCGATCATGATGCAGGCGCGGATAGTGGGCCTGTAATTGCGCACTCCGAGCTGCCGGATCTCGCGTACCAGCCGGACTATCCGGCGGGCCTGTTCCTCATCCAGCCCTGAGCGGCCCATGGTGATGGCGATCTCTGTCGGCAAATCGTAGTGGCCGAGGTGGATGGTAATCATGCGGTCCAGGAGCGCATCCTGGGTCTTGTGTACGCCGGCATACTCCTCCGGGTTGCTGGTGAAGATCGCCCTGAAGTCCGCGTGCACCCGCAGATAGGAATCCCCGCTGCCGTGCGGCAGGTCGAGGACCCGTTCTTCAAGCACGGAGAGCAGCACATTGTTGGCTTCCGGCCGGGAGCGCGTGAACTCGTCATAGACCAGGGTCAGCCCATTGCGGCAGGCCGTGGTGAGACGGTTGTCTATCCACTGCTTCTTCATGTCATCTTCGGTCTTGAGGACCGAATGAATGAAGTTGTCCACAATACGGCTGCGGTGATAGCCGTCGTTCCCGCCTATCAAGTCGCTGGACCCGAATTCATCGTCCCCGTGGATCAGAATCACGGGCCGGCCCAGACGGGCGGCCAAGTGCAGCGCCAGGGAAGTCTTGCCCGTGCCTGAGGCGCCCGAAAAGTGGACAGGATAGCCGGCCTCCAGGTAGGATTGTGCACGTGCGGTGACCTCTTCCACGCGGCCGGTGTTGACAAACCCCTCGCGCGGCTTGGGCTTCAGAATGGTTACCAACTCGCCGTCCATTGTGTTTCTCCTAATAGGTAGGACAGCCTTTCCAGGCTGTCAGAGGTAGGACAGCCTTTCCAGGCTGTCCGGACAGGCTTGAAAGCCTGTCCTACCTCAACTGTGTGTGTTGCGGCGATGGGTGCCGCGCCCGGCGCGCGGACTGGCAGCAGACGCTGCGTCGGGCGTGCCATGCCGCGGCGCCACGTCAGACTTGGGACCTACCGCTGGTTCCTCGCGCTGTTCGCAAGCCGTTGCGGTGCGCCGCAATGATTTGCGAAACAGCTTTCCGCCGCGCCGGAAGTCGGCTGCGAACGCCTGCATGTTGTGGTGGGACTGTTTGAGCAAGCCGTCAACCCCGCTCTTCAGGCCGGCAACAAAATTGACTAAACCTTCCTTCGTGCGGTTGCTCGCCCCTGCGTGAGCCCGGCCGGCATCCTCTAGGAAACGCGCTGTCTGGGTGCGAATGCGGATCACTGCCCGGCGGGTCTTGCCCGGCGCGTCCCTCTCCGCCTGCTTGCGGCCCGCCTCCTTTAGGAACACAGTGGCTCTGCGCGACCTGCGCACCGCTTCCGCCATTTCCGATGCAGCGTGCTGCCGGCCGGCCGCCAGTTGCTGTACGCTCGCGCGCGCATCCGAAAGAAGCCGCCGGGCGTTGGTACGAATGCTGCGCAATCGTCCGGTACGTTCCTCCGCCGCGCGGCGAATCGCTTGCCCGATCCTGGTCATTTCCGTTGTGAACTCCACGATTGATTTCCTCCTTATTGGTAAGGCCTCGGTTTCAACAAGCCATAGTCCGGAAACTCGGGGTGCTGGTATGACAGGTAGAGCGGCGTTGACCAGCCACCCCGAGACTTCCCGGAACACCTATCACGCCGGTGCCGCGGCGGTTGTGGTCAGGCCAATGGCTTCTGCGTACTTCAGATACGTCTCCACTGACGCCACCACCACCCTGGCCTCGACTGACAGCAGTTCGATGCCAACCAGGGACACCTTCACCCACGCGTCAATCACGATCCCTTTATCGAGGATGCGATCGACAACTTCGGCGAGGCTCGATGAATCGGTAGACTTCGCTACCTTTGCCATGTTCTCTACTCCTCACGCGTACATTTTGATTATCGGCCGCATCCGCGCGTTCAGATCGCAAAGCCGGCTAGGGCGACTTTCGTCCAAAGCAATCATGGGGCGTATCGCAAGGGCGGGACCATACGAAGATTCTCACGCGCGCGCCTTCATTCCGAACTATACAAAGTCAAGTGCATAGGGACGATCCGAGCTATTTGATTCTTTGCCGATTTCAGTGTTCACGTGGGACGACGTGGCCGGAGCTATGGAATGGTCTCCCATCCCGCTTGCAAGGCTGCGAAAGTAATTCCATAGCCGCCAAGCGGCGCTAACCTGACACACATGCAAAAAGAACTGCAATGATGCAAACACAACTGAGAAGACCGTTAAATCTGTATTTACATGTATTTATATGTACACGGCGGAGGGGCGGGCCTTACTGTCCGGATTTCCGAACAGAGTGTCCGAAGAGCTAGAATTCCTTACTGCCGGCCGGACACACGCACGCTGGGCAGCTTGATTTTCCACAGCCTGCGGCACAGCATTTTTCGGCAAGCGGCGTCCCTTGCACGTGCAATGCCCTGGAACGAGAAGCTATTCAATGTCCTATAATGTATACTCCACCGCGAGTCGCCAGTCCGATAACTTCTGGCCCGAAAGTTGCACCCTCCTACAGCACCGCAGGACCGACCAAGCGTTAAGTGAAGCTCGGACTGCCCATAGTGTCGTCTGAGGCGAATTGGAATTATAGGTGGTTGGGAGTAACTGAGGTATTAAGTCAGAGCAGAAGCTAGTTCACTCTGGGGGGGAGTGAAAATGGCTGACCTATCGGGAAACATGCTGGCTCTCGGCAAGATGACGGCCGGTCTGGCACACACTATTAACAATCCTCTTTCTGTTAGCAACGGAAATTCACAGTTCCTCAATGAGGACCGTCCCGAGGTGCTGCTTGGCTTTGCCTAGAATCCGCACGATGCGGCACGTTTGGGACCGGCTGGCCGGCCGCAAGAGCCGGGCTGCCACTCCGCGGGGGCAGGGGATAGCAGGCGGGATCGTTCGGGTTCAGGATGCGCCCGGCAGCCGTTTTGCAGGCAACACGGCCACCTCTGCCGGTGAAGCAGCCGCCAGGCACAGCGTCCACCCCTGGCTTTTCCGCCGTGTTGCGAAAGACAAAGGCAGGAGGGTCAAATGCCGGGTCAAGACAGTGGCGGCGCCGAAAGCGGAGATCAGGAAGACAGAGGTGGTTGGAGCACTGGTGGTTCTCTATTCGTTGCCCCATGTGCTCAAGGAGAGCATCGAAGTTGAACTTAAGGGGGATGTGCTGCGTCTCGCCGCGTACGGATCAGATCCGGATAAGGGAGCGCCATTCGAAGTATTCAGCGAGACGCTCCTTCCCGAGGTCTTCTCCAAGCCTCACATTCAGCACGCTTACGCCGGGACGATCCTGGAGATCATGATCACACCCACAGACAAGTAAGAAAGGACTCAATGGCCATGCGAATCCCAACGAAACACAAGACTCACAGGGCAGCCCCGCAAACGGGAGAGACCATCCTCGTTGTGGACGACGAGCCCGAGGTTTGCGGCATTGTCCAGCGCGTGCTGCGGCATGACCGGTTCCGCGTCCTGTGCGCCACCAACGGCAGGAGCGCTCTGGCGAAGCTCAGCCGCCGCTGTGTGGACCTGGTGATCCTGGACATTTACATGCCGGACCTGGACGGCCTGCAGGTCCTGGAAAGGCTGCGCCGCCTCCAAAAAAACCTGCCCGTGCTCATGCTCACGGGCCACGGGCATCTCGACACGGCCCGGCAGGCTATGGAACTCGGAGCCTACGACTACGTCACCAAGCCTTTCAGCATTGAACTGTTGAAGAAGGTCGTGCATGAGGCCCTGCAGCGGCCAGCACGGAACAGTGAGGAGTAACCCTCTCCCCCGTGGGGAGAGGGCCGACGTGAGCGAAGCGAACGCGGGGTGAGGGGGCGAGGGCGAGCGTGGACCGGCCCCCTCACCCGGCGCTAAAGCGCCGCCCTCTCCCCACAGGGGAGAGGGTAAACGGACAAAGGTCAGGTGTCATTTGCGGCCACATGCCAAGGCACTCTCCAGAAGCCTCGTCTACGTCCCTGTCGTCCACACGGAGATGGACATGGGCTCGCTGGCGGAGCGCTTGGAACGCCTCTATCGCGCGCGCTACGGCGCCGCGGAATGGGAGGAGCGCACGTGCACCATCCGCGAGATGTGGCTGGGCATTGCAGAACGGATCAACGCGTTGGAAATCAACTTCAGCCGCGCCAAGGTGTATCAGGACGGCCTCCCTGTCTGCGGCAAGGAGGAACTGATCGTCCGCGACCTCGCGCGCCAAGGCAGCCTGAACCACCGGCTGGTCCTGCAACTGCTGGAGCGTGGCGCCAGGCTGGTCGGGACGGAGAGTCCGGAGTTGCTGCTGCGCGAGTATCAACTGGTGAAGAGCCAACTTGCCGCCGCGGAAATGTACCGCGGGCAGGTCCCGGCGCCTGCCTCCGCCGCCGGCGGTGCGTCCGGGAATCCGCAGACCGCGCTGCTGGAGCGGGACCGCTTCATTGCCCGGCGGATCGAGGAAACCCTGGCTGAGGGCGAAACTGGAATTCTTTTCATGGGTTTTGCGCATGAAGTGCATCGGCACTTGGCGGACAGCATCAAGGTCCAGTTTCTCATCCACCGCTTGCCGTTCGGCCGGGACGTTGAGCGCAAGCGGCCGGTGCGGTGACGTCGTGTTCACCGCAGAGACGCAGAGGACGCAGAGAACAGCAGGGGAGTTGGGTTCAATGGGCAACAGGTTAGTCAGTTTACTCTGCGTTCTCCGCGCCTCCGCGGTGAATGTTGCGGGTTAGGATGGCCAGCATGAAAGCAGACGAGGAAAGAGCAGCGCAGGGCGGCCCCCCCAACATCGTGATGATTGAGGACCACGAGATGCTCTGTGACGCGATGCGGCACACTTGCTGTAACGAACGCTGGAACTTCCAGTTCTTCGCCACCGCCGAGGAAGCGCTGGCCAAGGTGGCTGCTGATCCGGCCGCGCTGGATCTAGTGGCCATGGACCTTCAGCTTCCCGGCATGGACGGAGCCGAAACCTTGCGCGCCCTGCACCAGATTGATCAGGTCTTGCCCGTAATCATCCTGACTGCCCGCAACGACAGTTCCACCGTCGTGCGGTGCATGAAGCTGGGCGCTTATGACTACATCACCAAGCCCTTCGGAAACGACGACCTGGTGCACCGGTTCCGGCGCGCCCTCGAGAGAAGGCGGCTCGTCCGGTATTGCACGCACTTTGAGTCGGAGGAGCATCTGCGGTCGCTGATGGGCCCCAGCCAGGCGGTGCAGCGTTTGGCCGAGACCATCCGGCAGGTCAGCCCCACCGACATGGCAGTCCTGATTGAGGGCGAGAGCGGGACCGGCAAGGAAATTTTGGCCCGCCATATTCACGCGCTCAGCCGCCGCAGACAGGGGCCGTTTGTCGCGATGGACTGCGGCGCCATCCCGGATGCGCTCCTGGAGGGCGAACTCTTTGGCTTCAAGAAAGGGAGCTTCACGGGGGCCCTCGCCGACCGCGAAGGCAAGTTCCAAATGGCGCACGGGGGCACGCTGTTCCTGGACGAGATCGGCAACCTGCCCCTGCACATGCAAGCCAAGATTTTGCGCGCGCTGCAGGAGAAAGAGGTCGTGCCCGTGGGCGCAACCGCGCCGGTATCCTTCTCCGCGCGCCTCGTTGCCACCTCCAACACCGGTCTTGAAGAGAAGGTGGCCAGCGGCCAATTCCGGCTGGACCTGTTCCACCGCATCGCGGAGTTTCCCGTCAGCACCATGCCGCTCCGTGAACGCCTCGAAGACCTGCTGTACCTGTGCTCCCGTTTCCTGCGGGAAGCGTGCAAGGAGTTTGGCAAGCAGATTGAAGGTTTCTCCGAGGATGCGCTGGAGGAGATCATCTCTTATCCGTGGCCTGGCAACGTGCGCGAGCTCAGGAGCGTCATCCGGCGGGCCGCCCTCGTCAGCACAGGCTGTATCGGGAGTGTCTTCAAACGGCGCACGTCGCGTTCCAGCACGCGCGTCTCCACTGCCCGGTTGGACGGCAGCCTGGTGGTGCAGGCCGAAGCGGTGATTGGGCAGGAGGCGATCCGGCAAAAGCACATCCCGTTGAAGGAAATCCGCAGGCAGCTCATCCGCGGGATCAACGAGGCGATTCTGGACAAGGTCCTCGAGAACGCCGGCGGCAACAAGAGCGACGCGGCCCGAACTCTGGAGCTGGATTACAAGACCGTTCATGCGCTGTGCAAGTCAATGAGAAGCGGTGATGTGCCGCAATCCTCCTGGATTGCGGCGGGAGACAAGGCCACAATCCAGGAGGATTGTGTCACAGAGGAGACGACTCATGAGCAATCAGAAAACCCCCGGCCAGAAGAAGTCCGGGTTTGAATTCAACCTGGGCGGCCTCTTCGGCGACCTCGGCAACCTCGTCGAAAAGCTTGGCGAGTTGGCCGACAAGGGTGGAGAACTGCGCCGCGAAGGCACTTTGGAGTCCGCCGGCGGCGCCAAGGGTGTGAAGGGCGTCTATGGCTTCACTGTCAAGGTGGGCCTCGGCCAGGACAGGGACAAAGTGCAGGTGGAACCTTTTGGCAACATCAAGAAAGACGCGCAGGGCCAGCCGACCGTGGCCGACGAACGCGAGCCCATCGTGGACGTCTTCGACGAGACAGACCACGTGCTGGTGGTTGCGGAACTTCCGGGCGTTGAGCAGGCCCAGGTGCAGGCCGAGGTGAAAGACGACGTGCTCCTGATCTCAGCCGCCGGCAAGGACCGCCGTTACCGTAAGGAGGTCCTGCTGCCCTCCAAATTCCCGCCGGCGGCGCTGTCGCGTTCCTTCAGGAACGGCATTCTGGAAGTCAGGCTGGCCAAGAAGAAGTAACTTTCTAAACACAGAGGGCACAGAGGACACAGAGGGGATTTGTAGGAAAGGATTTTCTGTTTCTTCCCCAATGTTTTTCCTCTGTTTCCTCTGTGCCCTCTGTGTTGAGTAAATGGAGGCAAACATGTCGAAATCCGAATCCCGAGACGGCCACCTCATCCTGACTACCGCCGAGGCCAACGCCCGCGACGCCGGCCGCGGCATCGCGCGCCTGGACCCCGAGGACATGAAAGCCCTGGGCCTGGAGATCGGGCACTTGGTGGAGATCCGGGGCAAACGCGCGGCCTACGCCAAAGTCATGCCGGCCTTCGTGGAGCACCGCGAGAAGAAGCTGATCCAGGTGGACGGTCTGGTGCGCGAGAACGCGGCGTGCGGCCTGAATGAGAAGGTCCGCGTGCAGCCCGCGGACGCGCAACCGGCCACGCAGATCGTCCTGGAACCCCTGACGCGCAAGCTGCTCGACCGGGAAGGCGAATACGTCGCCAGCCTTCTCGACGGCCTGCCTGTTCAGGAAGGCGACCGCGTGCGCGCCACGCTCTTCGGCAGCCGCTGGATTGACTTCAAAGTCATGGCCACCCGGCCCAAGGGCGTGGTCCTGGTCCATCCCACAACCTATTTGAAGATCGAGGATGGCCGCAAGCCCAGCTCCGCCGGCGCCAGTCTGAAGTACGAGGACATCGGCGGACTGGGAAAACAACTGGACCGCATCCGCGAGATGATCGAACTGCCCTTGCGGTATCCGGAGGTGTTCGAGCGGCTGGGCATCACGCCGCCCAAGGGGGTCCTGCTGTATGGGCCGCCGGGAACCGGCAAGACGCTGATCGCCCGCGCCGTGGCGAACGAAACCGAAGCCAATTTCTTCACGGTCAGCGGCCCCGAGATCATCCACAAGTTCTACGGCGAATCCGAGGCCCACCTGCGCCAGATCTTCGAGTCCGCCGCGAAGAATCCCCCCAGCATCATCTTCCTCGACGAACTGGACGCCATCGCGCCCAAGCGCGAACGGGTCGTGGGGGACGTGGAGAAACGAGTGGTCGCGCAGCTCCTGGCACTCATGGACGGGCTGGCCCAGCGCGGCCAGGTGATCGTCATTGGGGCCACCAACATCCCTGACGCCCTCGATCCCGCGCTGCGCCGGCCCGGGCGTTTCGACCGCGAGATCAGCCTGCCGATCCCCGACCGGCACGGCCGGCTGCAAATCCTGGAGATTCACTCACGCGGCATGCCGCTGCACGAAGACGTGGACGTGGCCCACCTGGCTGAGGTCACGCACGGCTACGTGGGCGCCGACCTGGCCGCGCTGTGCCGCGAAGCCGCCATGATCTGTTTGCGCACGCTCGTGCCGGACATTGACTTCGCCGCCGCCGAAATCCCTTATGAGAAACTCCAGTCGCTGACTGTCCGCATGGCCAACTTTCTGGAGGCCCTTAAAGTAGTTGAGCCTTCGGCCATCCGGGAAATCTTCACTGAAGTGCCGGATGTCTCCTGGAAAGACGTGGGCGGACTGGAACGCATCAAACAGGCCTTGACCGAGGCCGTCATCTGGCCGCTGGCGCACCGGGAGTATTTCGAGGAGGCGAAAATTGCCCCGCCCAAGGGCATCCTGTTGGCCGGACCTCCGGGCACGGGCAAAACGCTCCTGGCCAAGGCCCTGGCCGCCGAAAGCCAGGTGAACTTCATCTCGGTCAAAGGCCCCCAGCTCCTCTCGATGTACGTCGGGGAATCGGAACGCGGCGTGCGCGAAGTGTTCCACAAGGCGCGCCAGGCCGCGCCGTGCATCGTCTTCTTCGACGAGATTGACTCGCTGGTCCCCAAGCGCGGAGGCGGCGGCCACGATTCCCACGTCGCCGAACGGGTGGTCAGCCAGTTCCTCTCCGAAATGGACGGCGTCGAGGAACTGCGCGGCGTCTTCATCCTGGGCGCGACCAACCGCGCCGAACTGCTGGACCCGGCCCTCTTGCGTCCCGGCCGGCTGGACCGCGTCATCGAACTCCCCATACCCGACAAGCAGGCCCTGCGCGCGATCTACGAAATACACACCCGCGGCAAGGCGCTGGCGAAGGACGTGGACCTCGACGCCATCGTGGAGGCGTCCCCGCCCGGCATGACTGGAGCTGACGTGGAGGGCGCTTGCCGGCGCGCGACCTACCGCGCCATCCAGCGAGCCATCGAAGCGGACCAGGAGAGCAAGAAGAAGCGCGCGGTGAGCATAACGGTGACGATGGGTGATTTTAACGCCGCGCTGGCGGAACAAACTTGCCATGAAAAATGATTCGCCGGAGTTGTACCGCGGGCGTCCCGCCCGCCTTTCTCGCGTCATCCACACCTTGCGCAACGAAGGCGGGCGGGACGCCCGCGGTACATTAGTCTATCTGTACGGCTTCACCGTTCCCTGTGCTGAACATGGGCGCTTACAGGTCATCGCACCGGGAGTAGAACGAGGCGCCGGCGTGAAACTGGTGGAACATCAACGGCTGGGCGCGTTGGTGAGCCTGGTTCCGGCCGCCATATACGAGGAACGCCCGCTGGAGAAGCGGCTGAAGGACCCGCGCTGGCTGGCGCTACGCGTGCAACGCCACAATCGTGCGCTCCTTGAGGCCCTCAGGTACG
>Ga0187861_10003422_pt1 | contig 14052 bp, 7 predicted proteins | sample June2016WEW_10_1_3_FD_132986 | JGI IMG/M metagenome (GOLD analysis project Ga0187861, IMG submission 132986) | Peatland microbial communities from SPRUCE experiment site at the Marcell Experimental Forest, Minnesota, USA - June2016WEW_10_100 | ecosystem: Environmental > Terrestrial > Soil >...
CATGTCAGTAAATGCACGAGGCAGAGCGTACCGCGGGCGTCCCGCCCGCCTTTGCCCTCGGATTCTGCCAGCCTGCCACGAGCGGGCGGGACGCCCGCGGTACATTTACTGACATGCACCCTCGAGCCGGCGCTCAAATCTTTGGGACCGGCACTGCGCGTCCTGAACCGCTATGCTGTCGCCTTTCGTTATCCAGGGGTATCGGCGTCCCGCCTTCAGGCGCACGCTGCTGCGGCGCACTGCCGCCAAGTCCGCGCGGCCTTGCGCCAGACCCTCGGCTTCAAGTGCCAACCCAATCCGCGCCAACGCCGCCGGAGATAACGCCGCTCCCGATGCAGTGTGCTGTCCTCGAATTCTGTGGAATTCGGGATCGTGTCCCCGGAATCCGGCCGGGGTTTCAGCCTTGACCTGCAATCCGGCGCTGCCGATAATGGCGGCATTATGTATCGAGTTCTTCGCCCGCTGGCCTTGGTGTGGCTTGCTGCGAATTCATTCGCGGCGGAGACGCCCGCGCCAGCGTTTCCCCTCTGGGACGGCCAGGAATCCGTCGAGCAGTACGCCAAGCGCACGAACCTGCCGCCAACCAAGACGCTCGACTTGGGCAACGGAGTGAATCTGGAACTGGTGCTGATTCCGGCGGGGAAGTTCGTCATGGGGTCGCCGTACCCGAAGCCTGTGGATGAAGTCGCGTTCCGCCGCAAGATCACGGTAGGCCAGGCGGTTCTGGCTGCGGGCTGCCTGATCCTGTTGTTCCTTCTTGGGGGTGCGATCCTCCAGGCCATTCGGAAGAAGACCAGGTTCCAGTATTCGTTGCGCCGGTTCATGGGGATGGCATTCGCTGCCAGCCTTTGCGTCCTGGGCGGGATGCACTGGTGGTATTCGGGCCGGGCGCTGGCGCAGGCACAGGGCGAGCTCGATTGGGACTACGTGATTTCGAATCTCTCGGAGACGCCCGCACACGAGGTCACGCTGACCAAGCCCTTCTATATGGGCAAATTTTCCGTGACGCAGACCCAATACCAGCAGGTGAGCGGAACCAATCCCAGCGAATTCAAAGGCGCCAATTTGCCGGTGGAGCAAGTGTCGTGGAACGACGCGGCGGAGTTCTGCGAGAAGATGAGTGAGAACACCGGCCAGAGCGTGCGACTACCCACAGAGGCTGAACGGGAGTGTGCCTGTCGTGCCGGAACGACAACGACGTACAACACTGGCGACAGCAAGGCCGATCTCGACAAGGCAGCGTGGTACTGGGACAACAGCAACCACACGACGCATCTGGTTGGCCAGAAGCTCCCGAATGCTTGGGGTGTTTACGACATGCACGGGAACGTCAAGGAGTGGTGCCAGGACTGGTACAAACCGTACAGGCCAGAGCCTGTTGCTGATCCGCAAGGGCCTTCCGAAGGCGAGTCCCGCGTGCTGCGCGGCGGTTCTTCAAGCGGCTTTGCTAGAGAATGTCGTACGGCGGTCCGTGACTGGTACAGTCCCGTTCTCCCCACCTCCTCCCTCATCGGCTTTCGAGTAGTGGTGGAAGTGCCGACCAAGACGCCATAGCCGCGCTGCCAGAGCAAGCCGCATCGCCTTGTGCCACGGATACGCCCTCGCACCGCGAGGGTTTATCCGTGCCCACCTTGGTTGCACGGGTGAGGCCGGGCCAAACAGCCGGCCCGGCCACATCCGTGGCACAACTTCAAGGGCGCAAAGCCCGATTGGAGTCCAGGCCAATCCGCTCCCTTACGGTCGCGGCTCTGACTGAACGGTTTTCAATTTTCATTTTGCAATTTTCAATTTTCAATTTTCAATTCTGTTGCTGTCACGCCACCAGCCCGCTGTCCCTCAACGCCCGCAAGCCTTCCCAGGTCATCATCAGCAGTTCCTCGCGGTGCTGGTCGCTCTTCTCCTTCCATAAGGCCAGCAGCAGGCCGCTGAGATTCTCCCGCGTCAGCGCCGCCGGGTTGGACGGAAGTTGCGGCAGCAGCGCGCCCGTTTCCTCGCGGCGGCGCAGCAGCGAGACCACGCCCGCCGCGGCGCCCAGCGCCAGGTTCACTGGCTGCACGCCGCCATCGAGCGCCAGCCGCATGGCGCCGAAGAGCCGGTCGTCGTAGCCCAGCTTGCGGACCTGGTCGCGGCCCACGCGCGCCACCAGATCGTTGAGCTGCGGATTGATCATGCGCGCCAGCAGATCGTCCGCATAGCGCTGGAAACCGGCCGGAGTGAAGAGCGGGTCCTGCAGGTCCTTGTGGCGCCGGATGAGCGCCGCGCCCGATTCCGAGATGAAGGCTTTGCGCGCGCGGCCCATGATCCAGGGGTCCCGGCCCGCGGCGGCGATCGTGGGCAAGTCCTTCAGATCGGCAAGGTACGCGATCAGGGCGTGAATGGCGTTGTGGCCGTAGAGCTTCGCTTCCTCGAAAGGCAGAAGGTCCGGCTTCTCCACGAAGACCTCGATGCCGCGCCGGCAGCTAGGCAGTTCGATCCGCGAAATCAGGATGTGGTTGAACTCCTCGACCAGCACCGCGCGCTGCAAGCGCGGCGTGAGCGTGGCCAAGCCCAGGCGCGAGACCGTGGCTGCGTCCGTGATGACGCCGCTCATTTTGCCGATCACCGTGTTGAGCGCCTGGACCTGCTCCAGGTTGCGGCAGCCGGCTTCGCTGAGGGCCTTAGTGAGTATCTCGGCGGCGTGGTTGTGGTTCTCGGCGGCGTAGATGATGGTGGGGTGCGGCGCGGAGCGTTTGTTCAGGCCGTCGCGCAGCAGGCTCACCACGCTGGCGTTGTGGCCGGCCGTATAGACCGCCACGCTGGGCAGCGCCGTGGCCATCTCGTCGGCGGCGCTGATGGCACTCACGAGCGCTTCGCGGTCGGCCGGCGCCTGCGGGTTGAAGACCTCGAGGCCGCGCACCGTGAACGGCTCAACCCTGTCCGGACGCGCGATGTTGATGGTGTACGCCCCGCCGTTGTCGCGCACCGCGGCCACCAACGCCGCGTCAATCTCGCTCACGACGTGCCGCGCGAAGTTGCCGGACTGGCAGGCCTCGAACAGGAACAGCCCGCTCTGAATCGGCCCAAAACCAAACCCCACGTAAGTCTTTGCCATGCCTCACCGCAATTATCAGGAACCGAAGATGGACGAAATGGACGAGATGGACGGGATGGACACAGACAAAACCTGAACCCAATCTACCTATCTATGCTCATCTGTGGATTCAATGGAACTCAGCAACTCGTCCTCGGCCTCCTTGCACCATTGGCCGTTGCGCAGTTTGGCCGCAACGGCGGGCAGCTTGTCCTTTAACTGCGTCAACGGCACCAATCCCAGGCCGTGCAGCCTCGGATAAACGATGATCTTGCCGGCCAGCGTGCGGTTCTCGACCGCCGCGATGCCGTCGGCGGCGCCAGCCATGCCCGTGATCGCGTCCACGGAACAATCCGTGTCCAATTGCCCGGCCTCAACTTTGCGCAACACGGCCTCCATGTCGCTGATCACCGAGCCGCTCGAACCGAACATGAAGCAGCCTTTGGCCAGGTACATGTCCAGGTCCAGGTCCTGCCGCGTGGGCGCCGGGATGCCGGCGAAAATGTTGATGATGGCCCCGGGCGCACTGTCGCGGATGGCCGCGGCCACCAGGGCGCCGACGGGCGCCATGAGCGCGAAGTACGTGAGCTGTTCGTTGAGCGGCGTTTTCTTTGTGTTGACCGTCCGCAGCGGCACGCGGTTGGCCCTAGCGGGGCCGGCGGCCTTCTGCACGAGCGACTCCAGGCGCGCGTCGTCAACGTCTGTGCCGATGACGGAGACACCGGGCACGCCCTGGCACAAGCTGCGGATGACGTGCATCTGGCCCATCGGCCCGCCCGCGCCGATGACCACGACCTTGTCGCCGGGCCGCAGCTCCGGCGACGCCGGGATCTTCGAGTAGGCTTCAGCCGCGCTGGTCCCGGTCGTGCCCGTCCAGCGGGTCGGGCCGTAATGCACGCGCCCGACGCCGACTGAGACCGGCTGCCCGATCTTCCGGCCGGCGGTGACTATATTGAGGATGCCGTGGGCGGCGAGCTTGTCGTTCAGCGCTTCCAGGGCCTGCTTGCGCGCGCCGAAATACACGATGTCGTCGAAAGACTCATTCGGCAGCGCGGCTAAGTTGGGGACCTCTTGGGGCTGGATGCCCAGGGCCGCCAGCGCCGCGCGTTGCGAGGCCTCCGCGCACAACGCGGTGAGCGACGTAGGGCGATTTGCCAAATCGCCCCACGCTTCCGCCAGGCCCGCGATGGCGTGGCCGCTCTCCGCGACGACCAGCAGTTTGCCGCCGGGCTTGAGGTGCTGCCGCTGCACGTTGGCGTAGGCATTCTCCACGCAGGCCCACGGCTCCACCAGCGCGATGGCCGAAGCGCTCAGCCTTTCCGGCACGGGAATCAGGAAGCGCTTGCCGCTGGCCTTGTCCACAATGACGCGTTCGTCCATGAGCACGTACTCCTGGAGCGCGCCTTCGAAGTTGTACCCGAACGCGGCGTTGGACTGGGGCGTGCGCAGGTCGCGGTAATCGGTCTGCACCAGGACGCGTTCGCCCACCCGGTGCCGCTGGACCTCGTGGCCCACGGCGACAATGCGGCAGGTGACCTCATGGCCGGGCACGGTGGCCTTGTCGCCGGGCACGTAACTGAGGATTTCCTTCAACACGGGCTGCGGCAGGCCGGAGACGATCTCCTTCTTCCGCGGATGGTCCGCGAACTGCTTGAGCAGCTTCAGGTCGGAGAAACACAACCCGACGGCCTCGACCTGGGCCAGGATCTGCCGCGGCCCCGGCGCCGGGACGGGCTTCTCCTTATTGAGCTTGAGCTGGCCGGGGCCGACAAGCTGGATGGCGTACTGCGTTTCAGGAACGGCCACTTATGTTCTCTCCTTTTGAAGAATCTCACTTATTGTATGGGTGTTTCCAAGGCTCGCGGTAGTCCCGCTTCAGCAGCTTGGCCTGCGCGTCGTTGTTGACGATCTGTTCCGTGGCGGCATTCCATTCCACAGGTGCCGCGCTTTCGTAGGCGATCATGGCCAGTTGCACGGTCGTGGTGGATTGGCAGGCATCCTCAACGCTGCACGCGGGCTGGGTGCGCGCACGCACCGCGCTGAGGAACTCCTGCATGTGTTCCAGGCCCGCGTCGCCGCCGGCTTTGTGTTCCACCCGCTCGCCTTTGCCCACGGGTATGGCCACCCAGCGGTCGTCGGTGGCGAAGACGGTGGCCTTCTCGCCATAGAAGAAGAGGCCGTTGCTGACCTCGGGCGCATACTCCCCGGCGCCCCAGATGCGGTGCCGCCACACCAGCGGACAGCGTTCGAACTCGAAGTGCACCGTCAAGGTGTCCGGCGTGGTGATCTTGTCGCGCAGGCAGTACAGTCCGCCCGCCGCGGTGACGCGCTTGGGTGTGGACTCGCCCAGGATCCTGCGCACGGCGTCAACCAGGTGGATGCCCCAGTCCACGAGATGTCCGTGGCCGCTGGTCTGCTCCAGCCGCCAGTTGATGTGCCCCACTTGGGGGCTATAGGGGATTTTCGGGCCGGGGCCGCACCAGAGGTCCCAATCGAGCGTCTCCGGCGGGTTCTGCGGTGTGGCGTCTTTGGGACCGGCATTGTAGTGGATCTGCGCGTCTGCCTGGATGATCCGGCCCGCGTTGCCGGCGTCAATGAACTCCTTCACCGCCTGTAAGGCCTTGCTCTTCCGCCGCTGAAAGCCCACCTGGACGATGCGCCCGGCCTTTTTGGCGGCGTCCACCATAGCGCGGCCCTCGCGGACGTCGTAGGCCAGGGGCTTCTCCTGGTAGACGTCGAGGTTCTTTTCCAGCGCCGCGAGGAACTGCAGCGCGTGCCACTGCGGCGGCGTGGCGATGATGACCGCGTCGAGGCCCTTCAGCTCCAGCAGTTCCTGGTACAGTTTGAACGTCTGCGGCCGCTTGCCCTGGGCCTTCTCCAAGCCGTCGGCGCTTTTGGCCAGGTGCGCGCTGTCCACGTCGCACACAGCGGCAACCTCGACGCCGCCGGCTTTCAGCGCCGCCTGGGCGTCCACGTTGCCGTACCAGCCGGCGCCGATGAGGCCCAGGTTGAGCTTCTTCGGCTCGCCGGCGTGCAGCGTGGAAGAAAGGACCGCGGCCCCTGCCGCGGCTGCCGTGGCGCCCAGAAACTTCCGCCGGTTCGTGCCCATGAATCAATCTCCTCCTACCCTCGACTATTCACCGCAGAGGCGCAAAGGACGCAGAGGTTCGCAGAGGGGTTGAAGAGGTGAGAGGGTGAAGAGGTGAACAGGTGACCAGGCGTCACCCAACACGCAATCACCTCTTCACCTGTTCAAGCCTTTCCTCTGCATTCTCTGCGTCTCTGCGGTGAACAATGCGGGTTACTCCGTTGCCAGGATCAGCAACTGTCCTTCCTTGGTGGCGACGTACAGCACGTTGCCATGCTCAAGCAGATGAGTCGCTGTGCCTTTGAGCTTGTACTTCCATTTCTCATGTCCATCGCCGGGGTCCAAGGCGTAGAGCGTGCCGGCTTGGGTAGCCACGTAAACGTTCTGGCCCACGGCCGGAGGCGCCACGGCGCCGCCGTCCAGCGGCCGGCTCCACAGTGCGGGAGGTTTGTCAGTCCGCTTGTCCCGGGGGAACCTGCGGAGGAGGCCATCGCGAGTGAGCACGTAGATGCCCTCGCCCGCCACTGTCGCGTGGGAGGCCTCATCCAGCGCGCGTGCCACGGGCAATTCCCAGACTCTTTCGAGCTTGCCCGCATCCACCACAATCACTCCGCCTTTCTCGAGGACGAGCGCGGCCAGGTGCTCCTGGGGGCTGCAAGACAGGGAGTTGTCGGCCGCGAGGGGCGCCTGCAAGTCCAGGTGTCCGGTCTCCTTGCCGTTGGCGAGGTCGAAAGCGGTCAGCCGCCCGCTGAGGCTGAGCGCCAGGACAGAGCCGCTCTGAAGGGAAGCGAGGCCGGCCGCCAGGGCGCCCTTGGGCGGCGGATTGTCGGGGTCGGCCGGCTTCTCCCAGAGCGGCGCCGCGGGCAGGGCCAGGTCAAAAGTCCGGATTTTGCCGTCGGCGCAGCCCACGGCCAGAAGCGACTTTCCGGTGCGCGCCGTGTCGCGCTCCAGATACACCCGGCCTACGGGTTCGACGGGCAGGGCGGAGATGAGCTTCCGGGCGACACTATGGTTCCGGATGTCAAGCTCAACAATCTCGCGGGAGCGCAGCGGCAGAAGGAGTCTGCCGGGCTCCGAGGGCTCCGGCGCAGTGCGCGGCCACCACCAGCTCCGCTCGTTCACGAATTGCGGCGGACCCACGCCGTCGGGGTTGGGGTGGGTTGTGACGGTGTCGTCCAGGAGAGGCTCAGGCAGGGACCACAACTGTTCCTTGCCCTGGAGATCGAGGACCGTGAGCGTGGCGCCGTGGAGCACATAGAGGTTTTGCTCCAACACCACGGGCGGGGCCAGGATGCCCGGCTTGAGTTCGACCTGGAAGGCCTGGCGGTCCAGCGCGCCGCGGACTTCGAAAAGGTCCTCGAGGGGCAGGCGCTCAAATTTCCGCGTCAGCGCGTCATAGCCCGGTTTTTCCCAGCGCACGCTGAAGGCCGTGCCGGACGTGACGAAATGGTCCAGCGGCGTGAGGCCTGGCACAACCTGGTCGTCAATCCTGACCGTGGCGCCCGCCGGCAGGCTGGTGATGTGGACCGGCACTGCGATCCTGCGCGCGGCCATGAAGGCGGGCTGTTCCTGCAGCAGCAGGGCGAAGAGTTGGCGGCCTTTGACCTGATCGGTGTCGAAGGCTTGCCTGGCGTGCCTGGCCTGCTCTTCCAAAACGCCTATTTTGTTGTTCAACTCGGTGACGTGTTCCGCCACCTTGCTTTGCAGTTCGAATTCCGGCCAGCCGCGTTCAATGCGGCGAAAGGCGTCCAGGGCCTCTACAAGCCCGCCTCCTTTGGCCACGGCTTCGGCGTCGCGGAATTCGCGATTGGCTTGCTCCAGCCTGGCCTTGAGGTCCTGGCTGCGCCTGGCCGCCTCGGCAGTAAGAGGCAAATCGGGCCAGATGAGAGCGGCGGCGGCGAGCTTCTGAATGGCCTGCTCGCCCTTGTGCCCGCTCAGCAGCGCCTCAGCGGCCTTGACCGCCTTTTCCACCTCCGCCTCGACGTCTTTGATCTTGGCCAGGCCGTTCTCGGCTTCCTGGCGCTCAGGCGCGCCGGCCTCAGCGGCAGCAATGAACTTCTGGAAGGCGTCCCTGGCGGAAGTGTACTTTTTCTGCATGAGCAGTTCCTGGGCATGGTCCAGGCTCGCGCGCAACTCCTTCAGGCGCCGCGCCTCTTCCCGGACCTTGCGCGAGGCGGCGATGCGCTCCAGCGCCGCTTCGATCGGCTTGGCATCCGGCGAGCCGGCGTAAGCTTTCAGCAGGCTGCGATACTGTTCTTCTGCCTCTTCCAGGTGGCCTTGCTCTTCCAGGGCCTTGACCTTGCTCAGCAGTTTCTCCAGGTACTTCTTGGACTGCAACGGCAGTTCTTCTTCCATCTGCTTCAGCACCAGAATGGCGGTTTGGCAGTCCTTGTTAGGAATCCTCTCATAGAAGGCTTTGAGGATCTTGCCGGCTTTCTCGTAATCGTGATCTTTCACGGCCAGTTCGGCGTCCTTTGTGGCCTGTTGATATTCCTCGACAAGCCGCGGCGGCGGGCGGTAGGCTTGGGTGAGCTCCCACGTGGCCACGATCAACGCCAGGCCCAGGAACAACAGGCCGGCGATCTGCCTGAAGGCCCTGCGGTGCCGGAAGCGCGCGGCGGCTTCCTTGTAACTGATTATCTCCGCGCCTTCGGCCTGCTCGCCGGTTTCCTGGGCCTTGTGGAGGGCCTGCATCGTATCGTTGATCAGGCTCTGCAGCTCGCGGCGCTCAAAATCGCCTGCCGTAGCTTCCAGCAAGCGCCGGTAGATGAACAAGGCGTCGGAGTAACGGCGGTGCGCACGGTGCTCGGCGGCCAGCGCGGGCAATTCCTGGGCGGGATAAGGGAAGATCCAGCCGTCGTCGAGCATCTTGATGAGGCCGCGGCAGACATTGAACCGGCCTGTGTGGCTGCGCTTGACTATGGTCTCGACAGTGCGGCCTTCCTTGACGAGCTTGATGAGCTGCTGCGTCGAGGTATTGGCCTTGGGCCCCAATTCCTCGCCTTTGGCACTGAGCTTGAAGCACAGGTAAGGCGTAGGCAGGCGGGCTTCGATCGTCTTCCACTCCCCCGTCCGGCGGCTGGCTTCAGCGATGAGCGCCTGCGGCTCGATGGAGAAGCGCTGCACATGGAACTCGCCCAATTCATCGTAGCAGGCGTCCTCGATGGACACGTCGCTGTCGAACTCGAACTGGGCGCCCTTCCAGGTGAACAGGTCGCAGATTTCCTCTTCCAACTGAAACTTGAGGCAGGAGAGAATATCTTCGGCCTTGATCAGGCCCCGCTTGATGAGGAGTTCGCCCAGGCGCGAGCGTTGCTGGCTTTCGCGCTGAATCTTGAATGCTTCAGCGAGCTGGCTTTCTGTAAGCCGCCCGCGCGCCACGAGCAGTTCGCCCAGCCTGCTGCGGTCGGCCCGCTTATCGGTGACCACGGCGATCTCGCCCAAGGCAATGGCGATGACCTTTTGTTCTTGGGGGCGGGAAATGGCGAGCACACTGGTCGAGGGCCCCTTTCCCGGACCGCGCGGGCTGGGCTTGGCGGGCTCTGCGGCGGCGCGCAGCGGGGCTCCCGCGTGCGGGGCAGCGGTTGGCTCCGAGGGGCGGGAAATGGTGAGCACACCTGTAGCGCGCTGCTCGACCAATGTCTGGAACAGGCTCCCCAGGCTGACGCTGTCGAGGTTGCCCTTGAGTTTCGTGGTAAAACCCTCCCAACGGCTCTTTGCCACAGAGCACACAGAGGACACAGAGAACCTGGAAAAGAAAACAAAATCGTCTCTGTGACCTCTGTGTCCTCTGTGGCTAAATGCCCAATGCCCAATTCGGGTTACCTTTTCTCCTCCCCATCCCTTTCGGGAGCGGATGGCGCTGCGCTTTCCAGCCGCCCCCCGCCATCGCGGCGGCGCTCCTGGAACTCAGTGCCGCGCCGCAGTCCCCCCAGGGCCTTGCGCACTTCACGGTCCTCCGCGGCCCGCGTGGCGGGGGTCGCGGGCTTAACGGAGTACTCGACGAGCTCTTGGCGGAAAACTTCTTCGTTGAGGAAGTACTTGGAGCGGCGCACCAGGCCCACGTTCGGCGCAAACCAGTAGCGGAAGATCTCACGCCGGTCGTGCGATTCCTGGCGCGCCAGGGCGCAAGCGTCGAATGTCCCTGCCGGCGTGCCGACCGTGGCAGCCGCTGTTTCCACCTCGTAGTAAAGGTCCTGCCCGGTGGGCGCGGTGACGATCCAGCGGTAGCGGGTGTGCGGCGGGAGGATGAGGAGGTAAGAGCGTCCCCGCGAGCTTTGAAAGCCGATGTAACCGTTGCGCTTGGACCAGACCTGTTCCGCAGTATCGTAAAGCGCGCGATAAGTCAGTTCGTTAATCGCTTCGCGCAGCTCCAGGACCACGCGCCGCGCCGAGGCGCTTGCCGGCCGGGGAGCGCCGGAGGCGTTCTCATCCTGCTTCTCCGTGGCCACCACTTCCGATTTGGGCGCCAGGTCACTGTCCGAGCCTGGTCCCCGTGCGGCCAAGTCCGCATCCAGCGCGGCGGTCGCAATGGCTTGGCCGGCTTCCAGGCGTTTGAGCAAAGGCAGGTCCAGGAGGCGGTACTCCCAGCGGTTGCCATCCCGCAACGGCATGTAGTCAGTGTAAGGCACGTCCTTCTCACAGCCGGGCAAGGCCGCCAGGAAAAACACTGCCGCAAGGCCCCACTGCCCAAAACGGGCGGCCATCTTGACTCGCGCTCCCATGCCTCATGTATATCTCAAGTAGGCGTTGGGGACAAGTAGCCAAGCATTTTAGGCATTAGGCTTGAGGCTTGGCCCTCTCTCCGAACGCCCCAAAGCCTAATGGCTGAAAAGTTTGAGACTTTACGGGCCGCCAACAGTTGTAGATAATATACGGGAGATTGGGCCTGATGGCGGAACTGCGGAAAATAGGCAATTTTGAGCTGCTTGAGCGCATCGGGCAGGGCGGGATGGGCACTGTCTTCAAAGCCCGTCAAATCTCGATGGACCGTATCGTGGCCGTCAAGGTTCTCCCGCCGAGCATGGCTAAACAACAGCAATTTACCGAGCGTTTTCAACGCGAAGCGCGCGCTTCAGCGCGGCTCAATCACCCCAACGTCGTCAACGGGATTGACGTGGGCAAGGATGAGGCCACCGGGCTGTACTATTTCGCTATGGAGTATGTCGAAGGGCCAGATATCAAACAAATGCTGCAGCAGCAAGGGAAATTCCCCGAGCGCAAGGCCGCCAAAATTGGCCAGGCCATAGCCGAGGCCCTGGCGCACGCCCACGCGCACGGCATCCTGCACCGCGACATCAAGCCGGACAATATCATCATCGAGAAGAACGGCACGCCCAAGCTTTGCGATCTGGGTTTGGCGCGCCTGGAAGCCGAGGGCGAGGCGGCGAACAAGACCCAGCAGGGCTTTGTCGTGGGCTCGCCCCATTACATCTCGCCGGAGCAGGCGCGCGGCGACAGGGACCTCGACCCCAAGACCGATCTGTACTCGCTCGGCGCCACGCTTTATCACATGCTGCTGGGGAAGACGATGTTCGAAGGCGCAACCTCCGTCATCGTCATGACCAAACACGTCACCGACAAGGCCCCCCACCCTAACGAGGCCGGCCCCAAGCTCAGCAAGGGTATGGTCCAGGTGCTGGCGAAGCTGCTCACCAAGGACCGCGCCGACAGGTATGCCTCAGCGGACTTGTTGGCCAAGGACCTCGACCGTGTTGCGCGCGGGAAGCCGCCCGTCAACGCGGACCTGCCGCACTCCAAATCGCCGTTTGTGGTTGAGGCCGCGCCCCTCACCCCACTCGCGCCGGCCAAGAAACCGGCCGGCGCAGCCAGTCCGGAGAAAGGCGCTGACTCGCGCAGCACTACGCATGGCCAGCACCGGATTGGCGGGAAGCTTTGGCCTTGGTACGCCGCGGGGGCCGGCGCCGTTCTGGTGCTGGTGTTCGTCGGCCTCCACTTCGGCCTTGGCGGGAAGCGGCTCCAGGAAATCACGGCCCGCAGGACAGGGGACGCGGCTCCAGGGCCGGGAAAAGCGCCTCCTTCCGGTGCGGCCACGGTCTCTGCGGCGCAAACGGCCCACTTGCCGGGACCCGGAGATGTGAAGTCCTTGACGCCGCGCCCGGCCCTGCCGGCTGGTGCGAACGGCTCCAAAAAAACCGAAGAACCTGTGGTGGCCGCGCCGCCTGCGAAGGCCACGCCGGCAACTCCGCCCCAGGACCCGGCTGCGGCCAAGAGTACACCCGCGCCTGACACCAAAACCAAACCCGGCGCGCCCGAAGCGCCGCCAGGCCCAGCGCCCGATGCCGAGGTTGCCTCCAAGGTCACGCCGGGATCTGAACTGCTCAACCTGATGTCCAACGCCTTGGGCCGGGCGGCCGAGAGGAAGTTTGCGGAAGCGGCCCAGATGTTCAGGCTGCCCGACGACAAGCTGGACAAGCTCGACCGCTTTGACCGGGGATTGTGCAAGCTTCACGCCGAGGGCTACCAGGGCCTCGCGGACATGAAGACCCAGGTCCTTGAGCGCCTCAAAGCCGACCCCAACAAGTTTGACGCGAAGGCGATCGTGGCCAAGCTCCCAGAAGGCGCAAAGCTGGCCGGGGGAGACGACAAGGCACTTCTCGTTTCGACAGGCCAGATCCAGACGCCGTACCCCTGGGTGAAGCTCTCTTTGGAAGATCTCCACGCTCTGAGCTCGCTGGTTCTGGGCGCCCCGCCGCCCGATACGTCCGTGGGACTGGCGGTGGTATCTTACGGTCTTAACACGCCGCGGGACGACGACTTTATCCGCAAGGTGCTCACGGGCGTGAACGCTCCAGCCGCGCAGCGCTTGCTGGAACTGATTGACCTGCGCAGCAAGCTGGTGCTGGCCAAGAAGCAAGCTGTCCAGAACGCTTATGCGGAGAAACTGTTCTATGAATTGGATCAGGCCCTGGCGCAAGGAAAATATGACGGCATGCCCGGCAAGGGCGAACAGTTGCAGAAGAAGTACGCCGATGCCGACTTGATGAAGACCAGGGGCGCGGAGTTGGAGACCATGATCCAGCTCGCCAAACTGGCCATAAAGTACGGCGCGACGAAGCTGCCCGGCAACGTGGCCCTGGCCCGCAACGGCGCAACTGCCACGGGCTCGCCTACCGCCGCGCTGCTCATTGACGGGAACAGCACGGAATATACCGGCGGCACCGGCTTTGCCACAGTGGAGGTTGGTGGTGAGTTGGTCGTGGCCCTCCCGAAGGTCTGTGTCTTGCGCGAAATCCGGCTGCTGCTCTGGGACCTCGAACCGGCACGGTACTACCAATACCAGGTCCTGGTCGCACACGACGACGCAACCTACGTCATGCTGGCGGATCACAGCAAGGGCGAATGGCGCAGTTGGCAGGTCCTCCCGGTGTCCCCCGCGCGGCCCGTGAAGAACATCAAGTTCAAAGGGTTGTATAACTCTTCAGAAAGTGGGGTCCACGTTGTGGAACTGGAGGCCTACTGCACTCCTCCGGACCAGCCTCCGGTTTCCAGGCCGGAGTCGCGCCCCGCCCCCAAGGGTCCGCGTCCGCCGCCTAAGGACGCTCCGCCCCCGCCGCCGCCCGACAAGAAACAGAATTGATCATTGTACATTGATCATTGTATTCTGACAGGCTCCTCCTTGTGCACCTCAAAACCGCCGTCCGCCGGCTCGATTACGTATTGCGCGCCATTCTCGGTCTTGAGTTCCAGGGTAGTCTTGCCCACGCGCGCCTTGGCCGGTGCGAACTCCCCGGCGCCTGAAAGAGTATAAGAGCCTCTCTCGCCGGGTTCGAGTTCCCAGTGTTTGTCGCTGCCCGGCAGCGTTACTTTGACGGTCCGCTTGGTCTCGTTGCTGATGGTGAACGAGACCTTGTGCGGAGGCAGTTTCACTTCC
>Ga0187861_10003428_pt1 | contig 14041 bp, 13 predicted proteins | sample June2016WEW_10_1_3_FD_132986 | JGI IMG/M metagenome (GOLD analysis project Ga0187861, IMG submission 132986) | Peatland microbial communities from SPRUCE experiment site at the Marcell Experimental Forest, Minnesota, USA - June2016WEW_10_100 | ecosystem: Environmental > Terrestrial > Soil >...
CGGTAATCGAGCATTCCAACGACGGAATCGCCATCGTTCTCGGGGGCAGACACGTGTACGTCAACTCCAGGTTCGTAAAGATGTTCGGCTATGACAGCCCGGACCAGATCGTCAATAAGGCGATCACCCTGATCGTGCACCCCGATGACCGGGAAAGGGTAATGGAGATGAACGCCCGGCGGGAGAAGGGGCAGCCCGTCCCGCCGAGGTACGAGTTCAAAGGGCTCACCCGCTCGGGGGGCACGATCTATATCGAGGTCTCCGCAACGGAAGTCACCTACCGGGACCGTCCCGAGGTACTTATTTTCTTAAGGGATGTGACTGAGCGGAAGCGGGCCGAGGAGGTCTTCCTCCAGTCGCACCGGCAATTGGAGCAGCTCAACCGGGCAAAGACAAAAGCCGTGGACCATATATCGCACGAGCTCAAGACGCCGCTCGCGGTGATTCAGGGGAATGTGCGGGTGCTCCGCCGCAGGCTGGAGCAGGCGGTCGGCGAGGATACCTACAAAGAGATGCTTAAGGCCATCGAGCGGAACCTGGAGCGGCTTTTTCATATGGAGAGGGATACGGACGAAATCCTGATGACGTCGCGTGAGCTGGAAGCGGTGAGTCTGCCGGACGAGCTCGACCGCCTTAAAGAACGGTTGGCGGACCTGGGGGAGGTTTCGCCTGAGATCGACGCGTGCGTGCAAGGCCTGAAGGAATGGGTGGTCAGCCGCATGCCCCGCGGCACGGGCGCCTTTCAGCCCGTTGAGCTCTATATTTTTCTGGTGCAGGCGGGAGAAAGGGCCAGACACCTCGCGGCCCACCGGCACATCGACGTGCGGGTCGAAGGTCTGTACGGCATCTACATATTGATGGACCCCGCAATCCTCAGGGATGTCATCGACGGTCTCGTGCGAAACGGCATCGAAAACACCCCGGACGGCGGCTGCGTAACGATATCGCTGGAAGAGAGGGGCGAGCAGGTCCTGGTGCACGTGACTGATTCCGGGGTCGGTATCTCAGAGGAGAATCAGCAGTACATTTTTGACGGTCTCTTCCACACAAAAGACACCGAGCTCTACGCGTCACTGCTGCCGTATGAATTTGGCGCAGGCGGCAAAGGGCTCGATCTCCTCAGGATGAAGGTCTACGGGGAACGCTTCGGCTTCGCCCTTTCGATGAAAAGCACGCGCTGCCGCCACCTGCCGGGCGACCGGGACGTCTGCCCCGGCGACATTTCCGATTGCCCCTACTGCAAGACGGCCGCTGACTGCGATGAATCTGGCGGCACTACCTTCACTGTCACCTTTATGAAGGGCCATGACAAGGACATCCCCTCGCCCTCGCCCCTTTGATCCTGCCTTCCAAAAATGATCGCGCCAATTCTCGCTACTCCTTTTTGCCGGACTCCTGCAAGCCTATCTCGGAGAGCTTTTTTATCACGTCATTTGCAGGCTTTTTGTTGATCTCTGCATAGAGGCGCCCGGCCTGCTCTTTCATGCCTTTTATGGCCGCGATCTTGGCAAGGTAGAGTCTTGCGATATCCCTCAAGCCCCCTGAGCTTTCACCGGCCACCTTTTCGAAACTCCCTTCCGCCTTCGAGAGGCCGTCGCTTTTCGGATCGACCGTGTAGGCGCGGAAGCTGTTCATGCCTTCGAAGAGCGCGTACTGCGCCTTCTCGTTCTCTCCTGTCCTATAGGCAGCGTAGCCCCGGACGGCGAGCACGACGAGGACGAGGGCGACGGCGGCGCCGATGCAAGCCGTCCTGTGTCCCTTGCTCCATTCCAGCACGAGGCGGAACGTAGTCTGGAAAAAGTCGGGCTTTCGTATCTCTTGTTTCATCTTTTTTCTGGGCATGGGTTAATTCCAACATACCGGGTACGAAATGTCAAGACGCGGCCCGGCGCCCGACTTCAGCACTCCCATGAGGTGTTCAAAAACACCCAAGAGTGGCTGCCCTGGAACTACGAGGACGCTATTGCCGCATTGCCTCCGTAGATACCTCCCAAATCCCATCTTTTATCTCCGGTTTGTAAGCGACGCAGGCTCACCGGAAGGACACAATCCAACTGGACCCGAAAGGGCGGCCACTGTAAGTCTTAGCAGGTGACCATTGGAAAGGGGTGACTGAAGTATCCGCGTTCCCTCATAGCCCCAGATAAGCCTTTCGGATCAGCTCGCTCTGCATGAGTTCATCCGCACGGTCGCTCGCAGTTATGCTTCCGTTTTCCAGGACATAAGCCCTGTCCGCTATCTCCAGGGCGAGCATTGCGTTCTGCTCCACGAGAAGTATCGCCATCCCACTGTTATTCAGGTCGCTGAATAATCTTGCCAATTCTTCAACGACCACCGGAGCCAAACCGAGCGAAGGCTCATCCAGCAGGAGCAGTTTTGGTCTCAGCATTAGTCCTCGTGCGACGGCTAGCATCTGTTGCATGCCCCCGCTCAGTGTGTTGGCTTTAGCATTTTTTCGACCGGCCAACATCTTGAAATAGCCGAGAACCCTGTCCAATTCGTTTTTCTTCTCTCTACGATCCTTTATCTTGTACGCGCCGAGTTCCAGATTCTCGGATACCGTCATATCGGGAAACAACTGTCGACCTTGCGGCACATGAGCAATCCCGAGACTCACAATCTGGTCCGGGCGCAGATTGTCGATCCTTGTTCCCAGAAACTCTACGGTACCGCTGACCATTTTCTTCAGTCCGGATATAGCCAGCAGCAATGTTGTTTTACCCGCCCCGTTTGCTCCAAGGAGCGTGACAAACTCACCTTCATGAACTTCTAGCGAGACCCCTTTGAGCGCCTTAGCACGCCCGTAGTATATCTCCGCATCCTTAATACGCAGCATCGATTTTTCTCGTTCCCAGGTAGACTGAGATGACCTTATCGTTGTGAGCTATTTCCTCCGGATTTCCTTCGGCTATCTTCGTGCCGAAGCTGATGACGGCGATGCGACTGCAAATTCCCATGATAACCCTCATGTTATGCTCAACGATGACTATAGTTCTTCCCCCTTTTTGAATCGACCGGATCAGCTCCATGACACTAGCAGTCTCTGTCGGATTCATCCCGGTAACCGGTTCGTCCAGGAACAGTAGATCAGGATCTGGTCCCAGAGCAATTGCTATTTCCAGTCTTCTCTGCTCTCCGTACGGCAGATTTTTTGCGAGGGTATCGACCCTTTCTTCGAGCCCCACGAACCTCGACAGCTCAACGGCTTTCTCTTCCAACTCCCGGTTCTCACTCCTAAAACGTCTCGTGTTGAAGAATGACCCGAGAAAACCGGTCGTCAATCTCATGAAGCCGCTTCTTATCAGATTTTCCTTCACGCTAAAATTAGGAAAAAGACTGTTACTCTGGAATACCCTTCCTATGCCCAGGGCTGCGATCCGGTGCGGCTTCCAACCGGTGATCGATCTTCCCCTGTATGCGACCTGACCGGACCTTGGAACTAAAAAACCGGTCGCGATGTTGAACAACGTGCTCTTACCAGATCCATTCGGTCCAATGATACCGAATATCTCACCCTGGCAGATATTGAGATCTACCCCATCAAGGGCTCTGAGCCCTCCGAAATCGATAGTCACTCCTTTCAATTCAAGCATGCTCTCGTCTTCGCGAAGCGCTTTCTCCACCATATACACCTTCGCCCGCCGGATACCTCACTGCTGCCTGCGCCATCCCCTTTCTAGGACGAAGCGCCGAAGTGCGAGTGATGCCGGATAAATGCCCTGTGGCATCAGGGTATTGAAAATAAGGAGCATTGCTCCAAACAAAATCAGCCGAGCTTCCTGGGCGATACGAAGCCACTCCGGAAGAAAAAAGAAAATAAGAGCACCCACAATGGGGCCTCCTATGGTGGTCGTACCTCCGACAATGACCATAATAAGGCCTGTTATCATGTAGTACTGGCTCAGTATCTTGGGGTCCACGAAGGCGATGTAGTGGACGTATGCAAACCCCGCAAAGCCGGCCAAGGCAGCGGATATCGTGAATGCAGAGAGAAAATGAACAAAAGCGCCAATGCCCAGTATGGCCGAACGATCCTCGTTTTCACGGAGCGCGGTAATGGCCATGCCGAGCCGACTTTTCATCAATCTCGATATGAAATAAATGGTGAAGAGCAGAAAGACCAATGCGAGGTAGTAGTATTTCCCAGGAGAATCGAATTCTATCCTGGGTAGAAAAGGAAGACCGATCACCAAAGGCGGAATCTCCCGTATTCCCATCTGCCCATTCGTAACTGCACGCCATCCCATCGCTATCATCCAGAGAATCATTGCGAATCCTAGCGTGACTATTGCAAGGTATGCACCTCTTATTCTTAGCGATACGCACCCTATGAACAGACCCACAGCCCCGGCGGCGAACACGGCGGCAAACAGGCAAAGCCAAACAGGAACACCCAGCTTCGAAGAGAGTATGGCACTCACGTAGGCCCCGACCCCCAAAAACGCCTGCTGCCCTAACGAGATCTGCCCCATACCCCCTATGACCAGATCATAGCTCAGCGCAAAAATTGCGAAGATGTACGTGAGCACGAGCACGTGGGTGAAATACTCGTTGTCTACCACAACGGGAGCAACAACGGCCAAGGCCAGCAGCAGGACGAATATGACGTACTTATACCGCACCCACAATCCTCCTATCTCGCAAACAGTCCTTTTGGCTTCACAATGAGAATCAGTATCATGAGGACATACCCCATGGTTTCCCGGTAGTAGACAGACACAAAGTGGCCGGTAAATGCCTCTGCCAAACCAAGCAGCAATCCAATCAAGATGGCCCCTCTAATATTGCCCAAGCCTCCCACTATGACGACGATGAAGCCCTTGAGAATCATACTCTGGCCCATGAATGGGTTCGAAACCCAGATCGGGGCGATGAGGATGCCGGCCAAGCCCGCAAGAACCGAAGCAATTGCAAAGGAAAAGGTATACACTCTTCGCAGGTTTATACCCATAAGACTCGCAGCAAGCCTGTTTTGGGACGTAGCACGGACGACCTTGCCCATCACCGTTTTCTCGAGGAACAAGTAAAGTAGACAGACGGCAGCCGCGCCGAAACCGGAAAGCCCGACCCTCGCCTTAGGAATCAGCAGGCCACCCACATGAAGCTCCCCTTGCAGGGGCAGTTGCGCGGGGACCGTCGTCGCACCCCACAGAAGTACGCTGCCATTCATAAGCATCATGCTAATCGCTAAAGTTGACAGGATTATGGCCAACAATGGGTTCTGGCTTTTCAGCAATGGCTCGACCGCGATTTTGCTACAGACAATCCCTAATGCGCATACAAATGCGATGGCGAGTATGGCCGACAGAAAGTAGTTTAAACCCAGGTAATATATGAGGGAGCAGTACAGCATGGCCGATATCATATAAATTTCACCATGGGCAACGTTTAATATACCCATAACGCCGAGCATGAGGGTCAGACCAAGGGCAAATACAACGTAAGCGATGCCTGTTGTGAGGCCGTAGAAGACCTGATAGATAAGTATTCCGAGATCCATGCTATCGACCTTTCCCTTCCGTACAATTTCGTGCTGCCACCGATTTCTCACCCTCAGAGTGGCTGAAAACAGGCGCTGGATGCTCCCGCCATACGCGTGAGACAACCTGTAATCCTCTCAGATCATCCCGTTACCGCAAATCAGGTTCTTCCCGTGGCATTACCGTTGCTCCGCCGCGACCTTCTCTCGCCGGACGTGCCTTCGGCAGACACCGTTGCGCAGCCTCGCCGGCCCTCTCGTTCGGGAACGATTGGGCCGGCTTGGATAAGAGAGGTCACCTTAACCCTTGTCTGCTATTTCCCTTAAAACGGGCATCAAATACTGTTTGAAAAGCGGGTAGTTCTCGCACATGCCAAAATGGCCGAGCCCTTTCAGTTCGGTGAATTTCGATCCTTTGATCGCATCCGACAGGGCTCGCCCCTCAACCGGCGATGCGGCTGGATCATATTCGCCTGACATCACATATACTGGGATGCGCGATGTATCGATATCTTTGGCCGTTTTAGTGACGTCGTGTTCTGCAAAGTAATAATACAGGTCTCCCTTGAACACAAAAGGGGCACTTTGGCTATATTCCCAGCTTGTTTCCCGGCGATACTTTTCAGGGCTCGTGGGCGCCATCATGGACATCATGGCATGGAATCTAAAGTCGTTGCTAACCTTTGGATGGTACCACCATATTTCAGTAGAATGTCCCGAGTGCGCTGTTCCTTCGACCCCGATCACTGCCCTATAGGCATCGGGTCGTTCGAGTGCCAGATCGGGCGCGAGATGCCCGCCCATGGAACAACCTATATAAACCGGCCTTTCGAGCCCCAGAGCCCTACTGAACTCAACGTGGAAATCGAGAAGAAAGCCCTTGTGCAACTGGTATTCTTCCTTCCACCACTCGACCGACTCGGGGGGCAGACTCTTGCCATGATAAGGAAGGTCGAAGACTATGACCCGGTACAGAGACGTCACTTCACTATCGTTAAGGAGATGACGCCATTGACGACCGTCTGACCCGGCCGTGTGCTGACAAACAAGGGGAATGCCCTCTCCGTTTTCTTCGAAGTACACTCGATATTCCACGCCTTGAACAGTAAGGTAAATGTATTTTCCGGTAACAGATTCTGTTCTCGTCATTGATCGGCCTCCTCTACCTGTTTTGCGCTTGCCTGAAGAGATCAAGCATCCGAGTCACGGCCCAGAAATAGCTAAAGGCCATTTCAAGGTTCCCCCCTACCTCGAGAATCTGGCGAATCATCGCCCCAAAGAGGCCTTGATGCCAAGGAGGCGGAACGGGCTGGAGAAACTTGCTCCACGCGTCTTCGGAGCCTTTGATGTAGAAACCCCATGCATCCATAAAGGTTGGATTCAAGAATATTTCGGATATTGCGCCCTCCCGTACCTTCACAATACACTTGAAATCTCCGGCTCCCAAAAGTATGTCGGCGACGACATACTTTGATGCCAGTTTAAACTCGGGGTCGTTATTCACGTAGTCCCGAACACCGTCTACTGCTGCTGGGTCCATGAAGCGAATTGCCATGTCCGTTCCTCCCATTTGCTCTGTCTATCGAGTAGCCTCACACGTCAACGAAATGTCTCAATCCCTTCACTCCTCTCGTCCACTATTTCGGGATTTTCACCAATGGAACCGGATTCCCGTTCTTCGCCTGAACAACCGTCATTTCCCTGTATATGCCAGTGCCGTCTTTGTCTACCTCCCACTTGTAGCCCCGCGGAGATACCCAGTTAAGATTCTCACATGCCTTCGCAATCGCCGCCAAATCCGTGGCGCTTCCGGCTTTATTCATGGCGAGCATGAGCGCCATGGCCCCGGTGTAACCCATTTCAGTGACATCCGACATTCCCGCTGTCGCCCCAAATTCTTTCACGATAGCCTTTTTAAATGCCTCACTTTCAGGGTAATTAAGCTCGGGGCCCCAGTTTACTAGGCCGTACGCCCCCTCCGCAGCTTTGCCTGCCCCTTCAAGGACCGGCTTGATAAGCATGCCCATGCACTGCTGTATGACGCCTTTGTAGCCAACCTCGCTCAGCTGCTTGTAAACCTGAATGTTATCGGTAATACTCCAGGCCCACGACCAGATGAGGTCAGGCTTCGGCGCCGCTGCCTTCAAGATCGCCGCTGTTATGTCAGGCGAACCCATGGGAAATGCCACGACATCGAGTATCTTGACCGGAGATCCGGGCCTATCCCAACTCTTCTTAATTGTATTGACGTTTCCCCAGAAAAAGGCGACATCGGGGCCAATAATTACTGCCGATTTGATTTTCAAGATGTTTTCGTCAAATTTGATTTGAGCGGTCGTCGGCTGAGTTGCCGGAGGCGCAGAGCTAAAGAAACCTATTTCCCCCGGTTTCCTCACTAGGTCGGTGTGCATGGCCATCATGTTCATCATCGGAATCTTGGCTTTCATTATTATCGGCTTTGCAGCAAGCGCAAGTGACGCTTCGTCAAAGCCGACTATCGCACTCACTTTGTCGGCAGAAATTGCCTTCCTCGCCGCCGTCACAGCTTCTTCCGGTGTGCTCTTGGCGTCATACATCAACAGCTCGACCTTTCTTCCCCCGAGGATACCTCCCTTCCTGTTAATCTCCGCCACTGCCAATTGAACGCCCCTCGTCATGTCCGCAACCTTCACTGCCACAGGACCCGTGATGCTCGCAATGTATCCTATCTTTACGGGGGGTTTATCTGCCGCTCCAGATTGTGACAAAAACAGCAGAAGTGAAAGGGTCGCCGCTACCATTGTGACTACAAATACTCTCTTCTTCATACCGGGACCTCCCTTTGTTTGTTTTCATCTCCACTAGCCTTGACTCTGGGCCGTTACCGGCAATCTGTCCAGGCTATGACGATGAATCTCAACCTCTCGTCTGTCATTGACAACAACTGCACTTTTCTACCCGAGCCCACACTTCTTTGTATCAGGATACTTATTAACGGTCTCACAATTGTATCTGCACCATCTCCCCTTCGCCCCTCCGTGCCAGAGAAGATTGCCCGCAATAGGAAAGGGAGCGGGGAGGGATTCGAGAAACTGAGGTCAAAATAATTATGAGACTGTTAATAACTCTATATCCAAGATTACTGCAAATTGTCAAGAAATAAAATATCACACAAGGAGATAACCGTATCATCGGTGATATGATTGGATACGGAAAAAGCGGTCGTGGGATCGCTGATTTCCTTGAGGCAGCCGGCAAGAGACCGATGGAGAGTCCGTGAGTGCCCTCAATGCCGGGTAAAGGATACCGTGTGCAGAAGCACTTCTCAATCACCATAGCTATGTTCATCGTCAGGAAAACTCCCATTCCCTACTTCCTGAACAAACCGCTTCACTGCGTCGCCGATGATAGTCCTCACGTCCACATATCTCTTCACAAACTTGGCCTCAAAATGTGCCGTCAAGCCAATTACATCATAAAGGTTTAATGCCTGACCATCGCAGTGTGGTCCCGCCCCTATTCCGTTAGTGGGGACTGTCACTGTCTGGGTAATCTCACGTGCTGCCTGTTTAGTCATAAGTTCCAGCCCCAAACAGAAGACTCCGGCTTCCTCCAGTGCCTTGGCATCCTCTATCAATCTCCGTCTGTCCTCCTCGGTCCGGCCCCTCACCTTACGAGCCCCGGTGAGCTTACGTGCCTGATTAATGAGGCCTATATGGCCCATGACCGGAATTCCCGCCCGGACAATGGCGCTTACGGTGTCGGCAATCTCTGCTCCGCCTTCCAGTTTAACCGCGTCGGCTCCTCCTTCTTGTATGAGTCTGCCGGAGTTCCTTTTGGCTTCTTCTATGCTGACGTGGTACGACATGAAAGGCATGTCTGCAACCACCATTGCTCTGTCGGCTGCCTTCGAGACTCCTTGCGTATGATAGATGATTTCATCAAGCGTGACGTAGATGTCGTCTCGCTTCGCATTTATCACCGTCCCAACGGAGTCGCCGACAAGAAACATGTCGACGCCGCTTTCGTCTAGAATCCTTGCAAGCGGATACTCATAAACAACCATTAGAGTTATCTTCTCTCCATTCTCCTTCATTTCCCTCAACTTTAACGGGGTCACTTTTCCGATGCTCATCATTTCCTCCCACGACGTTCGTTCACCTCAAGACTCCGGACGCCGTAACCGCTGTTCACGGGATGACCGGTATGACCAGCCCGCCCGACGGCAATATATTCACCGTGGCATTTGGAACATTTTTCGAAACCGTGAGTATGGCATCTTCCAGGCGCATCTCGTAACCGAACCCCAACCGTTTTGCCTGTTCTGCATTGGCATCTTGAGAGACCAGAATTACTCTGACCTTGCTAAGGTAGAGCAGCGTGATGTTCAGCGCTCCATTGAAATCCATGGCGGCGCCTTCGATAATCGGGATGCCCAGTCGACAGGAATCCTGAACTAGCTGTTTCGGATTGCCTTGCGATTTGGCGAATGCGATGTCGAATGCACCAAGAAACGGCTCAGCAAATCGTCCCCCTTCGATGCTGGCCGCGTAAAGTATCACAACCCCTCCCTCTCGTGTGACTGTCGTTGCCGGTCCAAGAGGTTTCATGAGTTGAGGGCCTTCAGAATACGGGAAAGCAGACGTGATAGTCACGTCCGCAGGTCTCTCGAAACGAACGCCCAGTTCAGACAGGGTCATCCTCGCGCCTGCCGCATGGACCTCACCAAAATCACCTGCGATAACTTCTTTGACCTCTTCATTTGCATTGTAGAGGGCGTTAATGACGAAGTCCAATTTTGCCAGCCGACCAGCCTGGCAAATTTCTTCCAAAAAGGGGTTGTGCTCCACTTGTGCAAGTGATGCGCCTGCCGCGATCATCAGGGCACAGTGATGATTGCGAATAGCCTCATAGTTTGCAACTCCGGGGAAGATAATCTTTGCGCCACCACCGAAGCCATTGAATGGATGCGGCACCAGAGACCCGATCCCGATACGAACATCTGCCTGAACAACCAGTGGATTGATCTTCACTTCCCCTGCAGACTTCAACCTTCCCACTGATATGAGCTCGGGAGATCGGCAATCATGGTTCGTAAAGCGAACCTCGCGCACGAGATCCTGACCAAAGGTTCCCCTTATTTCATCGGTAGTCATGGGGCGATGGGTTCCTGTCGCTAAAAGTATATCAACCCGGTCTTTACTGACTCCCCATTCGCGAAGGCGAGATATCAAAAAGGTCAGTAGCGCCTTCTTCGGGGTGGGCCGTGCGATGTCATCGACAACAATGACAATCTTGGAGTCAGACCTGATGATATCGCGCAAAGGACGGGTACCGACAGGGCGGTCTATGGCCTCGCTCACCATGTCGTCGATGGTCTTGGTAACCGGTTCGGGAGCCAGTTCTGCATTCTTTAAAACCTGCCATCCCTTGGGAATGCGAAAAAACACTTTACCGGTATTTGTCACCAGAGAATATTTCCTCATCGCTCCTTCCCCTTTCAAAGGACAAGTGCCTAAGCTATCAAAATAGCGCGGACAGGAGATGCCTCGGCTCCCTTAATCTTCAGCGGGAGGCAGAACAGCGTGTACTTCCCCGGAAAAACGTCGTCGAGAGCAATGCTCTCCATTATCATTATGTGGTGAGCGAGCAGTTTTTGATGGATGATAGCGGCCTCAATCGTTGCACCTGGCTTCTCCGGCGCCACATAATCTATTCCGATCAGGCTTATCTTCTTTTCGATGCAGAAATCAGCAGCCTCGGGACTCATATACACCCACTTGTCCGAGGGTACGCCACTTCTGGCTATGCCTGTCCTGGAATTACTCGTTTTGAACAAAAGTGCATCACCCTCATTAATGTCCACCTCACTCAACTCAGCCGGTTTGATTGATTCTTCATCAGCAATGTCTATGACAATTGCAGGCAGAATGAATTTCTGAATGGGATAATCGTCAATGCGTTTTTCCCCAAGGATGAAATGCGAAGACACGTCAATATGTGTGCCGGCATGACAGTTGAGTGTCAAATTCGAAAGAAGGCAGGGATCATTGTTTTCCATACTGAAAACTTCGTTCCTCGAGAAGGGGCTGACTCCCGGAAAAGGCGCATCAATCTGTTCTTTTCCGAGTAATATACTTATGTCATAAACTGTCCTATTAGTAAAATTCGACGACTGCACCACGATAACCTCCCATCTTGGCTGCATCGCGCTTTTTTAAAGACGCGATGCCTGAAGTCGGCTCAAAATCTAAGCTAAGACAGAAATTCTACTAGTTATTAATGACCCAGGAAGATGCCGCCATCGGTCCCGATAACATTTCCTGTCACATGGCCTGACATAACATCCGAAACAAAGTAGAGCACAGCATTGGCTACATCGATCGGTTTGGCTATCGTGCCCATCGGAGTCCTAGACAAGAAGTCTTTGATAAGAATCTGTTGAGCCTCAGCATCGAATCCGCCGCCTTTCCAGACGCTATCTCCGCCAAGGGCATCCGGGCCATCCGGCATAGTCAACGCCGGGGCAACGCAATTAAACCTGAGACCGATCTTGGAATACTGCATAGCAAGCGAATGCATAAGGTTGATTTGAGCAGCTTTGAGACCTCCGTAAACAGGCTCATGGGGATCTCCCTTCCGTCCGATAACACTGCTCATTGCGACTACATTTCCACTCTTTTGCTCGATCATTATCGGCAGGACCGCTTTTAAAAGGGTGAGAGTGGACCAGTAATTCGTGGCTATGATCCTTTCCCAATCCTCCGGTCCCAGATCCAGGAAGTAGGCTAATCTGTTCCATCCCATGCTTATGACCAGCGAATCTATTCTCCCCAACCGATCCACCGTATTCTTGATCAATGCCTCACACTGGTCAAGCTTGGTCGCGTCCGCAGATATTGCTATTGCCGTACCGCCGCCTTTCAAAGCATTACATTGATCCGCAACTTTTTGGCAATCTTCGATATTTCTCGCAACGACTACAGTGTTTGCTCCTTCTCTTGCAAGAGATAGACAGCAAGTCCGCCCAAGGTTGGAGCTTCCTCCCACCACAATCACATTTTTTCCTTTCAACCCTAAGTCCATAGTCCTTTCTCCCTAATTTTGCTGTTTCTGGATCTCGCCTCTATACCTTAAAATCCCCGCATGGATTTGCTCCTCTACGGTCCTCACGTCCTACGAAGAGTCGGCTATTTCTCTCAACCCTGTTCATCGGCATCAATTGACTCGATACGTGCCCCTTCTTTTTCTTGTTTACTACTCCTTTATCTCTCCCTCCCGTGACCTCACTCGTCGCCGTTTTCCCGGTATCAAGTGCACATTCAGAGTAACAGCCTGCTCCATGTCGGGGCTAGTGGCTTTATGAGGAATAACACCATTCCAGTAGGCTGCGTCGCCACTTTTCAGCGTAAATTTTTGCTCCCCCAAGGTAACCTCCACGTTGCCTTTGACCACGTAACAGAACTCTTGCCCTTCATGTATCGTAAACTCCGTCTCGCCCTCCTCGGCCTTATGGGGAAGACAAACGAGAAACGGTTCCATAAACGGATTCTCCATATTCTCCGCGAGAAGCGCGACGGTGTAGGTTTTTCCTTTGGGACGAATAAAGCGTCGCTTTTCGACGCGATTAATCACGTATCCCTTTTCTACATCTCTTCGGAAAAAAGATTCGATATCAACCTTCAGGGCATCGGCGATGATCTGGAGAGTAGCTATTGAGGGCATAACGTTTCCTTTTTCGAGCCGGGAGAAAAAAGCAGGTGATAAGTCCGTTTCCTCCGCCAACCTTTTCGGACTTAGACCTACGGTCGTGCGAAGTTCCTTCAAGTTGTTTCCAATCCTTTTCGCGAGACCTTCTTTTTCCTGTGACACTTTCTCTGCTCTCAGCGATTCATTGCTGGAGAAAACTCCCTTATTTCACTACCAGTAAAATATTTTCGCACCACTTGATATAGTTGTCAAGAAAATATTAACTGTGTGTATCATATGTTTATAAATAGTCAACAGTGATCTACGCAGAATTGTCCTGGTCTCGGCATCTCGTCGAGCCTGTCTCAGGGCTGAACACGGAAGGTTCGGAAGCGGGCCACCACGAGAAAGAAAAACAGACTATCGATGCGGCGAAGGCGCAGATGCGGCCCTCGCCGCCCGCAGGTAGACGCGCACCCGCCTCATCTGCCTTTCCCCGATGATAGCCGAGAGTTGCCGCTCGTCGAGCTTTGCCAGGTCCCCGACGGTATCGACGCCATGTCGTTGGAGCTGTTCCAGGTGCACGACGCCGAGGCCCTTAAGGTGCATGAGCGCGAGGCTTTGCCTCTCACGCGCATCGAGTAGCCGGGGGTCGATGGCATAGCTCGTCTTCACACCTTTGCGCTCGAGAGCGGATCGGGTTTCTTCCGTAAGGAATGAGAGGCGCTCGATTGGGGCAGCGTGGGAGAATACGGTGTACCGCTCTATCAGGAAGAAGGAGACAACCGCAAAAACGAGCGCGAGAAACAGGGCGCCCCATCGGGGCTTTCCGAGGAAACGGCTCTCTTCGAGGAGGTTGACAAAGGCGATTGTCTCCAGGCCGAAGAGGGCGAA
>Ga0187861_10003434_pt1 | contig 14021 bp, 12 predicted proteins | sample June2016WEW_10_1_3_FD_132986 | JGI IMG/M metagenome (GOLD analysis project Ga0187861, IMG submission 132986) | Peatland microbial communities from SPRUCE experiment site at the Marcell Experimental Forest, Minnesota, USA - June2016WEW_10_100 | ecosystem: Environmental > Terrestrial > Soil >...
CCCGGCCACGGGATCACGCGGCAGCCGCACGGTCCAGGCCACGCTGCGCCCCGCGGCCAGTTCCTCGAACGACAACGCACCCCGCAGGCGCGCGCCGGAGCCGCGATGCTGGCAAGCCAGTTCCGAAGCCGCTTCGTCGAAAGTTACCTGCCACTGGCCGCGGTCGAGCGCCAGCCGGCCCGCGTCAGCGGCCTGGGCCGCACACTTGTTCGCAAGGGTTCCGCTCATGCACAACACGCCGGCCACGAGGGCCGCGCCCATGACGCCATTGTGGAACATGCCCCTTCGACCTCGGGCCTGGCCTGCATTTCACACAACTCATTCAACACAGAGGACGCAGGGGAACACAGAGGAAAAAACATTGGAAAAAAACAGCAAATCCGTTCCTACGAACCCCTTTGTCGTCCTCTGTGCCCTCCGTGTTTAGAGATCACGCCCGGCGGCGTTTCTTCGCCATGCTGTCCACTTCGATGGCCTTGCCGGTCCGCACCGCTTCCCAGAGCGCCATGACGGTCAGCATTGTCTTTCGGCCCTCTTCAGCGCTGGTCCGCGGTTCGATGTTCTCCTCGATGCAGCGAAAGAAGTGCTCTTGGATGGACTCGGCCTTTGCCGCCACCTTCTGGATGGCCCCGCTGGCGTCTCTTTTCCCGAGGTTGCCTGACGGGTCAATGGCCAGGGCCGAGTCGCCGTCAAGGATTTGTTCCTGGCCGTCCCAGCCGATGCGCTTGCGGACCTTGCCGTCATTGCCGACCATCATCGCGCCCTTGGTGCCGAGGATGCCGATGGACGATTCGCTCATCTGCGCGGACCAACTGTCTTCGACCGTCGCGACGCCGCCGTTCTTGAAGATCAAGAGCGCCGCGCCGTGCTCATCGCACTGGGCGCCCTCGCGGACCCTGAAGGTCTTGCCGCAGACCGTCTTCACGTCGCCGCCGACCCAGCGAAGCCAGTCCACGTCGTGGCTGCCAAAGTCCAGCATCACCCCGCCGCTGTTTTCCTGCTTGGCGTACCAGCGCTGGGGATTCCAGGGCATGAAGCGCCGCATCCAGCAGCTTACCAGCCCGCCCAGTTCGCCGCGGGCGAAGGTGTCGTGCATGAGTCCGTAAGGCATCGGCCAGAAGCGCAGGCAGTATCCCAGCATGTACTTCACCCGCGCCTTGCGGGCGGCGGCGATCATCTTGTCGCCGTCTTCGAGCCGGCGGCAGAGCGGTTTCTCCGTGAAGATGTGCTTCCCGGCCTGGGCGCACGCCATGACGATGTCGAGGCGGTTGAAGGGCTCCGTGCACACCCACGCCGCATCCACGTCCGGCAGCAGCTCATGGAAGTCCGTGGCGCACCGGCCAATGCCGTTCTTCTCAGCCAGGGACTTGGCCTTCTCGGGAATCAGGTCGCACGCCGCGACCACTTGCACGTTCGGCAGCTTAACCAAAGCCGGCGCGTGCGCGTTGCCCATGCCCCCACAACCAATGATGGCGACTCTAATCATCTTACCCCTCCTAAAAGGACCTGTGTTTCAGGCCGCAATGATGCTGGAGCGCTCTGCATTTGTCAACTGTACTGTAGCGCAGGCTTCCAGCCTGCCCGTTGGAGCGCCGGCGTCCCGCCGGCCCGTTGTGGTGCAGGCTTCCAGCCTGCATTTCCTCGCGTATCAAACCCAAGGCGACGAGCAGGCAAGATGGCAGCACCCAGTTTCCCGGCTCGCGTCAAGAAGGTTTCGGGCATGCACCCGCAATTCCTCGTGATTTCAAGCGGGCTATAGTCCCAAGTCTCCAATCCTCTAAGTCCTTAAAATACTGGTCCTTTAGGGATAAAATCAAGATATAATAGGGATCGAATCAAGATATAATAGGGACCGAATCAAGATATAGTAGGGATCGAATCACGATATAATCGGGTTAGATTCAGGTGAAGATAACGATATAATACAGGCGGAATAACGATATAATCAAGAGCGAGTTCTGCCGTCTGAAACCTCAATGCTGCTCCTATTGAGTTGTCAAAGAGCCAAGTGCAACTTCGACTTTCGAGTTTCAAACTCAGGTCTGGCCGGTCCATCCCTTCTCAAAACAAGATGCCCCTATAGTATAATACGATTACGGCGCATAGTTGTCAAGTGCGGATTTCAAAAAATCTGAATTTTCCGGGTCGCGCCTGGCGCTCCAACGCGCCCTGCGCCCAAACGGCAAGGATGCTTCTCTGTTTCTTGGTCTTGACTTTTCATATTGCGATTGTGGGTGCGCAGGCTAAACTTGAAGAATGGGGCTGGATCTGAGCGTCCCATCGCGAAAGGAGTGTGTATGGCGACCAGCGTGGCATCCTCTATTGAAACCCGAACCTTAGCCGACTTGCTCGAAAAGCTGGGCGGCATCCCCGCGGCACGGGTCCGCATGTCTCCTTTGCCAGGGACTGCAACGAAAGAAGACGTGGACGAAATCGAGTGCCACGAGGACCGGTTGTGCGAGTTGGTTGACGGCGTGCTGGTGGAGAAACCCATGGGCTACGAGGAGTCGTTCTTGGCATGCATCTTGATCAGGCTGCTCGGTGACTTTGTTTCATCGCGCAACCTGGGTATCGTCACAGGCGAGGCAGGCATGATGGAGTTGTCGCCCGGTCTCGTGGTGATCCCTGACGTGGCCTTCATCTCCTGGAGCAGGCTGCCCGGCGGGGAGTTTCCGAAGGTCCCCGTTCCGAGACTCGCGCCTGACTTGGCCGTTGAGGTGCTCAGTCTCAGTAACACAGCCAAGGAAATGGCGCGTAAGCGCCGCGAGTACTTTCAGGCGGGCGTGCGTTTGGTTTGGGAGGTTGACCCCGTGGCACGCACGGTCACGGTCTATACGGCAGTGCAGCGGTACAAGGTCCTCAGCGCAGCCGAGACGTTGCGCGGCGAGCCGGTGCTGCCTGGATTCGAGCTGCCTTTGCGGAAGCTGTTTGCGGTGCCAAGCAGCGGGGCAAATGCTTAAGCGCCGAGTGGCAGGGACACTGGCGTATCAGTTGCGTTCACCTTCGTTAGCTGCGTCACTGTCCCATATCTCCCGTATCTCGCTCTTTCCCTTCGCCCTAGTGGTGGACTGTCCCGAATGGCACAAGGGAGTTTTCAGGTTCTGACAAACAATCTGGTACGCGGCATGCATAGCTTCCTGGTCGGGGCTTCCAAATTTGAAACCCAAGCCCTGTATAAAGCCATAAACTACCAGTATCAGGAGTACCGCAGCTATGCAGTTCTTGACATTGAAGAGTGGGCTGGAGGCAGAAGCCTGCTCGCGCCCCGGAATTACGGCGTTCCTTTTGCGAAATTCGTCGTTGAAAGCTCTTGCGCGCATGGCCTGCAATGCCTCTGCCTCGGGAGTCGCCATTGCCGGAGGAGCAAAGGAACCGCCGCAAGGACACCTGCCGTCTGGCCCGGCCTCGTCGCTTGTGCGACCGCAGGTTCGGCACCGGGTTAGCATTCCTGGTTGCGGTGGCATCGGTGGCGGCATGGCAAAGAACGAGGCCGGCGGCGGCTCATCCAGAACTTCAAACTGTGGCCGCGCAGCGGGAACCGCGAACCGCGTTCCGCAGCCGCACTTGACATTGCGCCCAGCAGCGTTATCTGGGACCTGAGCCTTCTTATGGCAGGATGGGCACTCAACTGCGATAGGCATGTTTCCCCTCCGGAAAAAAGGCCACCAAACGAAGCTGTTTCAGACGAGATAACCCGTTTACGCAAGGTCTTCTAAAGCTCCTTCTCCGTGGCTGCGGACGCCATCACTCCCCTGTCCATGTGGAATCGGGGTCGAACTCTGTCATCCGCTCAACAATTTCCGGCGTATTCTTACCCAAATCCTTTGAAAACATCGACCGCTGCCGCTTATTACAAGAGTATCGCGCCCGCTGATACCATATTGAGAGGGATAGCCTACCAGCGCATAACCTAACGTCATCTTGCCGTCCTCCAAATATGATTTCTTCTTCCCCCCATAAGCATTTGCGGCTTGTGCCTTAAGCACCTTGAAGCAGTAACCGGCCACGGGCACTCCTTGCCCAGGGTTGCCTTCAGCTTTGGCAAAAGCCTGGTCAATTAACTCTAAAACAGCAAGTTCTTTGAGCGTTTGTGCATATTGGAGAACGCCCTCCCGCTTGTAGTCGGTCCGATGATAAATTTCTTGAGCTTCGCAGTACGCCTGGCAACGCTTCATCGCCGCTTGTTCGTTGGCGGCGAAAACTAGCGCGCGCTCACGCTCATCTAGCGCGCGCTCACGCTCAGCGGTGCTGCCACCCGACTGGGATGTGTTTTGGCTGCTGGTTCCCTGGCCGCAACCGGTAATGATGAACGCGGCAAGAAGAACTGCCCCGACGAAACCTAACCATTTCATGGACATTCCCTCCTGAAGATGGCGGAGCACTACCCCGCAGGCCCATTCGGAGACAAAAAAAGAGCGCCGGACCAAGCCGCCGCTCTCTCAGGCCCCGGCCAAGGGGCGCAATAAACAGCAAACTTGGCCGACGCCCCTTTGCGGGGCGCGGCTCAAGTCGCTGCTTTATTGCTTCAAGAGCCTTGCGGCTCAGGTTGGCCGTTCTGAGAGAAGCAGTTCCTTGACGCACGCGCGTCAAGTTATTAGTTGTCTTGTCTGCGCTCTGTTTCGCTCCTTTATCAAGCTGTTGGTTTCATGGTGAGCAGCCCGGTGCCGCTACACCCGCATGACCCTTTACTTGAACTCCGTTGCCATTTGCAGAACTGAAGCCCGCCGTGGCCGCTGTTCTCTTTGCACTGACTCCACTGGCTTCATTTTACCATATACACCGTTCGTAGCCGGGGGCAAGGATTTTTTCCGGTGGGTGGGTGGGTGGCCGGCAACCACCGGTCCTACCTCTGACGGCCCCGCGCGGTGTCGCCCTTCCCGCGGGTGCCACGGCACGCAGTGCCGTGCCAGAGCGCAGAACGGGCTTCCGTTAATTCCACATACACCGCACTCGCGGGCCGGTGGCGGGGAACCGGCGCTCCTATTGCTGACGTCCCTGAGCCGCCTCGCCTTTCCGCCGACGGCCAGGGTTTGGGGACGTCTGGGGTACTGGGTGGGTTCGCGGCAACTGCCCACGAGTGTTGCGGCTATTGCATCATAGCCAGCTCTGTGCCGCGCTCCGGCACAGCACTACGTGCTGGGGCACCCAGACAAAGGGCAACACGGCTGGGTGACCTCTGGGGTAGTTGGGATGTTGCCGGCCACGCGCCTGGAAAGCTCCGTAATCGCCGCTGGAAGGTTAAGAGCGACCTTGATGAGATCTGGCAGCCCGATCAGGACGAACACCAGCGAGACATTGGGCGCAGGGTTCAGGAGCACGATCCGGCCTGAATGCTCTTCAGCCGTAGCTGCGGCAGAGACGATGGCCCCAACCCCGGAGGACGAAACATACTTCACGCCGGAGAGATCAATGATGACCCTGTAGCGGCCAAGTTGGAAAACCTCTTCGAGCGCGTCCGTGAGCAGTTGGCAAGAACGGTAATCAATGCGGCCGGCACACTGCAGCAATGCGCCGTCTTGGATGGCCGCATCGTCTATCTGGATCTCAAGATCCGCCTTCATACGCCCTCCCCGCATGGCGCGAAAAACGACCTTGAAACGTTCCGGGCTAAACCAGCAAGCGCAATCGTCTCCCTGTTTTTGACGAAGTTACCCTCTAATGATTGTAGACGGAACCTGAACAAAGAAAACTGCATCGAAACCCAAGCGCACCGCCCAGGGCGGGCATCGCCGCCAAGACGCCGGGGCCATTCGGGACAAAGCCGCATTGATGGCACGCTTTCTCGCTCTCACAAATGCGGCTCTATCCCAATCCTGCCTGGCTTCCCGCCCGCCCTGAACTTGATTCTAGCGCGATCTCCCGCCGCGGCGCAACGCCGCTCTGGGCAAGCCAGAGCGCAGTGCCTTCCGGATTAGACGAGTGGTGCTCGCGGCTTTGCGAGCTTCAGAAAGAGACACCGCTTCGTACTCTCCAGGATAACGCGTAACAGTCGCGAATTCGGTGAGCCTGTCCTGCGTCGCTTGGTCAAGCATCGGACGCGAGTCCTGGGGAAGCAGATTCCACAGAAGACGAATATCGTGAGTTTTCGGGAAGGCGGTCCCGTGCAGCACCAGCGACGCTTTGGCGTATTTCTCGATGCACTGTTGAGCATGAAAGCAGGCGACTTCCGGCGGACAGTCCGCCCCGCCGCGCAGAACCAGACGGACCGCCATCCAATCCTCTTCGGCCTTCGCCACCCATTCGCGGAGGACGATCAGGGTCTCACGCGGGACGGGCATAAAGAACCTTCCCTTCACGGGAGGCGGGCCATTCGATCGTGCCCACGACATCCTTGCGCCACGCAAAATCCTCTGGACGTGTGACAATGACATCCACTGGCAAACGGACGCTGGGAAGAGACATCCGCACCTGCAGTTGTTTCTCGCGCTTGGAGCCTGCCACAGGCATAACAACCAGCAGATCCACGTCGCTGTCCGGTCCGGCCTCGCCCCGCGCATAGGAGCCGAAGAGGATCACCTGGTCAGGATGAAAACGCCGCACGATACCACGTACCAGCCGATCAATCGTCTTTGCGGCATCAACAGCGCGCGTCGCCATGTCCTCTCCGCTAAAGTCCCCACACCACTCAAAGCCTAATCAACTGTACCGCCAGCCCTCCGCCAGTCAACAGGCGGGTGGCCGGCAACCACAGGTTCTACTGCTCAGGCCGCCTTGCCGGGTGGGGTAGCTGGTATGTTTCCGGCCACCCGCCACTGTCGCGCTTGATTTGCCCCTCGGAAAGTGAGATACTAGGGGCATGGATGAGAGTGTCTATATAGAGACATCAATTTTCAGTTTCTACCACGACCGGCGGAAAGGTGCGGCCATCGTGGCTATGCGCGGCTGGACACGGCAGTGGTGGGATGAGCATCGGCAGAATTATGACGTGGTTACGAGCACGGCTGTCCTTGCCGAACTGGACAAGGGCAATCTGCAACACCGGGAGGAGGCCCTTGCAATGGCCATGCGCCTGCCGGCCATTGCGGTTGAAGACGAAATTCGGGACATCGTGGATTTCTACATCCAACATCGGGTCATGCCCAACGATCCTGTTGGCGACGCCATGCACCTGGCTCTGGCCTCATTCCACAAGTTCGATTACTTGCTGACGTGGAACTGTGTGCACTTGGCGAACGCGAATAAGTTTGGGCATATCCGGCGCGTGAATGCGCTGTTGGGACTGCACGTGCCGGCGTTGGTAACACCGCAGCAACTGATTGGAGGCAAATGACCCATGCCCAGCAGCGAAGAAGTCATTGAGGAGATCAGGGAGAGCAGGCGGCGCATGTCAAGGGAGTGCGGCCACGATCCCGCCAGGTACATACAGTATCTGAAGACATTCAACCGGAAGTACTCTGCCCAAGTTCAAAAGTACCGGCGACTGCACCCCGCCCCGCCAGCCGAAATCGCGCTCCCAAAGTGAGCTCTTTCGATCTACTTTCCCGGCTTGCCTTCCTGGAACAGCTCCAGCCACGAGAGCATCAGCGCATCGCCCATGTCCTTCGAGCCGCGCAACTGCGCCGGCGTGCGGCCCCAGTAGAAGCCCAGCCAGCCGGAAACGTGCTTGGCGGAAGCGTCAATGAAATGCCGCAGTTGGCCGGCAGTGCATTTGAGCAGGAAAGTCTCCTCGATGACGAGGGGCTTGCCGACAGCGAACGCCTCGACCGTCTTAAGGTCCTCCGCAGGTTTCGCGCCGTCAGGATAGAGGTGTACGCACAGGAAATCCACTTCGCGGGCCACCTCCTTGGGCACGAAGCCCGACTTGCCGTCGGCGTCAGGAAGCAGGCCCACGCTGATCAGGTGCCGGCTGTCGTGCTTGCGGATTGCGGCCACGAGCCTGGCAATCCATTGCCGGGAGATCTCCGGCCGCGCACGCCCGCCTTGATCGAGCGCGATGAACTGCACGTAACACAGGCCCCCCAGTTCGCCCGTGAGCCAGTCGCCCGCCTGGCGCTTGCCACTCGGCACAACCGGCTCATTCATCAAGTCATAGAAAAAGACGGCGGGGCTGTGCGCACAGCATTCGGCGACCGCTTCCCAGAAGCACGCCTGCGCGGCCCAGCGCTGCTCTTCGGTGGCGTCATTGTACCAGCGCGGGACGGCGCTCTTGCGGTAGCAACCCAGGCCGGTAATGTCGAGGTACAGGCCGGTCTGCTCCGCGAGGACGACGAGGCGGCCGAGCTGTTCCAGCGCCTTGCGGTCCGGCTTCTCCGGCCCTTCCATGAACCTGGCCAACTGGAGATGGACGCGCACGACGTTCGCGCCGAGTGCCTTCATCTCACGGAAATCTCCGGCCACGGTCTGCCATTCGGTTTCCCAGTAGTCTTCGAGCAGGCGCGACTTGTAGTCGCGGTCGTAATTGAAGCCCCACGCGACGAACCTGGCGCCCGAGGCCGCGCCAACGAAACTCTGGCCATCCTTGGATACTGTCAGCCACTCCAGCTCCGCGGCGTCAAGAGGTTGCCCGGCGGCACACAGCGCGAGGAGTGCTAAGAAACAGGTGGTTTTCATGGCCTTGCTCACTCCTTGGTGCATCACCGGACTTGTGCCACGGATGTGGCCGCGCCGGCCGTTTGGCGCGGCCTCATCCGTGCCAGCAGCGGGTAGTACGGATAAGCCGCCGCGTTGCGGCGGCATATCCGTGGCACAAGTCCGGTTATGCACTCCTCACTCCCTGGCCTGGTAGTTCAGCGCCCAGATTTCGCAATAGTCGTCTCTATACACTACTTCCCGCATTCCCAACAGAATCCGGGGAGGCCTGCGCACGAGGCCCTTGATCTTGCGCCAGAACACGTAATCAGGGTGGTAACGGCGCAGCAGTTCCGAATAGTCGTTCTCGGCCAGCGGGAGATCGAATGTCGCCAGGTGCAGAAGCCCAAGCTCCATGAACTGCTTGTCGCTGATGCTGCAACTCAGCAACAGGAAGCTGTAAACCCGCTGCCGCTGGGCCAGCAGCGTGAAAAGGTCTATTTCTCCTATGGGCCGGTTGAAGAGCCAGCCAGGGGTCAATTCGTGCTGCAGCTCTTTCCAGGAATAGCCGTCGTCCACCAGGAACAAGGCCTCAGGCGGAGTGTGCTCCGCAATCCACCTATAGGCCCGGATGCAGTCCCCTTGCCGCACCAGCGTGCGGTACACCGGCCAGCGCGTCTTCATCAGGTCCAGTGTCGCGCCGCGCCAGGCGACAACCGCGGCCAAGGCCAGCGACGCGGCCGCCAAACCTGAGACGCAGCGGCGCCAGCTTCGCCAGCCGGCCCGGCCCCGCCACGCTGTGCTTGCGTGTGCGATGACCAGCAGGACTGCCGCAAAAGTAAGCGGCCAGTAAAAATTGCTGTAGCGGTCCATTGCCAGCAGTTCCCCGGCGACGGGCAGCGCCCCAACAACGAAGGGTGTCACCAGCATGACCAAAGCTCCGGAAACAGCCAGCACGCGGTCGCGCCTGCCCATGAAGCGGGCCGCCAAGCCCCACGCGGCGGCGAAGAGGAAATACAGCCACCAGCGCCAGTGCGCGGCGTAGCCGGAAGCTCCTCCGAGCCGCTCGAAATAGCGCTTCAGCACCTCCGCTTGCACAGGCAGCCGGCTATTGTGCCAGTAAACAGCCAGCCACGGGACCAGGCCCAACACGAAGCTGGCGCCTGCAACCAGCGCCACCCAGCGCGGCAGCTCGCCTCGGACCAGCAGCAGCAGCGCGCCGCAGCAGATCGCCAAGGCCCACGGCAGAGCGGCGTAAAGGCGAATGTAAACCAGGAGCGCCAGAGCGCCCGCAAGCACCACCCAGTTCCGCGCGGACGGCGCGCGCAAGGCCCGGAGATAGAGCGCGGCCATTAGAATTGAGGCGGGGAATTCGATGTTGGTCGGGATGCGCTCGGCCCAGCCGTCCGGCGGTTTTGAGCCCTTGAAAAGCCACGGCTCGCAGGCCATCAGCGCCGTGCCCGCCCAGGCCGCGCCGACGGCCAGGCCGGTCCGCCAGAGGCGCTTTCCCGGCCGCAGGGCCTCCTGGGCCAGGCAGAAGCAAGTGAGAAACAGAACCAGCGGGAAAAGGAAGCGCCAGATCCAGAAGAACTCTATCGCATTCAGCCTCAGCGCCGTGGCACAGCCGCGCAGCAGGTCCTCCAGGAAACGCTGCGAAATCGCCCGTGGTTCGCCAAAGCGGTTTACGGGATTCGCGGCCGTGGTGCCCTGAATCCGCGGCTGGACCAGGTCTGCATACGTGACCTCGTCAAAGGAGTATGCGAAGGTATAGAGCGATCCGTACTTGCCCCAGGCCATCTGGCAGGGGATGAGCCACATTGCCAGCAGAGTTGCCACGCAAGCCCCGGCCATTGCGAATCTGAGCGTGCGCAAACGAACAGTTAGCCACAGAGGACACAGAGAGGATTGTTTTTCCTTATCCATGTTCTCTGTGTTCTCTGTGTCCTCTGTGGCAAAAAGCCGGCCTTGGAAACACTATCCCACGCTACGGACCCGTCAACGCGGACTTCATCCGGAATGCGGGCTTGAAGCATTCGTCAGCGGGTTTGTGCTGTGAGCTGAAGTCGCCATTGAAGGCGCCGCCGTAATCCTTGAGGGGCAGCCTGTTCCAGAAAAGGCAGCCTCTGAACCACGGGACACCCTTGAAAACGCGGGCCACGGCCTTGTAACAATTGGCTTGGGCGTCGAGGTTGACGGGACGGGTCTCCACGTACTCCGAGGGCGCCCTGGCCGGATAGTCCGTCGAACGGTACCCGCATTCCGTGAACAAGATGTCCTTGCCCGTGGCCTGCTGGAGCGCCGCGATTTCACTGGCCCAGTCGCGGCTTTGCGGGTTGGCGCCATTCCAGCCGGCGACGAGGTCAGCCAGCGCGGGAGCCTGAAGGCCGCTCAGCGGGAAGTAAGCATCCAGGCCAATCACGTCCACTAGGTCCCAAAGGCAGGTCTGGTCAGTGCCGGACGCATCCCAGTTGGCCGCGTAGGTGAGCTTGCCGGAGTAGACCTGCCGGATGCCGGCAACGACCTGTTCCCAGGCGGCGCGGTTGTCCCAGCCGCCCAGGCTGCTGAACTCGGTGCCGATGACGAACAGGTCCGCATGCTGCGCCTGCGCCAGGGCGGCATAACGGACGATGAAGGCGCTGTAGGCCGCAAACCAGGCGGCTGTGTCAACTGGCCGGATCTGGCCGCGCCAGGAGCCGTCCGCCACGTCCACGTGAGGCTTGAGGATGACTTTGAGACGCGCAGCCTTCATGGCCTTGATGGTCGCGACGATTTCCTCGGCCGAATGAGTCTTCAGCGGGTCAGGCTGAATGACCACGGCGTTGGGCGCGGGCATGTACTCAGTCGGCACGATCTCGCCGGTGTTGAAGCCGTTGGCGGCCATGGACCTGATGGGGTCCACTATGTCCTCGAACAGGTAGAGGACCTTCGCGCCGGAAGCGGTGGCGGTGTAATACTGCCCGGAGCGGCCGCGGTAGCGGATTGGCGCAGTCTTGGCCGTAAGGCTGCTCCACAGCCTGACGCCCGTGCCGATGGCCGCGCCCTGCAGGCCGCCGCCGCTACTGACCAAGGGATCGTCGGACTGCACGTCCAGCCAGCCGAGGTTATCCACGAGCATGGTGCCGGCCGCGCCGGCCTGGGCCTCCGTGCCGAGGACGAACCTGATGCCGACGGCTGCCACGCTGGCCGGATCGAAAGTGGAAGGCTGCGGCGGCGCAACCAGCGACATGCTTACCAGGTTCCACCTGCCTGCTACCAGCGGCGGCAACGGGTCCTTGTACCGCCAGGCGCTACGCACGATGTTGTGCCAGGCGCTGGAGCAAGTTCCCCAGACTTCCTGGCCGTCCACAATCGTCACGCTCTTGGCGAAAAGCTGCACGCCGTTGGGGGTGCCCGCCCCGTGCGCAAAAGACCTGGGACAATATACGATGGCGCCGAAGACCTTGCCCAGAAGGTTGACGCCGAGAGGCGTGAGGCCGCTGGTGGTCTGGAGGGCGTAGCCCTGCCTCGCGCTGTAGTCGGTGGGATAGCGCAGGTCCAGGGAGACCTCGCCCTGGCTGCAGGTGTCGCTGCCTGAACGGGCATCCACAGTGAGCGCCAGGGAGCCCCTGCTGCGCGGGGGCCGGGGGAAGGAAATGATGTCCGCCTTCTTGATGGCCTGCGCGTTGCCCGCAGTGGCGGGCCGCCAGGCGGTCGAGAACGGAAACGTGCCGGCAGTCCAGTCCACATAGTTGAAGCCGAGGAACTCCCAGGCGGGGAACTCTGAGTTGGATCTGGCCTCAGCCTGCGCCGGCGGCGGCGGAAACTCCGCGGCGCGTGCTGGCGGCGGCAAGAACACTGCGGCAAGGATGAAGCCACAGATGAGAACAGATTCATTTGTGTTCATCTGCATTAACCTGGACTGTTCACCGCAGAGGCGCAGAGAACGCAGAGTAAATTGATGAACCTGGTGCCCATTAGACCCAACTCCCCTGCTGTTCTCTGCGCCCTCTGCGTCTCTGCGGTGAATAATGCGGGTTGAAAACCGCGCACTACCTCCCATATTGGACCAGATTCAACAACAAGCGGTCTGCCGCGGGATGCGCATCCAGGTTTTCCAGGATGTACGGCGTGCTCAAAACAAACCGCCCCGCGCCTGACTTGTACGCGGCCATCAACAGGCTGCAACCGTAGCCGTTCGGGTACTCATAGTACCCTGAGGCGAACGCCGCGGCGAGGGTTTCCTGCGGTGTGTCGAGCTTTTCGAAGACGTCATGCGGGATCACGGGGCCGTAGTAGTCCCAGTCCATGATTCCCGGCCCCTGGAGCCCTGCGAAGACGGGGCTGCGTTTCGCCACGCACTCCTTGTGATACAGCCAATCGTTGAACCCGCGGCAGCGGCCCTTGCTCTGCAGCGGCAGCCACTGCATGGCGGCCTTGCCCTCGCGGAACGGCTTGGCGCTGAGGAAAATCACGGTTGAGCCTTGGGCCAGGCGTTGCGTCAGGGCCTCCCAGGCCTTGGGGTTCGTCTCCGCATCCGCGGGCTTGCCCACCAGGACCAGCTCGCGTTGCGCGGGCGCGGTCGCGTCGAGCTGCCGGCAAGCCAGCCCGCGCGCGGTCAGCCAGTCCTCAGCTTTCTTCTCGACGCCCCACAGAACCACCTCGCCCTGCGCGCGGGGCAGCGCCGCCGCATCGGAGAGATAAAATGCCAGCCGCCCGCCCGTGGGCGCGCCGCCGCTTTCAAGGCTTGCGGCGAAAACGTACCGCCCGGCCGGCGCTTCCAGTTTGATGGTCTCGCGGATGGCCGGCACGGCCAGCGGCGCCGGGTCGGGAATCTTCACCACGGCTGTCTTCTCCCACACCACGCCGTTTTCGCCGCAGACGCGGAAGCGCGCGGGGTAGTCGCCGGGCCGGAGCGCGTCTTCGGTGGCCAGCACGGCCTCAACGGTGAACGTGTGCCCTGAGTAGCCGTGCGAAGGATCCACGAAAAGGCACCAGCGCAGTGGCGACCAGCCGTCGCTCACGGCATCGAAGGTGCCCGGCTTCCATTCGCGCCAGAACGTCCACAAGCCTTCGCCGGTGATGGCGTGATCGAGGATGCCCGTCAGGTTGAAGCCGCAGAGCTTCGGGTTGGAGCGGATCAGATCGAAGCCCAGCGTGCGCTGCCGCGAGTGCAGGCGCTGGCTCTCGCGCAGCAGGTCTTCAGGGAAAGGGTACACGCCGTCAAAGCCCAGGCGCTTCCAGTCGGCGCAGAGCGCCTCGCTTTGCGCGCGCAACATCGCCGCATCCATCAGGTCCGGGCGCGCGCCCGCCTGCTCGAAGTGCCGCCATTCGCTGATGACGTTCATCATGCTGCCGATGCCATATTCGGAGAGAAAGACGGGCTTGGTCTCGCGTCCCAGCCCGCGGATGAAATCGCACGTCTGCGCCGTGTGCGGCGTCGCGGGATAGACGTGCGCATCCCCCGGGTGGCCAACGTAGCCGCCGGGTTGCGGGCCCTTTGGAACAGCCTTCACCTCCGGCCCTTCGACGCCCCA
>Ga0187861_10003441_pt1 | contig 13981 bp, 10 predicted proteins | sample June2016WEW_10_1_3_FD_132986 | JGI IMG/M metagenome (GOLD analysis project Ga0187861, IMG submission 132986) | Peatland microbial communities from SPRUCE experiment site at the Marcell Experimental Forest, Minnesota, USA - June2016WEW_10_100 | ecosystem: Environmental > Terrestrial > Soil >...
AGAATCCGAGGGCAAAGGCGGGCGGGACGCCCGCGGTACGCTCTGCCTCGTGCATTTACTGACATGCACCCCGCAGGTTCGTAGAGAGGACCTTTTGACTTGACTTGCGCTCTAATCGGGTCTACTTTCATTTCAGTTTTGCGGGCCTTTGCCAGTAGCGGCTACAGAGCAATGCGTAACACAATCCTGGCAGAAAGGAATGCCATGTCGCGCAAACCTTCCGTACCGGCGTTAGCCAAGTGTCCGACGGGCATCCAGGGTCTGGATGAGGTCACCGGGGGAGGTCTGCCTCGCGGGCGGCCGACGCTGATCTGCGGCTCGGCCGGCTGCGGCAAGACGTTGCTGGCGATGGAATTCCTTGTCAGGGGCATCACCGAGTTCAATGAGCCGGGCGTGTTCATGGCCTTTGAGGAGACGGTCGAGGAGTTGGTCGCCAACGTCGCCTCGCTGGGTTTCGACCTGCAGGGCTTGGTCAAGCGCAAGAAGATGGCGATTGACTTCGTGCGCGTCGAGCGCAGCGAGATTGATGAGACAGGCGAATACGATCTGGAGGGCCTCTTCGTCCGCCTCAACGCCATGATCCAGAGCGTCGGCGCCAAGCGGGTGGTTCTGGACACGATCGAGGCGCTCTTTGCCGGCATCCCCAACGAAGCCATCCTGCGCGCGGAGTTGCGCCGGCTCTTCCGCTGGCTCAAGGACAAGGGCCTTACCGCCGTCATCACCTCCGAGCAGGGCGACAATTCGCTCACCCGCCACGGCCTGGAGGAGTACGTCAGCGACTGCGTGATATTTCTTGATCATCGCGTCCGCAACCAGGTGGCAACGCGCCGGCTGAGGGTGGTCAAGTACCGCGGTTCGTCGCACGGCACCAACGAATACCCCACGCTCATAGACGAGCACGGCCTGTCGGTGTTGCCGATAAGTACGCTGGGGCTGACCTACCCGGTCGGCACTGAGCGCGTCTCCAGCGGTGTGCCGCGGCTGGACGCCATGCTGGGCGGCAAGGGCTACTTCCGCGGCAGCAGCATCCTGGTCTCGGGCATGGCCGGGACGGGCAAGACGAGCATGGCCGCCGCCTTCGTTGACGCCGCCTGCCGCCGGGGCGAGCGCTGCATGTACTTCTCCTTCGAGGAGTCTCCTGATCAGATCATCCGCAACATGGGGTCCATCGGATTCGATCTGCGCAAGTGGGTGGGGAAGGGGCTGCTCCAGTTCCATTCGTTCCGCCCGCAGCTCTTCGGCCTGGAGACGCACCTGGCCAATACGCACAAGCTGGTGAACGATTTCAAGCCCGCCGCCGTGGTGCTGGATCCCGTCACCAACCTCACTCCCATCGGCGACACTGACGAGGTCAAGTCCATGTTGACGCGCCTGATAGACTTCCTGAAGAACCAGCGCGTCACCAGCGTTTACACCAGTCTGACGTTGGGCGGCAACGCCATGGAACAGAGCGAGGCGGGCATCAGTTCGCTGATGGACACCTGGCTGCTGGTCCACGTGTTGGAGTCCGATGGCGAGCGCAACCGCCTGCTGTACATCCTCAAGTCGCGCGGCATGGCCCATTCCAATCAGGTGCGGGAGTTCCGGCTGACGGACCAGGGCATTCAACTGGTGGACGTGTACGTGGGGTCCGGCATGGTGTTGACCGGCGCGGCCCGCATGGCGCAGGAGGCCCGGGACACGGCCCAGTCCGTTGCCGCTCAGCAGGCCGCCGCGCAACGCAGCCGCGAGATGAAGGTGGAGCAGACCACTCTGGCCGCCCAAGTGGAGTCCCTCAAGGTTCGCTTGGGAGACGTCCAGGCGAAGCTGAAGACCACAGGGCAGCTTGACAAGCAACGGCAGCAGGTGTCTCGCAAGGGACGAGAAGACCTGGGCACCGCCCGGCGGGCGGATTAAAAAGGAGTTCTCACCACAGAGGCGCAGAGACACAGAGAGGAAGAATTATAAACAGCAGTTCTCTGTGTCTCTGTGTCTCTGTGGTGAGAAGTAAGAGTTAAAAGGGGTCGAACATGCCACTCTCACCACGCCGCAAGAAGACGCCACCCCGGGCGGCAAGTTCCAACGACAGTTGGAACCTGCGGCTCTACGTTGCGGGCCAGACGCCCAGGGCAGTGACCGCATTTGCGAACCTCAAGAAGCTGTGCGAGGAGCACTTGGCCGGCAAGTACAGCATCGAGGTCATTGACCTGCTCAAGAAACCTCAACTGGCCAAGGGCGACCAGATCGTGGCCGTGCCGACACTCGTGCGCAAGTTGCCCGAACCCGTGCGCAAGATCATCGGCGACCTGTCTAATACGGGGAAAGTCCTGATCGGATTGGACCTGCGGCCCCGGACGTAGGAGAGGCGGAGATGCGGAGACATGGAGACGGGGAGAAGGGGAGAAGGGGATACGGGGATACGGGGATACGGGGAGACGCGGAGACACGGAGAACCGAAGACTTGAAACGGAAACCCAAAGATTCGTCCCAGGCACTGGCCAAGGCCACCACCGCGCGCGCCAAGGGAAAGTACGTGCTGCGGTTGTACGTTACCGGCATTACGCCCAGATCGGAGCGGGCGATCCGCTCGGTGAAGGAAGTCTGCGAAGAGCACCTGAAGGGCCGGTATGAACTGGAGATCATAGATATTTATCAGCAGCCCGGCGCCCTGAAGGAAGATCAGATCATCGTGGCGCCCACGCTGATCAAGAAGCTGCCCCTGCCCCTGCGCCGGCTCATCGGCGACATGGCCAACAAGGAAAGAGTTTTGATCGGGCTGGATTTGAGGACGACGAAATGAGCATGGGAAGCGCCGAACCGGATGGCCATCCGAGCCGCGAGCCTCCTCCGAGCCGCGCGCGTAAGCAAGCGGTACGCTCACTTACGGTCGCGGCTCCGAATGAGAAGGCCGCCGGGCGGACGCCACAGGAAGAGATCGCGGAACTGCGGGCGCAACTCGCGGAGGCCGAGGAAACGCTGCGGGCCATCCGCGAGGGCGAGGTAGACGCCATCGTCGTTTCCGACAGCCGGGGGGAGCGGATCTTCTCCCTGACCGGGGCGGAGCAGATCTATCGCCTGATTGTCGAGACGATGAAGGAGGCGGCCGTCACGCTCACCTGCGACGGCACCATTCTGTTCGCCAACGCCCAGTTCGGGCAGTTGGTCAAGCGGCCGATAGACGGCATCCTGGGCCACCCGCTGACGGAGTTCATCGCCCCCGATAATCGTGTGGCAGTCGGGGCACTGCTCGCCCGCAGCCGCACAGAGCCGGTAAAGCAGCGCCTGGTCTTCCAGGCTTTCGATGGCGCCGCCGTGCCCGCTCATATTTCCTCCAACGTCCTTGACCAGCCCAGTGGCACGAGCATCTGCATCGTCGCAGCCGACCTGACGGACCTGGAGAATTCCACCGAATTGATCCAGCAACTGCGCCGCCAGCAGGAGGCCCTGCAGGACGCCGATCGCCACAAGGACGAGTTCCTCGCTATGCTCGGCCACGAACTGCGCAATCCGCTGGCGCCGATCGCCAACGCCGTGGACCTGCTCCGCCGCGCGGGAGCGGCCAATGAGATGCAGCGGCGCGCGCACGAGATGATGGACCGGCAACTCAGGCACCTCGTACGCCTGGTTGACGATCTCCTGGATGTCTCGCGCGTCTCGCGCGGGAAAATTCTGCTGCGCAAGGAAGTGCTCGATCTGGCCTCGCTGGTCCACACTGCCGCGGAGGACTGCCGTCCACTTCTGGAGTCGAACGGCCTGCAGCTCGAGATATCGCTATTGAACATGCCGCTGTGGATCGAAGGCGATCAGGCCCGCATTATGCAGATCATTGGCAACCTCCTCGCCAACGCCGGCAAGTTCACCCCGAAGGGCGGCCGGGTTTCGGTGAAAGTGAAAGCCGCTGCCAAGGGTACCGCCTGCATAACGGTCACCGATACGGGAGAGGGCATTGAGGCGCGACTGCTGCCGCATATTTTCCTGCCCTTTCACCAGGGCGCGCGCAGCCTGAAAACTCCGCGCAGCGGTCTGGGCCTCGGGCTCGCCCTGGTCAAGGGACTGGCCGAATTGCACGGCGGCAGCGTGCGGGCCAGGAGTTCCGGGCCGGGCAAAGGTGCGCAACTCATCGTCACGCTCCCACTGCACCCGCCGCCGCAGCCCGCCGGCCCTCCACCGCCTGCGCCGGTTCAGGGGTCCGCTATAGCGCCTCGCCGCGTGCTGCTGATCGAGGACAACAGCATGGTGGTAGAGGGCCTGCAGATGCTGCTGCAAGAGGAAGGCCACACGGTGGAAAGCACCCGCACTGGCAGCGAAGGCATCGAGAAGGCGAAGGCGTTCAAGCCTGAACTGGTGATCTGCGATATTGACCTCGGCGGCGGCATGGACGGCCATGCTGTGGCCCGGGCGTTACGGCAGGAGCCGGAAGTAGCCAAGGCGTACATGGTGGCGTATTCCGGCTACGGGCAGGAATCGGACAGACTGGCGAGCTTAGCGGCTGGTTTTGACGAGCATCTGCGGAAACCGATCCGCATAGAGGACTTGCGGCGCGTTTTGTCGCAGCTTCCCGCAGCACCGGTATGAGTGAGCCCTGTAGCGCAGGCTTCCAGGCTGCACCGTGCAGGCAAGATGCCTGCGCTACGCCGTTGAGTGGACCCTGTAGCGCAGGCTTCCAGCCTGCACCGTGCAGGCAAGATGCCTGCGCTACGCCGTTGAGTGGACCCTGTAGCGCAGGCTTCCAGCCTGCACCGTGCAGGCAAGATGCCTGCGCTACGCCGTAGCGTAAGCCCTGAGCTTCAGAACCAATGTGCTGCGGGCCAGTCTGAGTACCTTTGCCGCCTCACTTTTATTGCCAGCGCAATTCTTCAACACCTGCAGAATGTGGCGCCGCTCCACGTCCGCCAACGCTAGAGAGTCCCGCCCGTTGCCGTCGCTGGACACGGGAAAATAGAGTTCCTCGGCTTGGATCTCGTTTCCAGAGGCAAAGATTACGGCCTGATCCATCAGCGAACGCAATTCGCGCACATTGCCTGGCCAAGTGTAGTCCAGCAAGCGCTCCTCGGCGAGGGGGGTTAACGTACGCGTCCATTTGCTGGCGAGCCCGACGAAGTGGCGTGCCAGTGGGATGATGTCCTCGCGCCGCTCGCGCAACGGCGGCACGACCAGCATCACCGTCACCAGACGGTAATACAGATCCTCGCGAAACTGATTCGCCTTGCAGCGTTCCCGCAAGTCCTTATTCGTGGCGCAGATAATGCGCGGATCTACAGGTATATCCTTGTCGCCGCCCACAGGACGGACGACTTTCTCCTGAATCGCGCGCAACAACTTCGTCTGGTGGTCATAAGCCAGATCGCCAATCTCATCGAGGAACAACGTGCCGCCGTCCGCCTCCACAAAAGCGCCCTTGCGATCCCTGTCGGCTCCGGTGAACGAGCCTTTCTTGTGTCCGAACATCTCGGACTCGAACAGGTTCTCCGGAATCGCCGCGCAGTTTCGGGCCACGAAGGTCTTGTTCGCCCGCGGCGACTGCTGGTGCAGCAACAGCGCGATGCACTCCTTGCCACTTCCAGTTTCGCCCTGAATAAGGATTCCTGCGTAACTGGCTGCGGCCTTCTTGACACGATCCAACAGGCCTAACATGGAAGGAGCTTCAGCAATTATCTGGCCACCCGGACCGCTGGACAGAACGCTTTTTAGCTTCAGCTCGGCATCCCGCAAGGCTTCCTGCGCCTGTTTGTGCTCGGTCATGTCACGGATAACGCCTGTGGCGTATTCCTTGCCTTGCCCGTGGAACCGCGTGAAACTGACGCTGAGGCTGATTCTCGCGCCGGTCTTGTGCGCCCCGGACAACTCCAAACATTGGGCTGACGCGGTCTTGGCGTCTTGCTGGAGTATGTCCTTGCGGTGGGGAAACGCCGGGATGAGCACCGGCAGTCGTTGCCCCAGCAACTCGGCCGGCGTGTAACCGAAAACACGCTCCGCAGCTCTATTCACAAACAGAATTGTGAGATCGTTGTCAATCGTTACGAGCACGTCGGAGATGGTGTCGGCCAGAAGGCGGTAGCGTTCTTCACACTCACGCAACGCCGCCTTTAGCTCGGCCGGCGTCAGGTCCGCAGAACTTCGGGCGGGACTCAACTTACTAGGCGGTCTATTCATGACACTCAAGAACCCAGCAACCCATATTTAATTCTACACCGTAGACTGACGCTGTCAAGTGCCGGATGCCTGATTTTCGGTGGGTCAATGCTGATTTTAATGCAGTTCTAACTTGAACTGAACCGTCCCGTCGGCTGATATCCGAGAACTTGACCCTCGGGCCGCTGAGCGGCACATTCAGGGCCGGCGGAGCCCGCCTGGCATATCAAAGACACAGTCCATTGCTGGAGTGGCCTAAAACTTGCGCCCTTACCATTGGGGCGCTATACCACGGCTGCAAGTTGTCCCTGCCGGTGGATGCCTGTTGGCAACGAGCGGCTGGGTTAAGCGAAGGCGGAGCGCAATCTGGGGATGCACCTTCTTGTTGTAGACGATGACCCCGCAGTACCGGTGCTCATCACTGAGGCTCTGGAGGCGTGCGGCCATTCCGTGGTGACAGCCACGAATGGCGCCGAGGCGCTTGTGGCCTTCCAGAAGGAAGTCTTCCGCCTCGTCATCACCGATTGGCAGATGCCCGAGATGGACGGCCCGGCGTTGTGCCGCGCCATCCGCTCATCGCGGTCGCCGGGCCATACGTACATTATCATGCTGACCGCCCTTCACGGGGCCGACAAGGTGGTGTCGGGCCTGGACGCCGGCGCTGACGATTACCTCACCAAGCCCTTCGCGCCGGAAGAACTCTGTGCGCGCGTGCGCGCCGGCGAGCGGCTTTTGGCCATTGAAACGCGCAACCTGGTGCTGCGCGCGCTGGCCGAACTGGTCGAGTTCCGCGACAACGAGACAGGCGAGCACATCAAGCGGGTGCAGCATTACTCGCGGGTGCTGGCGCAGCACCTCTGCGACCACCAGGGGTTCCGGGGACACGATCCCGATTTCCAAACGGCCGGAAATCGGGTCATGTCCCCGGAACCTCAAGTCAACGCTGGTTTTGTCCAATTAGTGCATGAGACCAGCGCCCTGCACGACGTCGGTAAAGTGGCAATACCTGACGCCATCCTGCGCAAGCCGGGCAGGTTGACGCGCGAGGAGTTCGAGGTGATGAAAACGCACGCGGCCATCGGCCGCCGCTTCTTCAGCGGCCTGCTCAAGGAATCGCCCGGCGCGCCGTTCCTGGAGATGTGCCGTGACATCGCCGGCGGCCACCACGAACGCTGGGACGGCGCCGGCTATCCTGAAGGTTTGAAGGGCGCGGCGACGCCGCTGGCAGCGCGCATCATGCTCCTCGCGGACGTCTATGACGCGCTGACCTCGGAACGCTGCTACAAGAAAGCCATGACTCACGAGGAGGCCAAGAAGATCGTCCTCGACGGCGCGGGCGCGCACTTCGACCCGGCCGTTGTGGCGGCCTTTCAGGCGCAGGAAGAAGCATTCCGCGAAACCGCAAAGGCATCCCGGCCATGAAAGGAAAAGCGCATGGCTGGGTATAGGGCGAAAGGGCAATTTGCATGAACAAGTCTCCGGCGAAAGACAAAATCGTTGTGGCCCTGCGGCCCGAAAGAGCCGAGCGCAGGGCGACAGAACATGGCTTGGCAGAAGCCGGTAAAGCACTGGAGATAATTAGAACATCCCAAGATGAAGCCCGCGAATACGCCGAGAGCGTCATCAACACCGTGCGTGAACCCTTGATCACGCTGGATCAAGATTTAAGGGTGGTATCAGTCAGCCGTTCCTTCTATGACTTCTTTAAGGTATTACCTGAAGAGACCGTGGGACAGCTTATCTATGACCTGGGCAATAAACAGTGGGATATCCCTAAGCTGCGGGAACTGCTGGAGACCATCCTTCCCAAAAAGGCCACCTTTGATAACTATGAGGTGGAACACGATTTTGCTGCCATTGGCCGGCGCATAATGCTCTTGAATGCCCGGCAGATTCACAGGGTGCTGGGAAAAGAGCGGATCATTCTTCTGGCCATCGAAGACATCACCGCGCGCAGGGAGATAGAGAAGGGGCTGGAAAGAGTCCGCACGGAACTGGCAGCAACCAAAGTATCTGAAGATGAAGCCCGCGAATACGCCGAGAGCATCGTCAACACCGTGCGTGAACCCTTGATCGCTCTGGACCAGGATTTGAGAGTGGTCACAGTCAGCCGTTCCTTCTATGACTTCTTTAGGGTAAAACCTGAAGAGACCGTGGGACAGCTTATCTATGACCTGGGCAATAAACAGTGGGATATTCCCAAGCTGCGCGAACTGCTGGAAACCATCCTTCCCCAAAAGGCCACCTTTGATAACTATGAGGTCGAACACGATTTTGCTGCCATTGGCAGGCGCATAATGCTCTTGAATGCCCGGCAGATTCAAAGAGTGCTGGGGAAGGAACGGATCATCCTCCTGGCCATCGAAGACATCACCGAGCGCAGGGAGATAGAGAATGGGCTGGAAAAGGCCCGTAAAGAACTGGAAGTAATCAAAATATCCGAAGATGCTGCCCGCGAATACGCCGAGAGCGTCATCAATACCGTGCGTGAACCCTTAATCATTCTGGACCAAGGTCTAAGAGTAGTCACAGTCAGCCGTTCCTTCTATGACTTCTTTAAGGTTAAACCTGAAGAGACCGTGGGACAGCTTATCTATGATCTGGGCAATAAACAGTGGGATATCCCCAAGCTGCGGGAACTGCTGGAAACCATCCTTCCCCAAAAGGCCACCTTTGATAACTATGAGGTTGAACACGACTTTGCCGGCGTTGGCAGGCGCATAATGCTTTTGAATGCCCGGCAAATTCAAAGAGTGTTGGGGAAGGAACGGATCATCCTCCTGGCCATCGAGGACATCACCGAGCGCAAGCAGGTGGAGGCGGCAATCCAACAACTAAACGCCGAGTTGCAGCAGCGCGCCGCCCAGATTCAAGAGGCGAACAAGGAACTGGAGTCCTTCTCCTACTCAGTGTCGCACGACCTGCGTGCCCCCCTGCGCCACATTGACGGTTACACGGACCTGCTCAAGAAGCACCTGGCCGGCAAGCTGGACGACAAAGGCCAGCACTACATGAAGAGCATCGCGGAGTCGGCCAAACAGATGGGCCAACTCATTGACGACCTGCTCGTTTTCTCCCGCATGGGCCGGGCCGAACTGCACCAGGACAACGTCAGCCTGAAGCAACTTGCCGAGGAGGCACGGGAGGGCATGAAGCAGGACCTGCAGGGCCGTGACATCGCCTGGAAGATCGGCGGCCTGCCGGAGGTGCGCGGCGACAGGGCCATGCTGCGCCAAGTCTTCGCCAACCTTCTGGGCAACGCCGTCAAGTACACGCGCACGCGCGCGAAGGCGGAGATTGAGGTGGGGTGCCAGAACGGCGCGGATGAGACTGTCGTTTTCGTGCGCGATAACGGCGTAGGTTTTGACATGCAGTACGTGGGCAAGCTCTTCGGCGTCTTCCAGCGCCTGCATAACGTGGCGGACTTCGAGGGCACGGGCATCGGCCTGGCCAACGTGCGGCGCATCATCCTGCGCCATGGCGGCCGGACCTGGGCGGAAGGCGCGGTGAACCAGGGGGCGACATTGTACTTCTCGTTGCCACGAGAGGGAACAGAGCGAGGAAGGGGAACAGAGCCGCGACCGTGAGGGAGTCCCGAAGCCTCGGGACTTGCTTACGCGCGCGGCTCGGAGAAAGGAAGGGACGGCATGGACTCGTTGCGTCGTATTCTCTATGCGGACGACAACCCGAAGGATGTCGAATTAACGTTGGAGGCGCTCTCGGAACACAACCTCGCCAACCAGGTCGTGGTCGTCACGGATGGTGCGGAGGCGCTGGACTATCTCTGTTGCCAGGGCAAGTACAAGCTGCGCCCGCCGGGCAATCCGGCCGTGGTGCTGCTGGACATTAAGATGCCCAAGGTGGACGGACTGGAGGTCTTGCGCAAGATCAGGAGCGACGAGAAGCTCAAGACGATCCCGGCGGTCATCCTGACTTCTTCGCGCGAGGAGAAGGACCTGATCGAAGGCTACAAGCTTGGCGTCAACGCGTACGTGGTCAAACCCGTGAACTTCGCGGACTTCGTGGCGGCAGTGAAGACGCTGGGCATCTTCTGGGCGCTCTTCAATGAACCGCCGCCGGCGACGCGGTGAATTATCCGGGTTAGCAAATCCGAGGAACACTGAGCCATGCAGCCACCATTGCGTATTCTGCATCTGGAAGACAGCCCCAACGACGCCGAGTTGATCCAGGCACGGCTCGCCGGCGATGGCGTAGCCTTCGAGGCCGTCACTGTTGCCACCCGCGCGCAGTATCTTGGCGCGCTGGAAGGCGGCGGCTTCGACATCATCTTCAGCGATTACAGCCTCCCCGACTTCGACGGCCTCTCCGCGCTCAAGTTGGCGCAGGAACACTGTCCGAACGTTCCAGTCATCATCGTCTCCGGGGCGATTGGAGAAGACTTGGCGGCAGAACTGCTGAGGGACGGTGCTCGTGACTATGTGCTCAAGGATCGCCTCGCGCGCCTGGCGCCGGCGTTGCAGAGAGTGCTTCGGGAGGCGGAGGAACACGCCAAACGGGAGGAGGCGGAGCGCAAACTGTGGATCAAAGACGCCGCCATCGCCTCCTCCATCAACGGCATTATCCTCGCGGATCTCGACGGGCGGATCACCTACGCTAACAAGGCGGCGCTGGCGATGAGCGGCTACACCGAGGCCGAAGTCGTTGGCCTTGACTTGGTCCCGCTGGCGCAGGACCGGAAGCGCGGCGAGGAAGCCCAGACCGAGCTGCGCCGCGTCGGCTGTTGGGTGGGCGAGATGGCCGCGCGGAAGAAGGATGGCGGCATACTGCATGTCAACCTGTCCGGCAACCTCGTCTATGGCGCCGACAACAAGCCCCTGTGCCTCATGTTTTCCTTCCAGGACATCACTGCGCACCGGAAACTGGAACGCCAACTCCAGCAGATCGAGAAACTCGAGTCCATCGGCAAACTTGCCGGCGGCGTGGCCCACGACTTTAACAACATACTCTCCGTTGTCCTGGGCTACAGCCAGATGGCTCTGCAGAAGATGACCTTGGACGACCCGTTGCGCAAGAAGTTCGAAGCCGTGCTCCGGGCCGGTGAACGCGGCGCGGCGCTGGCGCGGCAGCTTCTGATCTTTAGCTGCAAACAAGCCGTCGAGCCGCATGTAATCAGCCTCAACGCGGTGGTCACCGATTTCGACAAGATGCTGCGCCGGCTGATTGGCGAGGACATCAAGGTGACGCTGGCCCTGGCGCCCGACGCCGGATGCATCCGCGCTGATGCCGGACAGATCGAGCAGGTCATCATGAACCTGTGTGTCAACGCCCGCGACGCCATGCCGCGGGGCGGCGAACTGTTCATCAAGACGGCCAACGTGACGCTGGACGAGGCGTATGCCAGAGTGCACCCCGGCGTTGGGCTTGGCCCCCACGTCATGCTGGCTGTCAACGACACCGGCAGCGGTATGTCATCCGACGTGGTCATGCACATTTTCGAGCCGTTCTTCACCACCAAGGAACCGGGCAAGGGCACGGGCCTGGGGCTATCCGTCGTCTATGGCATCGTTAAACAGTTCGGCGGCAGCATCGCTGTCTACAGCGAACTGGGCCACGGCACGGTGTTCAAGGTCTACTTCCCATGTTTGGACTCGACAGCGCAGACATCGGGATTGCGTAAAGCAGTGGCTGTTCCGGAGGCGCATGGCGAGACGGTGCTGGTGGTGGACGACGAAGCGGACATCAGAAGCTTGGTGCAGGAGACGCTCCAGGATCTCGGCTACACAGTGCTGGTGGGCGCAGGGCCGCAGGACGCGCTACATTTGGCCGAGACCCATACGGGACCACTGCACCTTCTGCTGACCGATGTGGTGATGCCGGAGATGAGCGGCAAGGAACTGGCCGAACGAGTGAAGGCCAAGCACCCACAGGCCAAGGTGCTCTTCATGTCCGGCTATACGCATAATGTGATGCTGGACCACGGCGTGGACGGAAAAACACCGGCGTTCGTCGAGAAACCCTTCATGCCGGCGGCGCTGGCCACGAAGGTGCGCGAGGTGTTGGGCGGATGACACCCCGTGGGAAAACCGGCGGCGTTTCGACTTGGGACGTGGTGGTGCTAACTAAAGGAGCAGTGTCATGGCCACGATTGCGCTCGTTGATGATGACCCAGAGGTACTGGGTTTCTACACGGAAGTGCTCGCGGAAGCCGGACACCAGGTACACCCGTTCACCACCGGCAGGGAGGCCGCGCGGGCGTGTGTCGAGTGCCGCTTTGCCATGGTCATCTGCGATGTCAACATGCCCGATATTGATGGCACTCAGTTGATGCAAACTATCCGAGCCCAACGTCCCCACATGCCCTTCATCTTCATCTCCGGAAATCCGGCTCACCATTTCACCCAGGCGATAATGGGCGCTGACCGTTTCTTCGTGAAAGCAGACAACCCGGACGTGTTACTGCGCATGGTAGAGAGTGTTCTGCAGGTGAAGGGCGTGGACGCCGGAAGCTCGGAAACCGACAAGCAGGCCGTCGTGGGCGAGGAGCAATGATGACGAACGACGGGCTGAAGGGGAGAAGCCTTTCATGCCGGCGGCGCTGGCCACGAAGGTGCGCGAGGTGTTGGGCGGATGAATGAAGCTCAAGAACTGTATGCGAGGCTGGTGCGGGAGCACGGCGACCCGCCGGTGCTGGGGAACGTGCTGCTCAGTAAGGCGCTGGGCACGGGCGGGATGGGGACAGTCTTCAAAGGTTTCCATCTGCGCCTTTCCATTCCAGTGGCCGTCAAGATCATGCCTTCTTCACCGCAGGGTGCGCAGATGCCACTGCAGGGCGAGGCACAAGCCAGCGCGCGCGTCAATCACCCGAACGTCGTGCGCGTGTACGATCTGGGCAGGGAAGGCGACTTCTTCTTCATGATCCAGGAGTATGTGGAGGGGAAGACAGCGGCGGAACTCGTGTGTGAGGCCGGTAACGGCAAGATGCTGAGCGAACATACAGTGCTGAGTGTCGGCTGCGACATTGCGCGCGGGCTGGCGGCCATCCATGCCGCAGGCTACCTGCACCACGATGTCAAACCGGGCAACATCATCATCTCCTCCAAAGATGACGTGGCCAAACTGCTCGACCTGGGCATCGCCGAACGCTGGGAGCAGGCGGCGGCCCACGTGGGACAGACTTCCAGCCTGTCTGGCCGCCAGGATGGCGGTCCTGCTTTGGGCCAGCCGGCGCAGGCCGTCAGCGTGGAAGGCACGCCGGGGTATATCGCCCCTGAGCGCGTCAGGGGCTTGGCGGGGAAACCAGCGTCCGACCTCTACGGCCTGGGCGTGACACTCTACGAGATGCTCACCGGGAAATTCGCGTACGGGGCTGAAACACTATCCACATTGCTGGCGCAGCAACTCACGCGCGAACTGCCCGATATCCTCACGCTGCGTCCGCAGCTTAGTCCCGCGACAGCACGCGTCGTGCAGCAGTGCGTGAAGATAAACCCGAACGAACGCTTCCCCGACGCCAACACGTTGCTGCACGAACTGGCGAAAGCCTTGCAGGCGCTGGAACCGCCGCGTGCCGCCCCTCACCCCACCCTCTCCCCAGTGGGGAGAAGGCAGGGTGAGGGGGCGCCGGCCTTGCTCCCGGCCGGCGTGGTCTGCGTGGACGATGACCCCGAGGTGGGCGGGTTCCTGCGCGACACGCTGGAGGACGCGGGCTTCCGCGTACGCTTCTACGCCGATCCCCAGGCCGGCCTGCGGGGCATCCTGGAAGAGCCGCCGGACGTCGTGATCACTGACATTCACATGCCGGGCCTCAGCGGCTACGAGGTGTGCACGGCGATCCGGGCCGCACCGAGCGTTATGGAAGTCCCGGTGGTGTTCCTCACCAGCGATCCGAATCTTGAAGCGGCCGGACTGG
>Ga0187861_10003443_pt1 | contig 13979 bp, 6 predicted proteins | sample June2016WEW_10_1_3_FD_132986 | JGI IMG/M metagenome (GOLD analysis project Ga0187861, IMG submission 132986) | Peatland microbial communities from SPRUCE experiment site at the Marcell Experimental Forest, Minnesota, USA - June2016WEW_10_100 | ecosystem: Environmental > Terrestrial > Soil >...
TCATCCTGTTTCACTCGAAATGCCCTCCGGGTTTCGACAGACATCTTGACCGATATCTGTCAGACGCCTCTGAAGGAGCGGCATTTCGAGTTTTTTCAGGCTTTCAACGCACTTGTTCAGGGATTAGTTCCCCAAGTGTCTTATGCAGGAATGCCAACGTTTCAGACGATACTGCGTTTGGAACCGGGAAGGACACAATCTCCCGCTTGTTAAGATTCCGACAATCCGAGTTTATGATGTTGTACCAATAGAAAAGCGACGTTGAAAGGCAAGCAAGGCATAGTTCGGAGGTTTGGCGGTCGCGGAACGTCAATATTTTCATCTCTGAAGGCGCGCGGCTTCCTCGGCTATCCCGGACTTCTGGGACGAAATCGAGCATTTGCAGAAAAAAGGAAACCTTGCGCGTGTAATATATCTCTGTATTGCCGCCCTTACATAGAAGGGAGCCGATGTCTTTGCCGCAACTTCGTAACTTACCAAGGATCGCCAACTCTAGCGAGGAACTCAGTTTCGGCAGAGATGATTCAAAAGCCGCTATCGGCTTCATTGGGTCGATGAGCTGATAGACCGGAAACCTCTGGAAGAGCAAGGTGCGTTCAGCGGTATACCATTTCAGGTATTTGCCTGCAAACGCGCCAGCAGGCCGCAGACGCCGTTCCTTCCTTGCAAGTACGATCTCAAGACGCTTGTCTACGCCCTCAAAAAGGCGAGCCGGATGTGCATCACCAGACCAATTGCTCACAAACAGGGGCCATGTCTGAGAATAGTAGAGCTGCTGCAATGACTTGAAACCATCGACAGAGAAACAACTCATTGGCACTATGAAACCCATTCTACCAGAAGGACGCGCGAGGAAGACAGATCGTTCAAGCACATAGGCGTACAGATCCCCACACTCTTTCGCCTGGTACCCGCTGACGTGGTACTGGGAGACGCTCTTCATTTCGACGTAAGGAGGGTTCCCGATGATGACATCGATCCCGCCGCGTGCGATAATCCCGTAGAACTCGCTGAACCAATGGAATGGTTGATGCGAGCGGAGCCAGTTTGTGTATGGCGTAGGACAGGCATCTTGCCTGTCCCTTTCAACTACGGGGACAGGCGGGACGCCTGTCCTACAGTGGACGCCGTACTCCGCAGCAAGGTAACGGTTCAATTTCGCGTTGAGGTCGTCGAGGTACTTGCGCAGTTCAGCCTTGACCTTCGCTGCTAGAACGCTTTCGGGGGCGAGCACCGTCTGGCATTCGCGGAACTTGGCAAATGCCTGATCGCAAATGCGTGCCTCCTCCTCGATAGCCGCAACCTCATCTTTCTCCTCGACAAAGCCGAGTTTGTGCGTCTCACCCGCCTTTACCTTTAGCGTCTTCCTTACATCGTCAAGCGTGGCGAACCCGACCAACGTGTTGCCGGCGCGGATGTTGAAGTCAATGTCCGGCAGCGGCTCAATCTGGTCTGAGCGCTCGACTTGGGCGACAAGCTTGAGGAAGAGCCGCAGTTTGCAGATTTCGACCGCCTCTTCCATGATGTCCACGCCATAGAGGTTGTTGAGGATGATGGACTTGTAGATGAAGTACTTGCGGTTGGGGTGCTTGGCCACGCGGTCCAGCACGTCTCGGAACGTAGGACAGGCATCTTGCCTGTCCGCGTTGACAGGCTGGACAGGCGGGACGCCTGTCCTACATTCCGCCTCGAAAACTTCCATGCGGTCCAGGCAGGCTTCGTACAGGGTTTCCAGGATGTTCAGGGCGGCAAACAAGAAGGCGCCCGAGCCGCACGTGGGGTCCAGGACCGTTACCTGCTCGATGGCGTGCCAGAAGGCCCGCAGCAATTCCGGCCCCTCGCAGTTCTCGATTACGTCCTGGGCGAACTGCTCGATGTCCAGGTTAAGCGTGATGAGGTCATTGATGTCCCGGACCTCGCCGCGGGCAAGCTTGGCGCGCAGTTCCAGGCAGCGTTTGCGGCGCTCAATGTACTCGCGCCAGGTCTCTGTGGGCAGGGCAAGGTTGGCCCCGTCCGGTCCGGGTACGACTGCTTGGTGGAGATTGTAGTCCCGGTTGAACATGCGCGCATTAGGGTCTTTCATGCCTGTGCGGACGAACTCCGGCAGCGCCGTTTCCGGGATGATCTGGCTCGCGCCGTCTATCACGCCGCGCCGCACCGCCGGGTAGATGTAGCGGTCGGGATCGGCCGCAAGCAGCCGCCAGAAGGTAGGACAGGCATCTTGCCTGTCCGGTTGTCTAACCGGGGCTGCCGGGACAGGCGGGACGCCTGTCCTACAACGGAATCCATCTTTCAGGCCGGCGGTGACCGGGTTTGAGGCGATGTACTCGCAAAAATGGGCGAGTTCCTCTTCACTCCGAACGATGTGATCGTAAGATTCATCCTGCCAGACACGGCCAGTATGTCCGCACGCCTTATTGATTTGCTTCGCGGTGAACGACTTCCAGGAATGGAGAATGCTGGAAAGATCCTGCCCTGGAAGGGGCGTGACCAAAAGATGCACGTGGTTGGGCATTATGACGCAATCGCCCAACTGATACCTTTGGCCATCAAAGTATTTCAGCGCTCTTTCAACGATATCTGCGGCGTTGGGGTCGCGCAGGAGGCAGGCACCATGACCGGCGTGCAGGTACGCCTCAAAGCACGTTGCGAGCAACTTTCTCTGCTCCAATGTGTCTTGGCCGGTTTTCTTCTGGATTGCCGCGCGCGCGGACTCCCATTCCGCAAGAGCGCCGGCAGGCAATGAGTCTCCCAAGCGAAAAGTTATAAAGTAGGTGGCCCCCGGCACGTACCAATGGGGGAGATGGCGTTGCGCAATTGTAGGACAGGCATCTTGCCTGTCCCCGTGTGTAGGACAGGCATCTTGCCTGTCCCCGTGTGTAGGACAGGCATCTTGCCTGTCCGGTTGTTTAACCGGGACAGGCTGGACAGGCGGGACGCCTGTCCTACACGCCGCGTCAAAAAGGAACGGGATGACTGTGTTGCGGCTGATGTAGCCGGTAATGTCTTCCTTGGTGTAGTAGGCGCCCATCTGCTTCTGGTTGATGTACTTCTCAAAGATGTAGCCCAGCACGTCAGGGTTTATCTCGTTGTCCTTGCGCAGCGGGCGCTCGTCCAAGTGCCAGTGGTAGCGGTCGAAGAACTCGAAGAGGCGCTCGAAGGCGGCATCGGCGATGGCGATAGTGCGGCCGTGTAGTTCTTCAATCTGGTGCTTGAGGAACAGACCGCCGTTTAGATACGGGACTTTGCCGAGAAGTTTGTTGACCTTCTCCCCGCGGTCCGATTCGGTTTTGGCGAATCCCTCGAAGAAAAGCGGGCAGAGAAAATCGCTGTAGAACTTGTCTTTGCCGCGCGCTTTGCTGGCAGCGAGCTTGTCGCGCAGGTAGTCTTGATTGCCGTCCAGAAAACCTTTCTTCTGGATGAAATAGATGAACATCAGGCGGTTGAGCATGACGGAGACATACCAGCGCTGCATGTCCGCCTCGGGAATGCCTTTGAGGAACTTCAGGAAGGCAGCGTGTTCCCCCTGGAAGTATTCATAGAACCGCTTGGTGACCTTCTCAATGTCAAAGCCTGCGCGGACGCCTCCGGTCACGCCCGTAAGGGTGAGCGTGGCCTCTTCTTCCAGGCCGAACGCAATAGCTTGGAGCTTTTGGACCAAGGCGTCCCCGGGCTGGTCCCGGTGGAATGTGTGCTCCCGGCATGCGGAGGGCTTGCCAGGCTCACGCTTGACCCACTGCCAGACCTGGGTGGTCTTGGCGGCATCGGTGAAGATAAGCAAGTGCTCGCGTGCGGATTTGGTGACTTGGTGGTCTATCTTGCGGCGAGTGGGATAATCAGGGATGCCGCTGTCACTGTTCGCAGCCGCGACATAGGCCACCATGCCGCGCTTCTGGGCCGCGGGGGCCAGGGTGTAGGTCCGGTTCTCTACGGCAACGTCCAGGACCGTGCTGTAACAGTCCCAGCCAAGCTCCTCAACAAAGAGCTTGGCGAAATCGAAGTCTTTCAAGCACTGCCGAACGCGGGCCAGGTTTAGCTGCATAGGCAAATGTCCTTCCGGGCAAACCGGCAACTGAGGCGATCCAGGGGATCGCCCTACAACCGGGACAGGCTGGAAGCCTGTCCTACGGAGCGGAAAGCCCCAGCGAGCAGATGATCCGCGGCTCCTGGGACTCTTCCTCGTCGTGTTTCAGGCAGAGGCGGCCGTCTTCCCGCAAATTGACCACCAAGCCGGCCAAGTCCTCATCCGAAACGCCGCTGCGAAGTTGGCGGTTGAGGGTGTCCGTTGCGGCTTGGCGCAGCGGATACTTGTAGATTTCCTCGATGGCCTTGAGCATCTCCGCGTAAGTGGGGCTGTGCTCAAAGAGCGTGCCCTTGGATTGTCCCGCGAGCCGCTTGAGCCGTTCATAGCAACGGAAGCGCGCCCCGGAGGGCCGGCCAAGCTGCCCGCCGATGTTCTTGTCTTCACGAATGATCAGGTCCACGCCTTTCTTCACCAAGACATGATGTTCGGGCAGGCGCGGAAGGGCCGGCGTGTCCGGCTGGCACTCGGCGGCCTTGAGAATGGTGAACTGCGACTCGGTAACGCTGCCGCCCTTCTTGTCCATCCAGGCCAGGGCGTCGTTGGCGTCAGCCGTGCGCAGGTACACCAGCACGCCTTCGGGCTGGCTGCCTGTGGGCCTGTGCGGCTTGGTGGAGTAGACCACGTTGGGCAGGGACGGGATGATTTTCTCCAGCTTGGGGTCGCGGTCTAGGGCGTTGCGCCAAATCTGATAGGCGTAGGAAGCCAGGTCCACTTCGGTGTCTTCGTCCCCGTCAAGGATGCCGGACTTCTCGGTGAACAGGTCGCGGACCACCTGATCGTTCCGGTCGTCCTCAAAAAAGGCTTCATCGGTCCCGACGACTTCGGCGTTTTCCTGGAGGCGCTGGCGCACACGGGCGCGGAGGCGAATGATCCGCTCCACTCCGTCGGCCGGCAGGAAGGAGTAGCACAAAATCTTTTCGGACTTCTGGCCGATGCGGTCCACGCGGCCGACGCGCTGGACAAGGCGGATAATGGCCCAAGGCAAATCGAAATTGACGACAATGGCGCAGTCCTGAAGGTTCTGGCCTTCGCTGAGTACGTCCGTGGCGACCAGGACGCGAAGCTCCTTTGTAGGACAGGCATCCTGCCTGTCCCCGTTGACAGGCTGGACAGGCGGGACGCCTGTCCTACAGACGCCGTCCGGGGTTTTGAATTCGGGTTTGTTGTTGCTGACGGGGCTGAAGTGCCACGCAAGGTCTGTGGGGTTGGACGATTCCCCCGTCACGCCGGAAAGGGCCAGGATGCCCCTCGCCTTAAGTTGCTTTTCCAAGTAGCGGACGGTATCGGCGAACTGTGTGAAGACGAGGACCTTATCCTTGGGGTGCTTCTTGGCCAGCAGGCCAGCCAGTGCGTCCAGCTTCGTATCCTTGGCCGGGTCCCATTGGCCGCAGCGTTTCAGGACCTTCAGGAGGGCCGAGGCGTCGGATTGGAGGTCTTTGGACAGTTCCGGCACGAACACATCGGCCCGCAACCACTTGAAACGCCGCTGGTAACGCTTGGCGTAGTCTTCGTAAACCTTGGAGGCGCGGGCCTTGAACTGTTCGGAGGACTGCAAAGACTCTTCTTCGGGCTGCTCCTCTTCGCCGTTGCCCTCGCCGTTCTCAGCGTAGAGGCCGCTTTCGTCTTCATCGGAAACCCTGGCGTCGAGGAGGCCCATATCCTGCGTGCCAATCGGCAGGGGCAGGCCCTTCTCAATAGCGTGGAGGTACACGAAGTTGCGCAGGATGTGCCGCTCTATGGATTGGATGAAGGCGTATCCGCTGCTCTCCAAGCGCTTGAAGATGTTGGTGCGGCAGAAGCCCATCAAGCGCTTTCCCGCGCGCGACAGGTTTACGATCAGTTGCGCCTCGGCCTGCGTCGGCGGCGTGTGGGGCGCAGGGGCCACGTAGTTCCCCAGACCGTAGCGCGGAAGGGTCAGGGCGTTGATCGTGTTCACCACCTCGGGGGCGTAGAGCCGGCCGTACTGGTCGTTGGCGTCTTTCTCGTTGATGGCGAACTTTGCCTTCTTCGGGTGACGAACCCGGAAGAACTCCTTCGTGCCGTCCTGGAACGTGAGATACTTCCTTCCGGTCGCCGGGTCGGTCTGGGCATAGTTGTCCTTGATGAAGCTCCAGGTGCGGCGCACCAGGTACAGGCGCATGAGATCGCGCCAATCGTCCGCGTGCTCGCTCTTTTCAAACGCGGCCAGCGAGCGCAGCGGGCACTGGTGCCGGCGAACGAACTCGGTTTCACCCAGTTCCCGCAGCAGCTTCTCAGGGCGGATTCCAATGTCTTTGTCTTCGGCGACGAAGAGCCGGAGCTGGTTGGACAAGTCAAGGTAGGTCTTGTTGTACGGCGTCGCGGAGAGCAAAATGCAGCGGCTCTCGTTGGCGGCGATGTACTCTTGAATCGCGCGGTAGGTCTTGCCTTCGCGGTTGCGAAGGTTATGGCTTTCGTCAATCAGCACCAAACGGTAGCGCCGGAGCTTCGGCAGTTCCCGAGTTGCCATGCTGATTGAGAGAACCCTGGCCCGCAAGCGGTACTGGTCGCGATAATCTTCCCACATGGGCACGAGGTTCTTGGGACAGAGGATGAGGGTTTCGAGGTCGTGGTCATCCTCGAAGATTCTGGCGACGGCGGTGGCCATGAGCGTCTTGCCGAGGCCAACCACGTCGCCGAGCAGGACGCCGCCCCGCTTGTTGAGGTGATGGGCCGCGATCTTGACCGCGGCCTTCTGGAACTCCAAGAGCTTGTCCCCGAAGTCCTTGGGAATCTGGAAGTCCGCCAAACCGGCGCGCGCCTCCTGGGACAGATGCCAGGCGATTTTGAGGTAAATGTGGTAGGGCGGGACCGGTTCCGTACGCGCCCAACTGGTCTCGATAATTTCCGCGAGTTCCTTGGAAATGTCCAGGCACCAACGGTCGTTCCACCTGTCTTCAAACCACTTGGCGAGTTTTCGGAAGGCATCATGGTCTAGCACATCCACGTTCAACTCGCCCTGGTGGGACAAGCCTGCGAACGTGAGATTGCTGCTTCCAAGAAAAGCGACGTGGGGATTCACGGGTTCAGGGCGGAACAGCAGGTAGAGCTTGGCGTGGAGTGAATGGCGAAGGAACAGCTTGACGGTTACTTTCCTTGCCCGTATCTGCGCGGCGAGGCGCCGGAGCCCTGCTTCGTCCTCGTCGGTCGGCACACCGAGCGCCAGTTGTTCGCGGAACTCCTCTGCCAGTTTCGCCTTCAGGCGCAGAGCCGTCTGGTTGTCCATTGCCACGTCACGGCTGATCAAGCTCGTTACGGTACGAAGGTCCTCCTGGGGTAGCCGTTGCATCCCCACCAGGAGCCGGCAGGACTTGCCTTCGCCCCCGGCATACCGCTCGACATAGGAGTCCAGTTGCTTCCACCCGCGCAGGTTGAAGTACCCAACACAGAAATCCGAGTGGTCTGCTACCTGTAGCGTCTCTTGCAGCGCGGGTAGAAGCTGTTGTTCAATGTTGTCAAATATGCGCGGCATGGCGTGGCTTCCGCAAGAAGGCCGTCTGCTTTGGAGCACCGGAGGCAGCTCCGTCACTCTGGAAACCTGCTCTAAGCGGGACTTTTACGTCTTTGGCTTTGGACGCGCAAATGGAAATCTGGCAGTTCTGGTGACGCGCACGCATTGTTTTCTCCTTCCCTGTCCCTGTTCATCAGCACAGCATCCTTCACCGCGCCTTGGAACCCGGCCTTACGTCTCATCTTGGTTTGCCAAGGAAATGCGTGCGCGTCCCCAGAACTCCCAGAACTCCAGAACTGCCCAGAACTGCTCATTCAACACAGAGGACACAGAGTGCACAGAGAAAAGGACATTGGAAACCACTGTAAATCCTTTCCTACAAACCCCTCTGCGTTCCTCTGTGTCCTCATGTGTTGAGAAATCCGGGTTAACGACCGCCTTCCGGCATCCACTTCCGCATCAGGTATTGCTCCACTTTCTGCCGCGTTTCATCGTTGAGCGGCACGTCGTAAATCAGCACCTCGCCGATACGCCCACCGCCGACATTATGCCCGCGGTCCTTGAGAAAATTCGAGGCCGCCGCCCCTGGCGGGACCACAATGGACGCGACTTCGATGCCCGCGGCTACCTTCGTCGTTGTGGCCTCCACTTTCTTTCCGTTGATGTACAAACTTCCGCGCCGTCCTAGAGTCTGTCCGGACCAGAACCATACCGCCGGCGGATTCTCGTATCCGGCGGGATGAAAATCGCAACTTTGCAGATCTCCCAAAAGGAACCCCGAACCATTCGGACACGACACCGCCATGAACACCAGCGCCGGGCTCAAGCGCGCCTTGATCTCATTAGGATACTCCCACGGCATCCAGGCCCCGTTCTCCCCCTTCCGCCATTTCCCGAAATCCACCAGACGCAGATTGTTGATTTCCGCTCCGCCCGCGGCCAGCGCCGGCCGGCAGGAAGATAACCATTGCCTGGCCCGAATATAGGCATCGCCGTCTGCCGTTTCGCGGGCATCTTTCCACACGATTACTTTCCCGGAATTGTCCGCGCCTATGTTCTGGTTGGCATCCGCCCAGAATGCCAGCCCCTGCCGCAATTCCGCCGGCAGGCGCTGATCGTCGCGCAATGGGAGCGAGGAAAGCTTCACGGAACCCTGTGCTTTGGGGACTGCAGGTTCCGGCGTCGGTGTCGCATTGGGCGTTTCCTCGATCCAGACGATCTCCGAGGCCTCTGCGCCGGTCATGCCCGTCACATAAACGCCGTTGGTCATGAGTTGGGCGCCGGTGCGCACGCAGTTGAGGTCCTTCCGATCCTGGAAGGTCAACGTGTACACGCCATTGGAGTTCAACCCCTTTAGTCGAATCACCTTGTTCGCCGGAACATCCGCGTTCGGCTTGAACAGAAACACAGAACCTCTCTTGATGTCGGGATTATAGAATTGCAGTCCATCCCAATTCGCTCCGTCGGCCATGGGCAGAATATGGTAGACGTTGGCGCCGCGCAGAATCGGGCGCTGTTTTTCCTTGTAGAGCGCAATGTGCTGGCGGTATTCCGGCGTATCAAAGGCCCACGTCAGAATCGGCCCCATGATCGCGGTACGCAAATTGGTCGCAGGGTTCGGCCCCGCACCGACGTCGGACTTCAACTGCACTGGGTTGATTGCATAAGTGTTGGAGTAGTACGTTGTACGGGTCTTCCACGGCGTACGGTCATCGTCATTCATCGTGCAGAACGTCATTCGCCGGCAGATGGCGAATCCCTTGTACTTGCCGCCATTACAGCAGTTCTCATAACGGTATCCCGGCCGGCTTGCTATCAGGCGGTCCTGAATATACAGGAAATTGGCCACGCCTTCGTAGGTCTGAGGAATCGGTTCTTTGGGTGCCGTGTAGTGGTCCGTCCGCCACATATCGAACCACCCTTTGTCGTAGCGGCTCAGGACTGCCTCAAGTTCCGCGTCGCGCCCCGCGACGGTGCGCAGATCGGCATCGTTGTATGTCCCGCCCATGTACAGCGACGCCTTCAGACCGGCCTTGTGCGCCTTGGCGGCAAAATCGAAACCATTGGGCCACACTTCGGGGTGAAACATCCAATCCCGCCCTGTGTACCAGCCCTTCCCCGTTCCATCCCAGAAGTCCATCTTGACACATTCCACCCCTGTCGCGGCAAGCCGCTCATAGACGCTCTGCGGCGTCACCCCAACCACGCTGGCGTTGCCGCTCGGCGAGGACAAGTCCTGCATGCAGACCTCGCTCCACGGCTCATTCTCGTTGTCGTGCAGACTCCGCGTGATCTTGTGGTTCCAGAACCACCGCTTGAACCGGTTGGCGCCGTCATCCAGGCCGCCTTGATAGGTTCCGTAGTACACCGCGGGTATCGCGAACACCGCTCCGGGTGCGCGGGTGACCTGCTCCGTGAGCGGATGCACCGCTACTGTAAACTCCTGCGGGTTCGCCGCCGAGGTCACTCGGAACCCGCCCAGTTCCCATTCAAACCCGAAATACGCGCCGTGTTTCTCCCCGACGCCCAGCAGCATGAACGGAATGATGGAAGCATCCGTTCCGAAGTTCGCATTCGCGCCTATCGTATCCTGCAGTACCTCGCCCACCCCGGCGTTCGTCTTCCTGGCGCGGTGCAGCGTCACGGAGCCATCCGCCGTCAGAACGGCCTGCGCCGCAGCCAGAGCCGGCGGGAAGATGACCTCGCCGCCCGACTTGTTCTCGATAGTCACCTCGTTTTCCACCGGCCCCGGTCCTGGCAACGCCCGCCAGACCGATTTCATTTCCAGCGCCGGTTCGGCACAGGTGAATCGCAAGGCCACCTGATGGCCATTCTCCTGGTCCTCTGTCGCTTCGCGGAACTCCCAATCCGCTGCCTGGCCGGCCTTGCCGGTCTGGACGCTCGGCATTGGCGCACGCGAGGGCGCGGGAAGCCAGTTCCATTTCTGCATGGGGTTTCGAAGGCCGAGGAGGCTGATCACATTGCCGGCCACCGCCAGCGTCAGTTCCGTGTCAGCGGTTGACAACGTCCATGTCTGATTCACATTTCCCCTCCCCGGCTCCGCCGCCTGAACGGACATTGACAAACCGATTGCCGCCAACGTCGTGACGAGGCCCCGTGTAGTCATCCTCATGTTCATTGCTTCTCCGCTGTGCAGGTTCCCGGAGCGAGTTGGATGCTGGCTCCTGGTGACGCCTAACTGCCGTAACTGGCCGTAACTGGCGCCGGCTGCGGCCGGGATTCGCCTTCAGGCTGGTGAAAGTACGAAGCGAGGCGATTTCATCTTTCGGCAAATGCCTTATGGCTAAGATGTTATGAGAGACACACCAGCTCGGAAGACAGTCAACTTCTGCAACGTTTTGTCGCATGATTGATCGGTTTCTGCACACAGTTTGCAGACCTCTTGCGTAAGGTCTGAACAGTCTTGCCAACGAAGTGACTCCAACTGGCGCATCATTGGAACGCACGACTTGAAGGGCTTCGGCGAGGGCCTTATCCAGGTCTCTGCGCGCCCCGTTCTTGCAAACCCTGAAAGATTGGGGGAAATGGCGCACACATATCTTGTTTATAGTCCGCAAAAACCCCGTCATTTGTCCCTCATTTGCCCGTGACTTGCCCGTCATTTGTCCGTCATTTTCCCGCGATTTCTCCGCAGTATCCCGCTGTATGCCAGTGAGTTTTTTGAGCCGGCATAGCCCGGATTCATGAAGACAAGAGCACAGAGAAGGAGTTCTGCTAGTTGGATTTTCGAAAAGCATAAATGCCGCCGTTCTCTGTGCATCTGTGGTTCTGTGGTTCCACTTAAAACCGTCGCGCCAGACCATCCCTTCTTAAAACAACTTCCCCTATAGTATAATACGGTTGCCGCGCATGGTTGTCAAGAGCAGATTTCAATAAATCTGAATTGTTCTGGTGTAACAACTGGTGGCACAAGGAGTTGAACTTTGTGAAGAGTTTCAAGATTTCCTTGGGCATTGGGGCAATCAGCCACACAGTCTCCTGGGTCGCCACACCCACACGTAGAAGGGCGACTGCCCTTAGTCCTAAACCTCCTACCTCAATGCCTCCGCCCAGAATTGCGTCACCGTCCCTGCAACCACTGCAACCACGCTATTGCCGGGCGGCCTGCCGATATCATAACGCCCCGGATTCGCGGAACTTCAGCATTGGTTTCCGAATTGTCTGCGCGATGACGGGCTCTGCCCAGGACGGCGAAAATCAGGCATAGCGCTGGCCGGGTTAGGCTTGGGGCCTGAGGCCTGAGGCTTTGCCTCCTCACCGTGCGCTGCACCATTTGCGGCGGCGTTCAGGGCGGTGCGTACCCACTCTGAAAACGCAACTTTGTTACCGCGCGCCGCAACTTCGTAAGCATCTCGTTCTGCGGGTTTTACGCGAACAGAGACGAGCACCCGTTTGGCCTCGGCCTTGGACAACTTTGGTCTCCCGCGCTTGCCCATGTTTTTAACGTAGGACAAAAAACAATCATTGTCAAGCGGAAAAAGTTCTTGACATTTAGCGTTTCTCGTCATACACTTAATCCATGGAGCTTCGGAGGGGTTCTAAAATGGCGAATGTGCTCCCGGAAGAAGAGAATGTGCCTGGGGTCAGCGCTTTGGCTGAAGGAGCGGCAATCGCCCACCCCCAAAAATACCGGCAAGGGATTTTGCCTCTGGTACACGGGGAACCGGAGGGACCGGAAAGATGCAAAACATACGATCCGTTGCCGTCGGTCTGGTTCGGGGAAGATGCCGAACTCATTGACAAGATGCTCCGGTTCTATCCCAGAAGGGAGCCCAAGGACATCCTCGATGCCACCGTGAACATCGGGCGGTTTTGGAGGGGCTTGGATTGGAAGGTTATCGGGATGGACATCAATCCGGCCCATAATCCAACCGTTGTTGGTGACAATACGCACATGCCCTTCAAGGATGGCAGTTTTGATGTGGTTGTATACGACCCGCCTCACATTCCTAATCAGGGCAAGGACCGTTCCAAGGATTTCAACCAGCGATTTGGCCTGACCCTCAAGTCCCCCAAGGAGGAGGGATACAACTTCACCTTCATGTACCCGCCGTTTATCGCCGAAGCCTACCGGGTGCTTCGGTCAGAGGGTATTCTTCTCTGCAAAATTGCCGATTACGTCCACGGCCACCGCTACCAATGGGCACACATAGATTTCGTCCAGGCTGCGCAGCAAGCGGGTTTCTGCCCGTGTGATTGCATCGTGAAAGTCAGGCAAGGCCCGATCATTGACCCACGCTGGAAATTGGCGCACCACGCACGCCGGCAGCATTGTTACTGGCTAATCTTCCGAAAGTCAAAGAAGTGCGAATGACTGGCTTCAAGGCGGAAATGGTTGTTGCCAGGAGCGTAACATCTTGCAACGGCTGAGTAGAAGGCCATGAATCTGGCACTTGCCATCGGCTCCGTCGAAGTGGACGCGGAAAATCTTCTCGGGGCCGTCCAAAACATCGGCTGCCAAACTTCGCCTGCCCGATCGCGTTCCCACATCACGGAAGGTCGCGTTTTTAATTTTTCTCAAGAGACCGAGTGGGACCTCAAGTAGCTGATAGTCAAAGCGTTTTTCTCTCCAAATTGCACGAAGCATAAGAATCCTGTTGTAGCGGTTGAGGTGATTGAGAGCGTGCAGAACCAAGGCGGCCGCGTTCCACTCGCCTGTTTCAGCGGTGCAAAGTTTGGTGATGCTTACCTTGGCGGTTCTCGTCGCCTTGCCAGTTTCGCTCTTTATCGAGAGTTTCACGCCACCAACAAGTACGTCGTGCCAAGGGCTGTTTGGCGTTGTTGCAACAACTTCGTTCTTGGCCCATCCGGCCTCGAGAAAAGCCTGTTCGACGAGAGCTTCGAAGAAAAGCCCTTGAGGTGGAAGGCGGGGATAGATTGTGTGATGCCGGTTAATCATGGATTGCACAGCGGACAGAAAGCTGTCCGTGAAGAGTTCGACACCCATTCCCCTTATATCGGCATCGGAAACACGAGGCTGAAGCAAATTAGAACACTACCTAATGCCCAAAGTCTCAAGCCTCATGCCTGTCGTAGAAGCCTGTCTTGATCCGTTTCTTGCAGCGCAGCAGTTCGGGGAAGCCTGTCATGGCCTTGCGCAAGGCGCTGTACTTGGAAGAGCCGTGTTTGCGCGCTTCATGCCGCGTGGGGACTTCGCCGACGCGCCTGGGGTCCAGGCCGCGGCGCACGAGAATGGGGATCAGGTAGCGGTGGTCGTTCTCGAGCAGAGTCAGGTCTTTGACGAAGCTGCTGCGCAAGGCCGTGAAATTGCTGGCCGCGTCGCTCACCGGGCAGGTCAGCAGCAGGCGGATGAGCAGGTTTCCCAGCTTCGAGATGGCGATCAGGGCGCCGGCGTGCCGGCGCTTGGTCCGGATGGCATTGCACAAGTCCAGCTTCCCCTCGTCA
>Ga0187861_10003448_pt1 | contig 13953 bp, 15 predicted proteins | sample June2016WEW_10_1_3_FD_132986 | JGI IMG/M metagenome (GOLD analysis project Ga0187861, IMG submission 132986) | Peatland microbial communities from SPRUCE experiment site at the Marcell Experimental Forest, Minnesota, USA - June2016WEW_10_100 | ecosystem: Environmental > Terrestrial > Soil >...
TCCGTCACCGTGGGCTTCCTGGAGGTGGTGGGAAGGACCGGCCGCGCGCCGCCCTGGAGTTGCCGGGCACGCTTGGCGGCCACGATGATGAAGCGGTAGGCGCTCTGTTCCGGGTCGTCCGGAATCGCGGCCAGGTTACTGTTGCGAGGCGTCGCGTCAGACATTGAAAGACCTCATCACTCGAACGTCGCCAGGACGTTCCCGACTTCTTCTTCCATCCTGGCGCGGCGAACACGCTCGGTCTTGAGGATCGAAGCCAGCGTGTCCACGGATTTCTCGATTTCCCGATTGATCAACACGTAATCGTACGCGCTGAAGTTGCGGATCTCCACGGCCGCCCCCTGGAGCCGGCGCTCGATAACCTGTTCGGAATCTTCGGAGCGCGCGCGCAAACGATGCTCGAGCTCGCTGCGCGAGGGGGCGAGCACAAAAACAGCTACAGCATCCGGGACCCTAGCCTTCAATTGTCGCTCACCCTGCACGTCGATGTCGAGCAGCAGGTCCTTGCCTTCGGCCCGCGCCCGCTCCAGGAAACTGCGGTGCGTCCCGTAGTAGTTGCCGAAGACCTCAGCCCACTCCAGGAACTCGTCGCGCGCGATTGCGGCCTCGAATTCCTGGCGCGAGACAAACATGTAGTCCTGGCCCGGGGTTTCATGCCCGCGCGGCGTGCGGGTGGTGTACGAAATGGAAAACAAAAGGTTTGCATCCTGCTCCAGCAGCCGCCGCACCAGCGTGCTTTTGCCCGATCCCGAGGGCGCCGAGAGGACGAATAGGATGCTCATTCCAGGTTCAGTCCTTGTTCGCGGATCTTCTCGATCTCCGCCTTGGCCGCCAGCGCCAGGTAGCTGACTTCCAGGCCCAGCTCGCCCACGCCCGTGGACTTGGAAAGGACGGTGTTGGCCTCGCGTTGCATCTCCTGGAGCAGGAAGTCGAGCTTCTTGCCGACCTCGCCGCCCCCGGCCAGCAGGTCATCAAGGTGTACGGCGTGCACCTTGAGCCGGGTCAGCTCCTCGCTGATGTCCGTGCGCTCGGCCAGGTAGGCGGCTTCCTGGGCCAGCCGCTGCGGGTCCAGGCCGGCCTCGCCGAGCAGCTCGCGCATCCGCTCCGCCAGCCGCGCGTGGAACTCCGTGAGGACGCGGGCGCGCAGTTCCTCCATGCGGTGCGCACTCTGGAGCACGGCCCGGTTGCGCTGGCGCAGGTCGGCGGCGATCTCGGCCCCTTCCCGCGCGCGGAACTCGTCCAGCCGCGAGAGCGCCTCCTCGAGCGCTCCCACCAGCCAGGGCTCCAACTCCGGGTCCGGCTCCGCTTCGGCGGGCTCGAACATGCCCGGGATCTGAAAGGCGAGATTCAAGTCCGGCTCGCCGTGCAGGCCGTGAATGGCGGACACGCGGTGGAAGACGGTGAGATAGGTCTCGACCATCGTCGAGTTGACCGTCGCGGAGGCTCCCTCCCGCGCGCTCATATACGCGATCTGCACCTGCACGTGCCCGCGGAGGACGTGCCGCTTCACCGCCGCGCGCAGCGCGTTCTCGAACGGGTCGAGCGCCGGGGGCATGCGAAAGTGCACGTCCAGCCCGCGGTGATTCACGCTCTTGACGCTCGCCACGACTTCGCGGTCGCCGTCGATCTTTCGAACCCGGGCAAAGCCGGTCATGCTGCGGAGAGAAGTGTTCATAGGATGATGGAAGGCTCCAACCAAGCCGTGGAGCGGCCTTTCCAGGCTGTCATACCGGCTTTTCTGCCGGCGCCGGACGCCGCGCGGCGGCAGGTCCGAAACCGATCCGCAAAACGGAAATGCGGCCGATCGAGGCTGAGCGCCCGCGGCACGGAGGAAACGGGAGCGGCGCTCATGGGTTCACCGCCGAATCGGGCTCCAGATACTGCAGGGCGTGCAGGCGCTGGTAAATGCCGCCGCCGGAGACCAGCTCCTCGTGCGTGCCGATCTCGGAAACCCCCCCCTGGTCGAGCACCACGATCTTGTCGGCGCGGCGAATCGTCGAGAGCCGGTGAGCGATCACGATGACGGTGCGGTCGGCCATCAGGTTCGCCAGCGCGCGCTGCACCAGCAGCTCGGATTCGGTATCCAGGTGCGAGGTGGCCTCGTCGAGGATGAGGATCGGCGCGTTCTTCAGCAGCGCGCGCGCGATGGCCAGCCGCTGCCGCTGTCCGCCGCTCAGCTTGACCCCGCGCTCGCCGATGACGGTGTTGTAGCCCTGCGGCAGCGCCTGAATGAACTCCTCGGCCAGGGCATTGCGCGCCGCATCGCGCACCGCCTCCAGGGATGCCCCGGGGCGGCCGTAGCGAATGTTGTCCGCCACCGTGTCGTTGAAAAGGAACGTATCCTGCGCGACGATGCCGATCTTCTCGCGCAGGGAGGCCAGCTCCAGGTCGCGGACGTCGGCGCCGTCGATGAGCACGCGGCCGCCCGAGGCATCGTAGAACCGCGGCACAAGGTTGACCAGCGTCGTCTTACCCGCCCCGCTCGACCCCACTAGCGCGACCACTTCACCGGCCTTCACTTCCAGGTCGATGGACTCGATCAGGAAGCCGTCGGGCGCGTTCGGGTAGTGGAACGAGACCTTCTCGAAGCGAACGGCTTCTTTGAATTCCGTCAGGCGGCGCGCGCCCGGCCGGCTCGAGATGTCGTCGCGCCGCGCCAGGTATTCGAACACACGCTCGGAGGCCCCCGCCGCCTGCTGAAAGATGTTGTGGATGCCCGTGAGACGCTTCACCGGCTCGTAGAGCATCAGCAGCGCCACGACGAACGCGGTGAAGCCGTCAATCGTCATCTGCTGCGTCTTGATCTGGTTGCGCGCGTAAGCCAGCAGGCCGACGATCGTGAGCGCGCCGAAGAACTCGATCAGCGGCGAGGCCAGCGCCTGCTGCGCGATGTACTTCAGGTTGCTCCCTTTCAGCCGCCGCGCCGCCCCCCGGAACCGCCGCGATTCGTACCCTTCGGCGCCGAACGACTTCACCACCTGGTGCCCGCTCAGCGCCTCTTGCAGGATCTGGTTGACCTCGGCCTGGTGGTCCTGCGCCCGCCGCGTGGTCCTCCGGATGCGCTTGCCGATACGCGCCGTGGGCAGCAGCACGAAGGGGAGCAGCGTCAGGCTGATGAGCGCCAGCCTCCAATCCTTCGAGACGATCACCAACAGCAGGAACGCCGCCGTGAAGGACTGCCGGAGCCAGTCGGCGAGCATCGAGGAGGTCGCCAGTTGGATCTTCTCGATGTCGTTCATGATCGACGACATCAGCCGGCCCGTCGAGTGCGTCTCGAAGAACTGCGCTCCCTGCCGCAGCACCTTCTCGAACACGCGCTGCCGCAGATCCGTCACCGCCGAGAGCCCGGCATAGTTGATGGCCACGTTCCCGATGTAATCGCAGACGCCCTTGGTGACGAAGGTGGCCAGAATGGCGAATGCGATCATCGTCCAGACGTTGTGGATCCAGCCCGGCATGAACTGTTCCAGGTAGACCTTCTGGTGGAAAACCGGGAGGGTAAACAGCTCCACGGGCAGGTCCGGCGCCTCCGGTTTCAGCACCCGTCCGAACACGGTGCCCACCAGCAGGGCGGTCATGCCGTGCGCCGCGCCGGCGCAGGCCATCAGAAAGGCGGACGGGACGACGGCCCACCAATACGGGGCAGCGAAGCGCACCAACCGCCGCAGATCGCTCACGCCGCCACCCCCAGGCGCTCGAGCGCGGGCGTGGTCAGCACGCAGTCACCCAGGGAACGCAGACGGATCACTCCCGCCCGCGCCCCGCCGGGAAGCTGCTCGAGTACGGTCGTCATGCCCGCGGGCTTACTCTTCGATCTTCGCTTCGTCGATCAGCATCACCGGGATATCGTCCCGGATCGGATAGACCCGCTTGCACTGCACGCACTTCAGTCCGCTCTGGTCGGGCTTCAACTCCACGGCCGCCTTGCACAGCGGGCACACGAGGATGTCCAGCAGATCCTTGCTAATAGCCATACGTTAACCGGACATACAGTGTAGCAGTTTTGGCCCGCCCGCCTGGCGGCTGAGGCAGCCCGCGATCCGCAGGCGCCGTCCCGGCGGTATGCCAGCGGGCGCTACGCCCCCCGGATCTCGGCCCGGGCCCTGGCGACGACCTCCAGATATTGGCCGGCGCGCTGCTCGATGACCTCGAAGCGCCCCTCGCGGACGCTGGCTGCGTCCACCAGCTCCGCGCCCACCGCCACCGCGCACGCGCCCGCCTTGAGGAACTCGCCCGCCGTCTCCAGGTTCACTCCGCCGGTGGGAATCAGCTCGATGTGCGGGAACGGCGCCTTCAGCGCGCGGATATACTTGGGCCCGCCTACGTTGCCGCACGGGAAGACTTTGACGACGTCGGCGCCGGCTTCCCAGGCCGTGAGCACCTCGGTGGGCGTCAGCGCGCCGGGGATCATGACCTTGGAGTAGCGCCGGACCATCTCGACGGTCGCCAGCTTCAGTGCGGGCGTGACGAAGAACTGCGCCCCTGCCAGCATCGCCGCGCGGGCCGTCTCCGGATCGAGCACGGTACCGGCGCCGAGCACCAGCTTGTCACCGAAGGCGTCGGCAGCCTGTTCGAGTACTTTCAGCGCCCCAGGCACCGTCATGGTGATCTCCGCTGCCCGGATGCCGCCCTTGTAGATCGCCTCGATGGACTTCAGCGCCCCTTCGGAGGTCTGGGTGCGTATCACCGGCACGATCCCGATATCGACGATGAACGATAGAATCTGAGCTCTGGTCATGGAATCTACGATCTTAGCAGGGACCGCCAGCGGCGTAAACGCGCGCCGCAGCAGATTGCTGGCGAGACATCCGGGCAAGGGCGCCTTTACTTCCGCTGCTGGCCGGGCGCATAACAGTACACAAGCATGCTCATCCGGATCAAAGTGAAGCCGAGCTCGAAGAACCCTCGCATCGAGCGCGGCCAGGACGGCGGTCTCACGGCCTACTTGCAGTCGCCGCCCGTCGAGGGAAGAGCCAATCAGGAGCTCGTCGCCCGGCTGGCCGGCCACTTCGGCGTGGCGAAGTCGCAGGTGCGCATCCGCTCCGGTTTGGCCTCGCGCGCCAAGCTGATCGAGATCGACTAGCCCGCTTTTCTCGCCACGACCGTAGCGAGGCGCGATGAGAGGGCTGCAGATACAAGGCGCGCGACGGCCGGCGCCCGCAGGCGTACTTGAACAGTACGTCGAGGACGCCGGCCGAGCGCAACGCAGTAGATGCGGCCCTATCGCGCGCCGCAGCAGGTTGTTGGTGAGAAATGCGGGCTAGTGTCCAGGACCGAGCTGCGCCGCCGGCCCGGCACACACGGTATACTTGCGGGGAACCACGACCATGCTGCTACGCCTGCCCTGGATCATCCAATTGCTGCTGGCCGTCATGGTGCTGACGGCCGGGTACTTCGATCTTCGTTACCGGCGCATCCCGAACTGGCTCACGCTGCCCGGCGTCCTGGTCGGGCTCGCGCTCAACGCATTCCTATCCTTGCACCTGGGACGGAGCACGCTGCTCCGCAATGCCGCGCTGGGTCTAGCTGTGGCGATGCTGGTTTATTTCCCGCTGTATTTGCTGCGCGGGATGGGCGCGGGCGACGTGAAGCTGATGGCGGCCATCGGCAGCCTGGTCGGATGGCGCGACTGGCTGGCCATCTTCATTTTCAGCGGGATCATCGGGGGGGTGCTCGCGGTCGTGCTCATGCTCGCCAAGGGGCGCATGCGCAAGACGCTATACAACACCGGCTACATCGTCTGGGAGATGGCTCATCTGCGCGCCCCGCACCTGCGAAGCGAGGAGCTCGATGTCTCGAATCCCGGCGCCTTCACGCTGCCCCACGGCGCCGTAATCGCCCTGGGCGCGCTCGCCTTGCTCGGCCTCCACGCCCTGCTGCCGTCTCAGTAGAAGAACAGGACCTCGGGCACCATCCGCAACCGGGACGGGGACTTGAAACACGAGCCGCACGTGCGCCGGTAGGAGGGCACGATGGACAGCACCTCGGCCGAGATCGCCTCCGGGTCGCCGCGCACGTGGTAGGCGCACAGCGCCAGTCTGGGCTTGTACCGCCGCAGCGTGTCCCTGGCCCCCAACACGGCCTTTCGCTCGGCCCCCTCGATGTCCATCTTGATGAAGCTGACGCGCTGGAGCCCGAGCTCGCTCACGAGCTCGTCGATGGGAACCAGCGGCACGGGGACCGGTCTGGTCGAAATCCCTCTGTCCATGACGAAGGTGTCGCGTGCCGAATTGCCATCGACCTCGTGCAGCACCAGCGTGGCATCGCGGTCCCACACGCCTTTCGGATACACGATCACCTTGCCGGCGGCGATCTCCGCAGCGAAGTTGCGTCTCAGGCACTCGATGTTATCCGGCGCGGGCTCGATGGCGATCACCAGCCCGGCGCCCTGGGACAACGCTTCCCGAGTGAACAATCCGACGTGCGCGCCGCAGTCCAGCACCACGTCGCCCGCAAGCACGCGGGCTGCCTCGTAGCGGTAGATTCCGCGTTGCTGCTCGGCCAACAGGTCCGGCAGCAGGAAGTCGTCCGACTTCGGCATCCAGAACCGGCCGCGAGGCGTCTCCCAAAGGTAGTATCCGGAAGCGTCCCTTTCGACCAGACGAATCTTGGACCTGAAATCCGAGCTCAGGCTGCCTTCGGTGAGGAAGTTCAGGTAGCCCGCCCGCGCTTCATTCTGCGGACAGGGCTGGCTGGGCTTCAACAGGTAAACTATGTCGACAACCAGGGTGGGCTTGACTGCCACGGCCTCAAACGCCAGCGTCCACAGCACGATGAGGCTGATCACAACCCAGATGACCCTGACAAATAATTTCCTGACCATGGAAAGCGACGCCTCCGTTGCGCCAATAGTCCGTTGAGAGGGAATGCCCCTCCATCCCGCCGCCTGGCGGCCCGCCCAGCCCGGCACTCACAGCGGGGGCGAGCTCAGTCTGGCGGGCGCGGCCGGCTCCGGTCAGACGGGGCCGGCCACGCAGTTTCGATCCCTGGGAACCTTTGACGAAAGTCTCGCAGACGCTGCGACCGCCCGCGAATCAAGCACCTCGCGCCGCTGCTTAGGCCCGAGGCCGGCTTTCGCCGCGAGTTACTAGCCCTGCATCTTGCGCTTTCGCCGGCGCAAGATCCAGAGGATCAGGATGGCTCCGGCCGCAATCCAGAGAATGGTGGTGATCAACTGCTTGTTATCGGCGATCACATCGGCGAACCAGAGAACCGCCGGTAGCATAGTCAGATCCATTACGCTATTTCTCCTTTCTGAGATGACGCGCTTGAGTTCTTCTCTCCGATCGACCTACTGAAAACCCCTCATCATCGGGAACAGGTTCTTGAACAGTTGCAGCAGACCCGGCCCGGCGGCCACAACCAGCATGGCCGGCAAGATGAAAAAAAAGATCGGGAATACCAGCTTCACGCCGACCTTCCCCGCCCGCTCTTCCGCGTCCTGCCGCCGGCGAACGCGCATGAAGTCCGCATGAGTGCGAAGCGCCTCGGCGAGGCTGGTGCCGAAGCGGTCCGCCTGGATCAGGGTCGCCACCAGCTTGCGCAACTCCGGCTCGTCAGCCCGGTCGGCCAGATTCTTCAGGGCATCGACCCGGCGCTTGCCGGCGCGCATCTCCAGGTTGACCAAAGCCAATTCCTGGCTAACGTCCGGATAGGTCCGGAGCAACTCGCGGCTGACGTTGGTGAGCGCCTGGTCCAACCCGAGGCCCGCCTCCATGCAAACCACCATCAGGTCCAGAACGTCTGGAAGCGCCAGCCGGATCCTCTCCTGGCGGCGGCCCACCAGCCTCTCGAGAATGAAGTTGGGGAAGAAGAATCCAGCCGCCGCCCCGGCCGGCAACACGAGGACACTCAGCACTGGGTTGTCGATCTGTGTCCGTAGCGCGATGGCCGCGGCGAACCCGATGGCGGCGCCCAGGAACTTCGCGCCGTAGTAGGCCTTCACCGCGCGATCGGAGCGGAAACCGGCCGCGATCAAATAGCGGCGCGCGAGCCCGGCATCCCCCGGAGAGATCGGCACCTTCTCGCCGATGGACTGGGCGATGCTGACCAGAAACCCGCGCTTGGGCGCCGCGGCCGATTCCAGCGTGGGCTCGAGGGCGGCGCCGAGCCGCGCCTGGATGCGCGCCGGCTTAGCATACAGCCGGTACCCATACGCCGAGATCGCTATCGTCAGCAACAGAAAAACCGCGATCGATAGGGCGACTGCCATATTACACCTTGATTTTCACAATCTTCCGGATCGTGAAATGGCCGACTATCATCAGTACGATCACGCCAGCCATCATCAGCCGGCCGTCGGAATCGGCGGCCATGCTCTGCAAGTAACCGGGCGCGATGAGCATCAGCCCGAACATCAGCGCGATCGGCATCAGCGTCAAGATCGTGCCGGTGATCCGGCCGTGCGCGCTGGCGGCCCGCACCTGCCCCTTCAACTTGAACCGCTCGCGGATGACGTAGGCGAGCTTGGTCAGGATCTCGCTCAGGTTGCCGCCGGTTTCACGCTGCAGCAGCACCGCCGACACGAAGAAGCTGACGTCGAGTAGCGGCATCCGGCGCGCCAAATTGCCAAGAGCCGTCTCGATCGGCAGACCGAGGTTGTGCTCGTTGTGCACCTTCCGGAACTCCGGGCCCAGCGGCGGGGCCGACTCCTCCGACAGCATCTCGAGCCCGATCGAAAAGGCGTGCCCGGCGCGCATGGCCCGCGCCAGGAAGTCCAGCGCCTCCGGGAACTGCTCCTCGAAAGCCGCCATGCGCTTGGACCGGGTCCGCATCACATACAGGTAGGGGAGCATGCACCCGAGCAGCCCCAGGCCGACGGCACTGGGCCCCGGGTACATGAGGACGTTGAATCGCAGGCCGAGCAGCGCGCCCACCACCAGGCCCAGCATCATCTGGAAGATCAGCGTTTGCATGCTGATGGTCATCCCGGACTGCACGATCCGTTCCTCGACACGCCGGACGACGTTGAAGTGGCTCAAGAATCGCGTCAGCGTGCCCGTGTCCACTATACGGTCGATGAGCACCTTCGTCTCCACCCGCTGGGCGTCCCCCACAGCGGTCTGAAGCATCTCGGTGACTTTCTTCTTCTTCTGCACTTGCAGAAGGTTCGAACCCACCGCGACCGTGAGCGCAACGGCTAGGAACACGATTACGAACATCAGGAAGAGAAGGCCCGACATTTGTGCCTCAATGGATCTCCACCGTCGTCTGGAAGACAGCTGCCGGAAGCTGCATGCCGGCGGCCCTCAGCCGCTCGTAGAACTTCGGCCGGATGCCCGTTGGCCGGAACTTGCCGGTCACCTTGCCGTCTTCCCTCACTCCGGTTTTGTCGAACACGAAAACGTCCTGCGTCGTCACCTGCTCTCCCTCCATGCCGACGCATTCGGTCATGTGGGTGATCCGGCGGCTGCCGTCGCTGAAGCGCGCGATCTGAATGAACAGATCCACGGCCGACGAGACCTGCTGCCGGATGGCCCGCACGCCCATGTTAGAGTTTGCCATCCCCACCATTACCTCCAGGCGGCCGATCGCGTCGCGCGGGCTGTTGGCGTGAATGGTCGTCAGTGACCCGTCGTGACCCGTGTTCATGGCCTGGAGCATGTCCAGCGCCTCCTCGGAACGCACCTCGCCCACCACGATCCGGTCGGGGCGCATTCGCAGGGCGTTGATGACGAGCTGGCGGATGTGGATCGCGCCCGTGCCTTCGATGTTGGGCGGCCTGGATTCCATCCGCGCCACGTGCGTCTGCCGCAACTGCAGCTCGGCCGCGTCCTCGATCGTCACGATGCGCTCGTCCTCCGGGATGTAGCCGGACAGCACGTTGAGCAGCGTCGTCTTACCGGCGCCGGTGCCGCCGGAGATGATGATGTTCAGCCGGGCCTTGACGCAGGCTTGGGCGATCTGAAGCATGCTCTCGGTCAGCGTCAGGTTCCGCACCAGTTCCTCGGGCTGAATGGGGTCCCGGCGGAACCGCCGGATGGAAAGCAACGGACCATCGACCGCAACCGGCGGAATCACCGCGTTCACGCGGGAGCCGTCCGGCAGACGTGCGTCTACCAGGGGCGAAGACTCGTCCACGCGCCGCCCCACGCGCGAGACGATCTTTTCGATGATGCGCAGCAGGTGGGAATTGTCCTTGAACTCCACCGGCGTCCGGTGCAACTTGCCGTTTCGCTCGACATAGACCAGCTTCGGCGTGGTCACCAGGATGTCGGACACAGTCGGATCCTGAAGCAGCGGCTCGAGCGGCCCCAATCCGAAAACCTCATTGAGCACCTCCTCGGTGATCCGCTCCTTCTCCAGCCGGCTCAGCGGAGTGCTCTCCTCCTCCAGCAGCCTGGCCACCGCGGCGCGGATCTCGCCGCGCACACGCTCGCCGCCCAGCGAGGAAAGCACTTCCAGGTTGATCCGCTCCAGCAGCTTGCGGTGCAGCGCGAACTTCAGCTCCTGGTACTCCGGCGTGGGGGCGGCCGAGGTGAACAGGCGATTCACCCATCCCGAGTCTGCCGCCCGGCTCGTCACCGCATAGTTCGTTCCCATGTCCCGCCAAGTCCTCCTCAGCAAAACTCCGCCGCGAGCAACCGCCAGGCGCGCTCATCCTGCGTCGCCCCGGCGAATCCCGCGGCGAGAGGGCCTCCCCGGGCCCCTCCGGCGCGCCCGCAGTCGCAGCGCGGCAGGCCGGCTAAAAGATCGATAGACTCAGCCTCTGCTTGCTCCGGTCCTTACCAGTCTGCACTCCCGCAATCTTGCCCGCCAGCGCGCCCAGCGATCTGCCCAACTCGCTGCCGGCCGTCAGCAGGTTGCCCTCGGCGTATGCCTCGAACAGCTCCGGGTAGTCGTTCGGCAGCGTCTCGTAGATCGGCAGGCCGAGCACGCGCTGCACCTCCCCCGGCTCGAAGTCGGGCCGCTTCGGCATCCGGTTGAGGATCAACTTCAGACGGTTGCGGCTGTATCCCGCGTCCATCAGCGCCTGCACCACCTGTTTGGCCTGGTGCAGCGCCGGCATATCCAGAGTCGCGACCAGGAATACCTCGTCGAGCTCCTCAAGCACGTGCATGGAAACCGCGTTGAGGCTGCGGCCGAGGTCGGTGACGATCCAGTCGTAGCTGGAGCGCAGGAACCGGAGCACGTTCCGGAACTGCTCGGGATCGAGCATCTCACCCAAAGTCGCGGCCGGCAGCGGAGCCGTGACCACATCCAGGCCCGCGTGGCCGTTGGAGACGAGGGCCTTCCAATAGCTTAGGTCCAGCCGATGGACGTTGTGGATGGCATCCAGAATCGTGTACGGGGTCTTGGCCTTCATCAGGAAGGCGACCAGGCCCGCCTCCAGATCCATGTCGGCCAACAGCACCTCCTGCGTAGTGGCCTTCTGGATCTCCACCGCGACGTGACAGGCGATCGTGGTTGCTCCACAGCCGCCTTTGGCGGAGACAAACCCGAGCGTGCGGCCGCGGTGCCGCGCCGACTCCGGCTGGGACTTGGCGCGCTCGCCCGAAAGCCGCTCCAGGGCCTTCTGCAGCGCCGCCTCCAGCGGCGGATAGAGAAACTCGTTGGCGCCCGCGCGGATCGCGCCCAAAATGATCTCGGCATCCGCCGTGTCGTTCAGAACGATAACCTGCGGCGGAGCCGCGCAGTTCTTGATGCGCCGGATCACCTGATCGAACGGTTCATCCAGCCGGGTCAGGTCCAGAAGCAGCACGTCCAAACGCAGTTGCTCGAGCTGAGCCAGAAAGACCGCCGCGTCGCCCAGCACCGGCTGTTGCAGCAGAATACGGACGGGGAGGGCCTTCAGACACACCTGCACCTGGCCCCAGAGATCCTGGTTGGCGATGACCAATCCGATCTTCAATGGCGTCATCGGCTCCCCTCGCTCACGGGTTACTGGGCGCAGGTGGCGGCCCGGTCATGGTGCCCGGGTTCTGCGGCGGCAGCGGCGCCGGCGCCGGCACCAACTGGAGCATCACCGGCGCTTGGGTCGCCTGCTGCCCCGACTGCCCCGTCTGCCCTGCCGACTGCTGCTCCTTCTCCAGATCCTCCACCAACACGCTCTGCCGGCCCCCCGGCACGGTCGCCGGCCCGGTCACGCTCACCGGCGGCGTCTGCGGCGCCTGCCCCGCGGTCCCCTCCAGGAACGGCTCCGGCATATGCACATCCGGCACCGCCTGCCCCGCCGGAATCGGCCGCACCAGCTCCGGCGTCACCACCACCAGCAACTCCGTGTTGCTCTTGGTCCGCGCCCGCGACTGGAACAGCCTCCCGATCAGCGGAATGTCCCCCAACCCCGGCACCTTGTTCCAGCTCTCGATCACCTGGTTGTTCAGCAAACCCGCGATCACAAAGCTCTGCCCATCCTGTAACTCGATCTCCGTCTGCACCCGCCGCGTCGCAATCGCCGGAATCTTGAAACCCGAAAGTATGATCCCGTTGGCCGTGTCCAGCGAACTCACCTCCGGCGCCACCCGCAGCCGGATCGTCCCCCGCGCCGTCACCACCGGCAGAAAGTTGATCCGCACCCCAAACTCCCGCCACTGGATCGTCACCGTCCCCGCACCCCCAACCCCGGATTGCACCACCGGAACCGGAAACTCCCCCCCCGCCAGAAAACTCGCCGGCCGCCCGTTGATCGCCAGCAGGTTAGGTTCGGCCAGAATCTCCAGCAGCGAGCGCGACTGCAGCGCCCGAATCGTCGCCCCCAGGTTCAGATCCGGCCGGAACAGGAACACGTTCAGCGCGTCGGACAAGGTCACCTGCGTCGTGGCCGCCTGGCCCCCCTGCCCCGCCTGCAGTCCCATCGTCGGCGCCGAGAACTGCTGCGTGGTCAGCGACCCCGACGTGTTGCCCGCCCCCGTCGAGAACAAATTCACGCCCAGCTCGTGGATCGCCGATCGCTCCACGTTGGCAAAGCGCACCTTCAACAGGATCTGGTCCTCGCTCGCCGGCACCCTCACCCGCAGCAGGTTCACGGGCTTGCCCAGCGTCGAGGCAATCGCCACCGCCCGCTCGGCCGCCCGCAGACTCTCCACCGTCCCCCGCACAAACACCGAGGCCCCTTCCACCGTGATACTGACCTCCTGCCCCGGCAGCTCCTTGGCCAGCTCCGCCCGCACCGCCTCCGCCGGCGCCCCGCTCGGCCGCACCCGCAGGTCGAACAACAGCCGGTTGCCACCCACCTGCCACAGAATCAGGCTGGTCTCCCCGATCTCCTTCCCGTTCACCAGGACCTCGCGCGGCGTCACCGCCAGCGCCTCGGCCACCTTCGCGTCCCCCACCGCCACCCGCTGGATGTTGACCGGACTCTCCACCACCAGCGACTTGCCCACCGCCACCCACAACTCCCGCGCCGAGGATCCCGACGGCGGGGAGCTCTGGGCGGTTGCCGACAGCCCTGTCAGCAAGGCCAAGAGAACTCCAGCAATCCTGAACAAGTGCGCCTCCTTAGGGCTCCGCGGCCTGCTGGGCGCCGATCATCCACCGGCGCCTGCGGCCAGCGTCCGCATCTGGACAAAGCACTGCTTGCGCCAATGCGGCGGCCACCCAGAGACCGCCGACAAAGTCGCTAAACTATGTTGCTATAAGTACCAGGCTGCTGACAATAGCTAAGTACCTACTTTTGAGCTTGGCATCGCAAAATCGGTGTTTTGCGCTGTAGTTCCTCTGGCTTAGCCGCTGCCCGAGGGTAACCCGCCCCTCCCCGGCAGGCCGCACCCCCGCCGCCGGCCGGGCTCGCTTCGCCGCACAGCGAGCTCTGCTACACCTGTCTGCGGGCCGGTGCATCCACCACCATGCGCCAAGCATCTACCCTCCTGTAGGGGTGAGGCGGGGGCGGGCTCTAGTGTTCAGTTCCATGACATCCTTGACACATTGTTCCATGACATCCTTGACACTCTGAGGGGGCGAAGATTCCCCTGGGGAGTGAAAAACGATGCCGTGGCAGAAGGTAGATGTGTCAGA
>Ga0187861_10003454_pt1 | contig 13939 bp, 13 predicted proteins | sample June2016WEW_10_1_3_FD_132986 | JGI IMG/M metagenome (GOLD analysis project Ga0187861, IMG submission 132986) | Peatland microbial communities from SPRUCE experiment site at the Marcell Experimental Forest, Minnesota, USA - June2016WEW_10_100 | ecosystem: Environmental > Terrestrial > Soil >...
AAGGATAAGGACGCCGTGGGCATGAGCGACCTGGATGAGTCCCGCGACAAAGTGGCTTGGGGCCGCGAGAAGAAAAGCCGCGTGATGGAAGACGCGGAGCGCTGGGTGACGGCCTACCATGAGACCGGCCACGCCATCCTGGGATACCTGCTGCCTGAGTGCGACAAGCCCTCCAAGGTGACCATCATCCCGCGCGGGCGCGCCCTGGGACTGACCATCGCCGTCCCGGACAAGGACGTTTACAGTCTCAGCCGCAGGCAACTGCTGGGCCGCATCAAGGTCATGTACGGCGGCCGGATCGCCGAGCAGATGTTCACCGGCGACATCACCACGGGCGCGAAGAGCGACATTGATCAGGCCACGGACCTGGTCCGCAAAATGGTATGCGAATGGGGCATGTCCGAGAAACTCGGCCCGATCAAGTACGCGGAAGACGATGAGTCCGTCTTCCTGGGCCGGGAACTGGGCCACCGCCAGGTCCACTCCGATGCCACCGCCATCCAGATTGATGAAGAAGTGCGCCACATCGTGGACCAGTGCTATCGCGACGCCGCGGAAGTCCTGCAACAGCACCGCGCGCAGATTGAGGTGGTCGCCAGGGCGCTGATGGAGCATGAGGCGCTCTGCGGCGAGGAACTGGACACCCTGATGAAGACCGGCAAGCTGGAACTCAGGACCCCCGCCAGACAGGTGGTGCACCGGCCTCTGCCGGCCTCGCCGCCCAAGCCTAAGCAGACCGAAGCGCCTGGCGCCATTGGCAGTGCGCCCACACCCCAGCCGGCGTGAGGCCAATACTTTTGTGAAACTGCTTGACTTGCCGCATGAAACAGGCTAAGAAAAGTGCGCGTTGCAGATGCGCAATGGCCGTAGCGCGCGCAGGCGGCGGCCAGGGGTGGTGCAGGTCAACACGGAGGCTGGGGGCAAGCGCGTATGGGTCTCTTTGACTATATCGCCAGGTGGCGCACTAACAGCCGCATCAGGTCCTTGGAGTCCCAGATTCAGCAGCGGCCGGCGCCGGTGCTCTACTTGCAGTTGGCCGATGCGCATAGAGAAGCCGGCAACGCCCAGAAGGCGGCTCAAGTCTTGAAGCTCGGCGTGGTGCGTTTCCCCAGCGCCCCGGAGATCATCCGCCGCCAGGCCGAGGCCGAGAAATCCGAACGCCAGAATGAGAAGAAGCGCCTGATTGAAAAGATTCAGACGCACCCCAATCCGATCCTCTACGCGCGGCTGGCGGAACTCTATAAGGCGGACGGACAGGTGAGCGAGACCGTCGGCACCTGCCAAAGGGGCATCAAGGCCTTTCCCAAGTACGGCGGGACCTACCTGGTGTTGGGGCAGATTTACGTCGAGAAAAAGCAATGGCAGGAGGCCGGCGGGCAGTTGGAGAAGTCCGTTGAACTGGACAAGTACAACTACCTGGCGCTGAAGCTGCTCGCACAAGTCTATATGGAACTGCAGCGCACGGCGGATGCGATCAAGCAACTGGAAGCGATCCTCTATTTCGCGCCGGGCGACGAGGCCATCCTGGAACTGCTCAAGAAGGCCAGGGAAGCGGCCGGCCAGCCTGCGGAACAGAAGGCCGCCGCGGAGGCACTCAAGGGCTCCACAGCCGCCCCCCGGACTGAGATCCATGCCAGAACGACGGTCGGGCGGGGCGGCGAGCAGCGCGAGGCGGCTTTGCGCAAGACGAACATCCAGCGGATCGCAGAGACTGCCCATCGGGACAAGGCCCTCAGCGACGGTCTCGCCAACATCCGTGCGGTGGCCTCCGTGACGGGCGCGCTGCTGGTGGACCAGTACGGCCTGGTGGTGGCCGCAAGCCTGAGCGAGTCGCTGGATGAGGCCCTGGCCGGGGCTTTGATTACCAACATTTACCGCGCGGCCAGCGGCAACGCGGCCAAGATCACGGCGGGCCAGTTCGAGGAAGGCCTGGTTGAAGGCGACAGCGGGAACATCCATATCGTCCAGATCGAGGAGATGATCCTGGCCATCTTCGCCGGGCCGGGGGTCAGGATGGGGCTGCTGGAAAAGAGCATCCGCGATTTCGCGGGAACGTTATTGCAGCGGCGATAGGGCCTTGCGGAGCAGCGACGCGTGCGTGAAATCCTGGCCAAACTGAACAAGACCGCGGGCGTGCGCGGCAGCATGGTGGTGAACCGCGACGGCATCGTGGTCGCCAGCGATCTGGCCGTCGAGGCCGACGAAAAGAGCATCGGCGCGGTGGCCTCGTCCATTCTCGCAGCGCTGGAGAGCGCCCTCAAACGCATCAACATGGGCAAGTTCTCCCGCTTCATCATCACCGGCAGCGAAGGCAAAGTGGCCGTGGTCGAGACCGGCCAGGCCCTCCTCATCGTGCTCCTGAGCCGCGACGTGAACATGGGCATGGTCAACGTCGAGATCAAGGAAGCTGCCTCAGCGGTAGCCGAGCGGGCCAGGATGTAACCGGCAGCCCGTTGCCGGCTCTCAGCAGCCAACAGGAAAACGTGTCTTATCTACTTAATGCAGCCATCAAGGGAGTGGTGGAAGGCTTCACTGAATTTCTGCCGATCTCTTCAACCGGGCACCTCATCGTCGTCGGCAAGTACCTGCCGCTCACCGCCAACGCAGCCGAAGTAAAAAAGCTGGACGATATGTTCGATCTCGTCATCCAGTTTCCGGCCATTCTGGCGATTGTGGTTCTTTACCGCAGGCGCTTGTGGGACTCAGCGCGCGCCGTGCAGGAGCGGCCTGAGGCGCGGCGGTTCTGGTGGGCGCTGGCGCTCGCCTGTGTGCCCGTCGGGCTGGCGGGGTTGGAATTGGGCAGCGCGGCGGAGATACATCTGCGCAACCCGCTCGTCGTCGCCGTCGCCTGGATCGTCGGCGGCCTGATCCTGGCTTTCTTCGAGCGGCTGGCTATGCGCCCCACGGTAAACAAGGCGGAAGAGGTGCCCCTGGCGTCGGCCGTGAGCATGGGCGTGTTCCAATGCCTGGCGCTCATTCCCGGAACTTCCCGGTCGGGAGCGTCCATAGTGAGCGGGCGGCTGATGGGTCTGAGCCGCACCGCGGCGGCGGAGTTCTCTTTCTTCCTCGCGATTCCCACAATGGGCGCAGCCTGCGGCTACAAGCTGCTCAAAGACTACAAGGATATTGATTGGCACGCTCACGGCGCCATCCTGCTCATCGGCAGCGTCACGGCCTTCCTGTCGGCCTGGGCGGTGGTGGCTCTGTTCCTCCGCCTCTTGGAGAAAAAGTACGGCCTGTCGGCGTGGGGCTGGTATCGCATCGCGCTGGGCCTGCTGGTGCTGGCAACGGTGTAATGATGAATGCTGAATGCTGAATGCGGTTGCCGTTCAGTCCCGCCCCGGCCTTCCCCAAGTCCGCGGGACAGAGAATGGGAAGTATGGGAACGATGGGAGGACTCGGCATACCCTCTTCCCATACTTCCCATCCACTCCCCCTGGGGACGGGGAGGGCCGGGGGGGGACTGAACGGTTACCAAAATCTAAAATCCGCAATCACTCCGCCGGTCCCAGCGCCCAGTCTCCCCTTTCTGCCAGGTCATTGAGGAACTCCAGGACCCGGCGCTGCGCCGCGGGGCCGTGCAGCACCAGGAGCTTCTTCGTCAGCGCGTGGTAGAAAACCCCGGCGCCGGCTTCTTTCCACGACTCAGGGTAAACCCGTTTGCGCACCGCGTAGGCGATGGCCTCACCGCTGATGGGCGAGATGCGGGGCAGCAGGCGGGCGAGGTCATAAGCGCGGACCAGGGCCTCGTCCCAGAGCAACTGGCCGGACGGATAGGGGCGCGCCCCGCGGTAAAACCACAAGCCGCCCGGCGGTTCCACGGAACAGCCGTCGAAGCCGCCCAGCGCCACCAGGGTCCGGGCGGCGTCACGTAACGGGGCGTCGCTGATGTTGACGCTAAGATACGGCCCTCCCCCTGCCCCCTCGCGCAAGGGAAGAGGGGAAAAGGCCACGGCCACGCCGCCGGCCTGGGCCAGTTCGCGCAGCGCGTCCACGAGGCGGCATTGCGTCTTCTGAATGGTGATGGATTTGCCGGCGAGCAGACGCTGGAGCCGCAACTCCGCTGGACCTGGCGGTTCGTCGGGCGGCAGCCCCTGGCCTTCCGGCTCGCGCAACGCGGCGCACAGCTCTTTCAGGCGGCTGCAGGCGGAGGCCGGCAGGACACCCTGGATTTCCTGGCGCGCGGGCTCGAAGGCGAGCGACGTGCCGGGCCGCGCGTCCAGAATCTGCTGGAAGCAGGGCGTCACCAGGGCCATGAGGTCGCTGCCGTCCGCTTGAGCGTGCAGCGCGTCGGCGAGGACCGCCGCGCTTTCCAGCTTCTCGGTTTTGGCCCAGGCAAGCGGGGTGGTGAGCCAGAACGAGCGCTCGCCTTCGCAACGGTAGCGCGCGCCCGTCTGCCGCGCGGTCCAGTCCAGAAGGTGCAGCAGCGCGCCGTCCAGCACTTCGAATTCCAGCGGAATCTGCGCGAACTTTTCGGGCAGCGCGAAAAGGGGGTCAATGCGCAGCGCCGCTCCGCAGCGCGACGGGAACATCTGCACGGCGCGGTCCAGGTTGCCCCACAAGCCCAGGCTGATTTTCCTGTAGCGGATGTCGTCGCGGCCGTAGTCGGAACCCTCGTCCGTTACCCGGGCGCTGGCCGCGCCCTGCGGGCTTGGCGCTGCAATGCGGATTAGCACGGTTTCCGGCGGCTCCGACTCCAGCCGCCCGTCGGAGACCACCAGCGCCACGCTGTAGTTGCCGGGGCGCGGCGCTTTGAAGCGGGCCTTCAGGCCCGGCAACTTCTCCAGTTCCACGCCGCGCTGTTTTTCGGGGGTGGTCCAGCGCGCCACGAGGGCTTGGGTCTCCTCGGCGCCGTCGGGGTCGAACGAGAGCGAGCCGTTGAGCAGCAGCGGCTGATTGGCGTGGCCGGCAAGTTCCTTGGGCAGCCGCGCCACCGGGCGGCGGTCGCCGAGGAGGCCGTCGCGGCCGGGCGGCACGTACGCGCCGCGGCGTTCCGGAATGTCGCCGGCCCGCGGCGCCTCAAAGATGTACTGGCCCGCGCGCGCGGGGCGGAAGCAGGTGAGGCCTTCTTCGTCGCGCAGTTCCACGTGCGGGCCGGAGACCTGGCGCCAGCCTTCGCCCGGCAATTCCACACGCTCACCGGCGCCGGCGAGTTTGCTGCCTTCGCTTTCAGTCAGGAAGGGCCGCCCGTGCCTGACCGGGAACTTCGTCTCCCGCGGCAGGCTCCACCCTTTCTCGTTGCGCACGCGCACCGCAAAACGAAACTGCCCGGGCCGGGAAAGGAAGAGCCAGAGTTTGGGTTCTTTCAGCAGCCCTTCGGGAACCGGCAGTGGCGGCCCGGTCACCTGGCGCCACTCGTATTCCAGCTTGCCGCCGAGCGGATTTACGGACGTGGAGGCATCGAAGAGCACCCAGCAGCCCAGGCGGACTTCGCCGTCCGGGACGATCACGGCGCGCGGCAGGTCAAGTTCGGCCTGGTCTTTCGGGTCGCTTTCCGCCTCGATCACCTCGGCGATGCTTTTCTCGCCCGGTTTTAGCGGCGCCGAGAGGTCCACGGTTTCCGCGGGCGCGCTGCCGCTCTGCCCGGCCTGAAGCGCGGCCGCCAGGCACAGCGCCGCCACCCACACGGCATGAGTTGCTGCGGTCCAGAGTCTCACAAATTGTATTTTAGCACGGAATAGGTGTTGTGGCAACTTATCGGTTCGTGCCACGGATAGGCCGCCGCAACGCGGCGGCTTATCCGTGCCCGCCGTGGCCGCACGGATGAGGCCGGGGGATTCCGGGGACACGATCCCGATTTCCAAACAGCCGGAAATCGGGTCATGTCCCCGGAATCCAGCCACATCCGTGGCACAAACTCAAGAACCGCCCTGCTCACTTCTTGTGGAAGAGCACGTTCGCGGGAATGACTGCCTTGTCGCCTCCCGGCGCCTGCCAGGAGACGATGCAGCCATGCTCGCCCTCGTTCTCGAAGAACTCAACCTTGATGTCGTGGTTGCCGGCTTTCAGGTCCACGTCGCCGTCCTTCTCGTCCATGCCGTGCAAGCCGCCGTTGTCCACCACCTGTTTCCCGTCAATGGCCAGGCGGGAGCCGTCGTCTGAACTGGTGAAGAACTTGTACTTCCCTTCCTTCTCGATCTTGATCACGCCTGTCCAGCGCGTGTAGAAGTGGTGTTCCAGTTCCGTGCCCGGCCACTTCTCGCCGGTGGACTCGACGTTGATCTGTTTCTCGATGCGCGAGAGCGTCGGTTTCTTGTCTTTGACATCCGGGAAATCCTCAACGGCATCGCCCATGTCCCAGTATTCGGCCTTCAAGCCGGGTTCCACTTCGTCAGCAGCAAACGCGCTGCTCAACGTAATCCCGGAGAACAGAAACAGCACCACCAACAGGTATCTCATCGTCCCTCCTCCTTTGCCTGCCCAACCCCGTTGCCCGCACATACAGGCAACATCCGTGGGGCGGGTTGCCAACCCGCCCTGCACCCCAGCCATGAGACTGTACAGGTATGACGGTGGCCCGTTGCCGAAAACTGCCCCAATCATGCCTGCGGCGCAGCCGACCTTTCCCTGCCGGCCAGAATACTTAAGAGATTACCGCGGAAGAACCGGCAGTCAAGTCCGTTGGTTGCGAACAGTTCCTTCCCCTGATACGTAATACTACCAGGAAGGATTGGCCACAGAGTCCGCGGAGCGCACAGAGGCGGTTTCCCTATTTTTCCCCAACTCCCTGTCTCCTCTGTGCTCTCTATGTCCTCGGTGGCAAGAGGTCGTTACCGGCATGGCGCTGCTTGAGATCGCGGACTTGAGGAAGAGTTTCGTCTCGCCTGATGGCGAGCGCTCGTTGGTGGTAGACGTGCCGCAGTTCGCGCTGGATGAGGGCCAACACGTGGCTCTTCAAGGCACCAGCGGCTCGGGCAAAACGACGTTCCTCAATCTCATCGCCGGCATTCTCCAGGCGGACTGCGGGCGGGTCGTGCTCAACGGCCAGAACATAGCCGCTCTGCCGGAGGCCGCCCGTGACCGGGTGCGGGCCGAGAACCTGGGTTACGTGTTCCAGACCTTCAACCTCCTCCAGGGCTTCACAGCGCTGGAGAACACCGCCTTGGGCATGATGTTCGGCCACGGGAGCGACTATGGCCGTGCCCGCGAACTGCTTGCGCGGGTGGGCTTGCAGGAGCGCATGAATTACCGCCCGCGCCAGTTGTCCGTGGGGCAGCAGCAGCGCGTGGCGGTGGCGCGCGCGCTGGCCAACCGTCCCAAGCTGGTGCTGGCCGACGAACCCACCGGCAACCTGGACCAGCGCAATGCCAGAGAAGCCATCGCGTTGATCCGCGAAGTCTGCCGAGAAAACGGCGCGGCCCTGCTGCTGGTGAGCCACGACCGGGACGTGCTGGCGCGCTTCGAGAACGTGAAGCAGATGGCGGAAGTGAACTTGGCGGCGGCCGCATCCAGTTAGCCAGGATTTTTCACCGCAGAGACGCAGAGGGGTTAGAATGAAAGGATTCACTGTTGTTTCCGTTGTTTTTTTCTCTGCGTCCTCTGCGCCCTCTGTGTTGAATGAGTGGTGTCCCATGCGGGATAGGATCTCAGGATGAGTGTTTTGGGAAGCGTAACTTGGCACTCCGGGCTGGCTTTGCTCGTGCGCCGCAGTTTGCAGCAGCACGCGCTTTCCTCGTGCATCACCATCGTCTCCGTGGCGCTGGCCAGCGGACTGGTGATGGCGATCTTCAGCGTCAAACAGCAGACGCACGACGCCTTCATCGGCGGCGAGGCCGGCTTCGACGCCGTTCTGGGCGCGCGGGGCAGCCAACTGCAACTCGTCCTGAACACAGTCTTTCACCTTGAGACTTCGCCGGGCAATATCCCCTGGGCCATGTACCAAGCCATCAAGCAGGATCCGCGCGTCCTGCTGGCCATCCCCTACGCTGTGGGCGACAATTACCGGGGCTACCGTATCGTGGGCACGACGGAGGAAATCTTCACCAAGTTCGAATACCAGGCGGGCCGCAAGTTCAAGGTGCGCACGGGCGGCCGGTTCTTCAACCCGCAGTTGCGCGAGGCGGTAATCGGCAGCTACGTGGCCCAGCGCACGGGCTTGCAGGAAGGCGATGCCATCACTCCCTATCACGGCGTGACTTTCAATGAGCTGACGCGTCACAATGTCACCTACGTGGTGGTGGGCGTGCTGGAGCCGACCAACAGCCCGTCTGACCGCATCGTCTGGATTCCTCTGGAAGGCTTCTTCCGCATGCCCGGCCACATACTCAAAGGCGGCGGCAAGGAGCTCGACGCCTCACACGGCGAAGCTATTCCCGATGAGGCCAAGGAAATCAGCGCCGTGATGCTCAAGTTCGCCACTTCCCGGGTTGGCTGGGACCTCTCGCAGGAGATCAACAGCCAAGGCACCGTGGCCACGCTGGCCTGGCCTATTGACAGCGTGTTGCTGGACTTGTTCGACAAGATCGGCTGGGTAGACAAAGTCCTGGCGCTGGTGGCCTACCTGGTGGTCGCCGTCGCAGCCGGGTCCATATTGGCGAGCGTCTACAACACCATGAACGAGCGGCGGCGGGAGTTCGCCATCCTGCGGGCGCTGGGGGCGCGGCGGGCCACGGTTTTTTCCGCGATCGTGCTGGAAGCAGGCACGATTGCAGCGCTCGGCAGCCTGGCGGGCTTTGCGGTTTACGCCGGCATTCTGAGCGTGGCTGCGGTGGTGGTGCGCGAACAGACCGGCGTGGTGCTCAATGTCTTCCAGGCTGCGGATGTAAGCGTCGCCGCAGGGCTGCATGTTTCCATCCTGCTGCTGGCCCCGCTGGGCATGATCGTCGTGGGCGCATTGGCCGGAGTGATTCCGGCGCTCAAGGCCTACAGCACGGATGTGGCGGAAAACCTGGCGCCGATGTCGTAACGGCAGGGGAGAGGGATTAGGGGCGAGGGGTTAGGGCTTAGGGGTCATTGTATTGGGAGGCGTTATGGGGAAGAATGGTGGTTTAATAGTGAGGGCTGGGTGGGCAGTCTGCTGCTGTTTGTCCGCTGCCGGGGCCGGGAGCGCTCATGAGCACAAAGCGCCGCACGGGGGCGCGCTGATTGTGTTCGGGGAAGAATTCGCCCACGTGGAGTTGGTCCTGGACGGGCAGTCAGGCAAGCTGACCGCCTACGTGCTCGATGGCGAAGCCGAAAAGTCCGTGCGCGTCAAACAAAAGGAGATTGAACTGCGCCTGCGCTTCGCGGACAAGAAGGAAGAGACCGTGGCTGTGACGCTGAAGGCCGTCTCCAACGTGCTGACCGGCGAAACCGCAGGCGACACCTCGCAATTCGCAGGCGAGGCCGCGGCACTGAAGGGCGCCACGCGCTTCAGCGGCGCAATTGCCGCGGTCTCGGTCAAAGGCCAGGAGTTCAAAGATGTTCAGTTCAAGTTCCCGGAAGGGAATGAAGACAAAAGGTGACGGGTGATAGGTGATAGGTGACACATGATTCCCATTATTCCCATATCTCCCATGAGGAGCACGACATGACCACACTTCAATGTGCCGATGTTCCCGGCCGCAAAGGCCACCTCTTCATTGCCGCCGGATTGCTGCTGCTGGGCGGGATCGCCACCAGTTACTGGATCGCTGACGCCTTCCCGGACTCGCGGCGCCGCCCGCGCTCGGCCTTGACCCAAGGCGAACCCATCAATTCCGCGGCCCCCATGGACGGAACGTCCCGGAACCCTGACGCGCACGTCGTCATCGAAGGCGGCGACTCAGATTACGCCACGGTCACCTTCGATCTGCTCGGCAGCTTCTTCTATGAGATCCGCCGTCCTGGCGCGACCCACGACGCGCTGGGCCTGCCCCTCGTCCAGGACCAGATTCCCGCGCCCATCAAGATCCTCAACCACAAGCGAGTCGCAGTCCAAGGTTTCATGTACGTGGACAAGATTTCGGGGGAAAGAGTAAGGACCTTCTGGCTCGTCAAGGACCGCTCCAAATGCTGTTTCGGCAAGACGCCGCGGATGAACGAGTGGATTGACGTACGTATGAAGGAAGGCCGCTTTGCCAGACCCATTAACGACCAGGTCATCACCGTCTTCGGCGTACTGGAGATAGGCGAAGTGTACGAGAATGGGCAACTCCAGAGCATTTACCGCATGGAAGCCCACGATGTGGCCTTGGCGCCGGGAATCTAGGTTAGGGGTTAGGGGCGAGGAGTTAGGGGCGAGGGGTTAGGGACCGCACGACGCCAGCCACTGCCCACTAGCCCCTCGTCCCTCGTCCCTCGCCCCTCACCCCTCGTCTCTCGCCCCTCGTCTCTCGCCCCTCGCCCCTAGCCACTGAGTTCCTGGTATATCGCCAGGCATTCCCGCGCCGCCTTGTCCCAAGAGAACTCTCGCGCCCGGCGCAAGCCCTTCTCGATACAGGCGCTCCGCAACGCAGCATCCTCAGCCAGTTTCTCTATCTGCGCGGCGATCGAGTCTACCGCTTGCGGGTCAGCGAGCAGCCCCGCGCCGCCCATGATCTCAGGCAGACTGCCCGTGGTTGAGCCGAGCACCGGGCAGCCACAAGCGAAGGCTTCGAGCGCTGGAATGCCAAAGCCCTCGTACCACGTGGCGAAGAGCAAGGCCTGCGCGCCGCTGTAGAGCGCGGCCAGGTCGCCATCCGGAACGTAGCCGAGGGGCTTGAGCGCGTCCGCGCACCGCGAGCGGGCAATCGCGGCCTGAATCTCCGCGCCGCCATAGCCGCTTCTGCCGGCCAGAGCGAAGAGCAGGTCCTTGTTCGTCCGCGCGCGCGCCAGTGCGAAGGCCTCGATCATGCCCGCCACGTTCTTGCGTTTGTTCATGCTGCCCACAAAGATGAAGTACGGCCTGTCCAAGCCGTATTTCGCGCGCACGGCCTGCACTTCGTCCGCCGGACGGGGAGCGAAGCCTTCCCCGCCGGCTTCGTAGACCACGCGCAGCTTCCGCGGGTCGGGTTGCAGCGTTTCCAGGACATCGCGCCGCCCGGCCTCGCTGACACAGATGATGCGGTCGGCGCGCCGCACCAGCTCGCGGTAGCGGCGCGCCTTCATTTCGCGGAACTCAGCCGTCGCGAACTCCTGCGATTGCAGCACGGAGAAAACGTCGTGGATGGTGGCGACGGTTGGGGACTTCAGCCACGCGCCGGGCAGGCGCGCGTCCAGCCCGTGAAAGACATTGATGGAGCGCGCGAAAAACGGGTGCAGCCCGCCGCAAAGCAGTTTGTGCCTGAAGTTCGGGCCGGGCAGCGCCGGCTTATGGAAAATGTTCTTCAGCCGCGAGGCGCGCCGCACCAAGGCAAACCCGTGCTGGCCGCCCACGCGCGCAAAGGCCGCGACCAAGCGGCGAATGTACATCGCCACGCCCGTGGCTTCGGGCCGCGCAGCGCTGGAAACGTCCAAGGCAATATGCATGGCTCCCGTATAGCACGTCCAGCCGTGGCTTGCACTTGCAGGCTGGTCCAAAGCAGGTCCTGCTACAGCAGGTCCACCAACGCCATCGCCGGATCCGGCGATTCAGGATTGGGTACCAAACGCTGGTTCCTGGTGTCCACCACAAAGTCCAGGCCCTCAAGCGGGATCTGGCCAAGCAGCGCGGGTGCGCCGGCGGGCACACCAATCACATCCACATGCACTACACGGCCAAGCACCTTGAGCTTGGCAGGGCCGTAGATTGTGCTGGAGACGACCTGTCCGTTCCACACGCGCGCCTTGACTGTGCTTACGACCCGCAGACCCAGACGCTGAATGACATCCTCCGGCAGAACCAGCATGGTCGCGCCAGTGTCCACAAGGGCGGTCAGGGTCTCCCGCCGGACCTTATCAGGCGAAAGATAACCAGCCTGCACCAGTTCTTCATCCCCGCCGCTGCTGACCTCAATCACTTCTGCGACTCTGCCCATTTCCTTTTTGTCTCCCATAGTGCCAGACCTCCGCAAAAGAGACCTTTTGATCATACCACTTGCGCTGCCCCGCCATGTGCTCTTTCTTGCGGATCATGACACGGTCAAAATGCCGCCGCCAGGGCCTCACGACGTCCGCTGCCGCTTGCTCAGGTACGCCAGCAGCGCGCTGCTCAGCAGTTCAGCCGTGCTCAGCGGCACGAAGTCAATATCGTGCTGGCGGCAGAAGCGCCTGAGCCGCTCCGTGTGGCCGGCCAGGGCCTCGCGGTAAGCCTCGGCAATGTAGCTGCCCTGCGCGGTGAGCCGCTGCTGGGTTTCCGCATCCACGAACTCCACGTTCTCGCGATAGGGAAAATCGCGCTCCTCCGGCGCCAGCAGATGAAAAACAATGATCTCATGCCGCCTGTAGCTGAAGCCCTTCAGCGCGGCGATGATGCGCTCGGCGTCGTCGAGCAGATCGCTGATCAGCACGATCAGCCCGCGCTGGGGAAAACGCTCAGGCAGCCCCGCCAGCCCTTTCTCCGTGTCCGTGCTGCGGCCGGGCGCGGTGTTGGCCAGGGTCCTGTAGAGCTGGTGCAGGTGGACGGTGCTGGAGCGGGCCGCAATTACGTCGGCGTGCTCATCGCGGAAGACGGCCAGGCCCACGGCGTCGCCCTGGTGGATCATCAGGTACGCCAGGGCCGCGGCCAGGTTGCGCGCGTAAGTCCATTTCTGGATGCCGCGGGAATGGCCGCCGGGCAGGGCCTCCGGGCCGCCGAAGCGCATGGAACCGGAGGCATCCACCAGGATGTGGCAGCGCGTGTTGGTGTTCTCCTCGAATTGCTTGATGTAGATACGGTCCGTGCGGGCCACGACTTTCCAATCAATGAACTTGAAGCTGTCCCCCTTGGCGTATTTCCGGTATGAGCTGAACTCCGAGGAGAACCCGTGGTAGGGGCTTTTGTGCAGCCCGATCAAAAAACCCTGGACGATGAAGCGCGCGACCAGTTCCAGGTTCGAGATGTGCGCCAGCACGCGCGGATCGAGGAAGCGCGTGTCGCCGTCCAGCGATTTTGGAGTTTGGATTTCGGATTGCGGATTGGCGGCCACATCTGGAGACATTCACGACCTCAGCTTGATGCCAGGAAACCGCCGATCACCGCGAGAATCGGCTTGAGTGTTTTTTGAACAGGGTCAATCTCGACGCCAAAATTCTCAAGCGCCGTGGCCCCGAGCAGCAACAAGGAGCCTTTCGGGGCAAAGATGGTCGGGCAGGGCAGACGGCCCTCAAGCCCCTCTATCTGAAAATCGCAGAAGCCCAGCAGTCTGCTTCCCTGCCTGCCGTCCGCGAGAATGAGGCTCCGTGTTGCGGCAGGCTCCACGCCTATCCGCTCGAGGTAGTCTTCGGGCACGAACGAATAGAAGGCGCCTGTGTCAATCCAGAAGTCCTCTTCGAAGAACAACTCCGGCTTCTTGCTGTTGGATACCTTAACTCTCTTCTTGAACATCCCCATGTTAGCTCACCTCTCTGAAACAAGCATACCGCCTTTACGGCGTTCGTCAAAGCCCCTGTTTACCTGCTGAACGCCTCTGGCTCCGTGTACCCCGCCGACGCCACGCCGCCCGCCCTGGCGTCCAGGGGCACGAACGCGCGGTCACTGTAGTAGGGAAAGAGCCACAGGTCGTCGGCCCAGGCACGCACGGTCGCGGGCTGCGTGCCGTGCGCCTGGATATTGGTCAAGTAGAACCTTTCGCCGGGATACATTTTCTGAAAGAGCTTGGCCACCGTGGGGACTTTGTCGGCCAGGCCGCGCAGGAATACGTCTGTTTCCGGGGCGGACCAGGCCTTGCCTGCATTGGGACGGCACTGCGGGGTGTCCCAGTCGCGGTACTTCATCCCAAAACCGCGCCGCAGATAGCCGTGGCGTGAGAGCTGGTCGTTCAGCCACGCTCTGTAGAAGACGTACAGGTTGACGTCAAAGCGCTCCCGCTGCAAGCCAGTCATCTTCATGGGGAAGTAGATGCCGTCGCAGCCCCCGGTGCGGAACGTGAAGCGCAGCGGGTGC
>Ga0187861_10003455_pt1 | contig 13937 bp, 13 predicted proteins | sample June2016WEW_10_1_3_FD_132986 | JGI IMG/M metagenome (GOLD analysis project Ga0187861, IMG submission 132986) | Peatland microbial communities from SPRUCE experiment site at the Marcell Experimental Forest, Minnesota, USA - June2016WEW_10_100 | ecosystem: Environmental > Terrestrial > Soil >...
GAGATTGGCGGCACCGAGAAGTACCGAAAGGAATAGCGCCATGGCCCTCAGCGATCAGGAAATCGAACTTATCGCGCAGCGCATCGTCACCGACCTCACGGGCCGCGGCGGTTCGTCCGCGCCGGCCTCATCCTCATCGGCTTCCGCCACCGGCCCGTTACGCGACATCGGCATCTTCGACACCATCGACGAAGCCGTCAAAGCCGCCAGCGTCGCATTCTGCCAGTACGACCAGCTTGGCCTGAAAAAGCGCAATGACATCATCGCCTCCATCCGCCAATCGATGCGCGAACACGGCAACTCACTGGCCCGCATGGCCCACGAAGAAACCGGCCTCGGTCGTTACGAGGACAAGATCCTCAAGAACCAGCTCGTCACCGAGAAAACGCCCGGCACGGAAGATCTGCTTTCACACACGGTCACCGGTGACGACGGCTTGACCCTCACCGAGCCCGCGCCTTTCGGCGTCATCGGCGCGATCACGCCGACGACCAACCCGACCTCGACGATCATCAACAACACCATTGCCATGGTCTCTGCGGGCAATGCGGTCGTGTTCAATGTTCACCCGAACGCAAAGCGCGTTTCCTGCCACAACGTTGCGCTCATCAACAAGGCCATCGTCGCCGCCGGCGGCCCGCGCAATCTCATCACCTGCGTCATCAATCCGACGGTCGAAAGCGCGCAGGCGTTGATGAAACATTCCGGCGTCCGTCTCGTCGTCGTCACGGGCGGCGGCGGCGTGGTCCACGTCGCCATGGCCAGCGGCAAACGCGCCATCTGCGCCGGCCCGGGCAATCCGCCTGTCGTCGTGGATGAAACCGCCGACATCGACAAGGCGGCGCGCGACGTCGTTTTTGGCGCGTCGTTCGACAACAACATCATCTGCGCCGACGAAAAGGAATGTCTCGTCGTTTCCAGCGTGGCCGACAAACTCATCAAGGCGATGACCTACAACGGCGCGTACTTGATCACCAAAGAGCAGTTGGCTGCCGTCGAGAAGGTCGTTTTCACGAAGACCCACGGCCCGCGCCAGGAAGCCGAGATCGACCGCTCGTTGATCGGCAAGAACGCCAGCGCGATTCTGCAAAAGGCGGGCATCCGCTGCGACGACAGCATCCGCCTCGGCATCTGCGAAGTGGACCACGATCATCCCCTGCTCTGGACCGAGCAGATGATGCCGATTTTCCCGGTCACGCGGGTGCGCGACGCCGACGAAGGAATCGATTTCGCGATGCAATTGGAGCATCCGCGCCGGCATACGTTCGTCATGCACTCGGATAACCTCTCAAACCTCAGCCGCATGGCGCGCGAATGCAACGCCAGCGTTTTCGTCAAGAATGGCCCGTCACTGGCAGGCCTCGGCTTCAAGGGCGAAGGCCCCACGTCGTTCACCATTGCCAGCCCCACGGGCGAAGGGATGACGACGCCGAAGAGTTTCTCGCGCTGGCGCCGTTGCACGCTGGTTGGCGCTTTTCGAATCGTGTGAACAAATACCCCGCCATCGCGGTCATTGAGTTCAGCAGCATCGCCGACGGCATCTACACCACCGACGCGATTCTGAAGAAGGCATCCATTGCCATGATCAAAGGCGGCACGGTCAGCCGCGGGCGCTACCTCACGATTTTCGGCGGGACGACAGGCAGTGTCAGCGAATCACTTACCGAAGCCCTGACCGTCGGCGCGGGCAGCGTGCTCGATCATGCGTTCCTGCCCGACGTGCATCCGAAAATTCACGATGCCGTGCTCGGCAAACGGACGGAGTGCGGGCAAAACACCGTGGCCATCCTCGAGACCGATACGATTGCCGCCAATGTCCGCGCCGCCGAAGTCGCCGTCAAAGGCACGGAAGTAGATCTCGTCGAACTGCGCCTAGCCGAGTATGAAATGTCGGGCAAGGCCATCAGCGTCTACGCCGGTGACTTGCACGAGGTCCAGGCCGCCATGAATCTCGCCAATGATTTCCTGCGCGGTCGCCAGGCGTTCACGCATCACCGCATCATCGCGCGTCCGCACGAGGTTCTCACCCGGCAACTCGATCAGACCACGAGTTATACAGACGCGAAACTGCACGAACTCGAAGGCGAGGAGGCGTCGTAGTGTTGCTCGGAAAGGTCATCGGCACCCTGACGCCCTGCGTCGTGTACAAGGGACTCGAAGGCGTCCCGATGCTCTGGGTGCAGCCACTCGACAAACAGGGCAACGCCAAGGGCGAACCCCTCGTGGTGTGCGATGGCACCCGCATGGCCGGCCCGGATGAGCTGGTCTATTACGAAGGCGGACGCGAAGCCGCGCTGCTGCTCGAGCCTTGGTTTGTGCCCGTCGATCACGCCATTGTCGGCATCGTCGATCAACTGCATCACGAACCATGATTCTCGGCACCGTCAGGGGTAACATCGTCTCGACGATCAATCATCCGTTCTACACCGGCAAGAAACTGCTCATCGTCGAGAAAGAGGATTTTGCCGGCAAACCCCGCGGCTACCTTATCGCCATCGATGGCGGCGTGGGCGCCGGCGTCGGCGAACGCGTGCTGGTCATCGACGAAGGCAATTCCGCCCGCCAAGTCGTCAAAAACGACAAGGCCCCGCTCCGCTCGATCATCATTGGCATAGTTGACCGCGTCGACTCCGAGGCGTAACGTTCCCTGACGTTGTAGGCCGCGTCCCCCGACGCGGCGCGGGAAGGTCACAATGCGATTTGATGTAACAGTGGAATCCAGCGGCACCGGCTTCGAGGCCAGTTGCGAAAGCCCGCAGTGCACCGCCACGGGCCTCAGCCCCACCAACGCCCTCGACGCCCTCCGCGACGAAATCCGCTACCGCCTCGAACTCTGTCCCTGCACCACCGTCAACGACGACTACGTCGAACTCAACATCGTCTCCTCACTCTGACGCCGCCTGCGGCCACACCGCGTCAGGGGCGTACCACATTTGGAAGGATCCTGTTGGTTGTTGCGAATTCGGGTCCCCGCCATTGTCGACCCCATTCTCGCCCACCGAGTAAAGTGTAAAGGTTCTGTCGGCATTTAACCTGTAGCGCAATGGTTTGCCATCCATCCAATCATGCGGCAACTCAGGCAGGAATTCCGGCACCAAAACCGATAGACTTGCGGGAAACGATCCGGTGCGCAGGTGAAAGCGTTTTAGGGCAATAGCAGCGACCGTCATCTCTTGTTGCGTCTCATACTGGATGGTCCGCTGCATCTCAAGGTCGCAATCATAACCTGTGTCGTCCACTAAGCGCCGCCAGCGATCATAGAACATCCACCGCAAGAAACCGTAAACTGTCCACCGCCACTTTGGTCGCTCTGGCCACACAGCCCACGACTTTTGCTTGGCCACATTTCGGGCGTCGTCCAAGCTCTTCGACCATAGGCGCAATGTACGGAGTTGGCTCTGTTCAAACCATGCTGCTCGCCATATGAGCCAGTGTGCCGTCAACAGCGACGTGTCCAGCCGGTACTGCCGCCCTTCTTGCATATCTTCTCGCCAATAGCTCATTAATTTAAGACCGTCGAGCAGGTCTTTGAGCGTATCACGATTGTAAGCTTGGGCGCATCTCGCCCGGTCCCATTCCAAGCACGACACAAGATCAGGCAGGCATCCGTCCCTTTGCCAACTTTCCTGCATCTTTGCCAATTGCTCATCCGTCCAACCTTCGGTCTGCAGAGCGTCCCACGTCACCTGCAACCCGGTATTCACCGTGCTCAAACGAACTGTCTGCAAGACTGGTTCACGTGTATCCTTGAACAGCCGTGTCGAATCCGAAATCGCCGTGATGTTCTCGAGCGCCACATCCAAGTTTCTTCGATGCAACGCTTCAAACGCCGATGCAGACAGCCAGTCGGTTAAACGCCATATCTTTACCGGATCTGGCCAGTGTTTCGGAAAGCCTTGCACGTAGTTCAGGTCAGCCCTCAGCACTGGTTGTCGCGCCGCGTCCTTCGCCTTGTCCAACACGTTCCTTGCCGCCGCAACATCGTTGCTCAGTTCGTCCCAACTGCATGTCGGTAGAGGCCTCGGCGCCTCAGGCTGCCTTCCCCTTCCCATTTCTGACGAACGCTTAGAAGATGGCGGCTGCGGTCGTGGTCGCCGATCCACCAAGTTCTCTTTTTGGTGCAAGACCACTGCGCAGCCGGCAGAGGCAAACCGCATCACAGACAAGCCGTATGACCACAGCGGATCGGCCTTGGAAATGGCGGTTAGTTCCTCAGTTGTCGCCAGGAACTCGAACGCACCGTTGCCTTCCTTCGGCACCTCCGGTAGATTCAGTTCCGCCAATGTCAGCTTCTCGCCCTTGGCGCGGAGTTCGGCCTTGTAGCGGGAGAGCATGATGCGGCCACGGAGGTTTTCTTCGAGGATGAAGAGCGCGAGGGTAGCCAGCAGAACAAGAAGTGTTCTGCCCGTCCAGCGCAGAACTACCTTGAGTTTTTTCACAACCACTTTGCGAGTTTTTCGCGGTTCCGGGCGTACAGGAAGGCGAGCACCAGCAGGATCACGCCGAGGCCGATGAACGACAGGATGCGGTAGATGGTCTCAACCCGTGCCATGTCGTGGAAGATCGCGCGGGCCAAACTGAATGCCAGCGCCACCAGACCCGCCATGCGCCAGGGCCGGTGTTTGATCGCAAAGCCAATGGCCAACAGCACGAACCCGAGCAACGCCCAGCCGAATGTCAGCAACGCGCCTGATACGAGTTTATCCAGCGCGAAAAGCGCCAGCCCGGTCACGATAACCACGATGGCGACGCACAACTCCTGAAAAGCTCTCCCCTTCCCCAGCACTCGTTCGGCGAAAACGAATAACGCCAATCCGATGAGGAGATTCGTCCAAGCGACGGCCCGCGCGGAGAAGATTGCCGCGTCGCTGAAGAGATAACCGGCCGCGCCGATCGCCATCGGCAAGATTGACAGCCAGATGAACACCCCTTCATCAGCCAACGTCCCTGCCAGCACGAGCGCCAGTGTCTCGGCGGCAAACACGGTGAGTTGCCATCGTTCGGGACAATGGTCCCACGTCGCCACCAGTGCGACCGCCACCGCCAGAAATGCGTACGGCCAAAGCGCCGAAGTGGCCGCCGTTTTGTCCTCTTCCGTCCGTGCCCGGCCCCACAGGAAAAGCCCAAACCCGAGAGTCACCACGACCAGCGCCAATGCGGGAGCCAGTTCCCACGACCGGTCGTTGAACTTGGCCATATAGAACGTCGCCTGCGCCATCGCCAACGGAAGATGCGCCGCCCAGCCGATTTCACGCACGCCCAAGCCACCCGCGATCAGCGCCACGGCGACCGCGCCCAGCGTCCACACCCACGGCAGCGTGTGCGTCTCGAAATGGTCGTTGGCCACGCTCATCGCCAGAAGCGTCGCCCACACCGCGTAGTACAACGCCGCGAAATTGATCAAGCCCGCTAGTTTGTCCTCCAGCGCCTTGCGTTCCATTCGCGCGCAGACATAGCCGACCGCCGACGCAAACGTGATGCCCCAGAGCATCGCGTTGTCCCAATGGTCATACCGGCTCCACGCATAGGCTGCCGCCACGGTAAATGCCGCCCGGGCAATCCACGCAATCCAGCGCGACCCCATCGAGCGCGACAGCATGAGCAGGAACGCGCTCTCCAATGCCAGCACCGCCACGAGTTGCACGCCCTTGAAATAGCTGATGAACCCGAGCGTCGCCACGGCCAGTCCTTGCAGGAACATCGTGTCGCGCACGCTACGCTCGGGTTGGTAGCGCTGGTAGGCGATGGCGGAGGCAATCAACAGCGCCCCGGCGAACGGGAACTGGAACTGCCATTGCGACTGCGGGTACGTGTGGTGCATCAGCAGCGAGAACAGCACAAAAAAGAATGCGTTGTTCAGCGTGACGAGACCGTTGCGCTCCGCGACCGCCATCGCGTCGCGAGTCACCATCAAGCCGCCAATCGTGAACAGCAGCCAGTACAACGCGAGGAAGCCGGCGCGCAGATGAAAGTCCTGGGCGCTGAGGTATCCCGATTCGAAGATCAGCCGGTCCAGTTCCCCCCAACGGTTGAGTTTCCACACCCAAATCATGTAGGTCAGATACGTCGCCAGCACGGCGCCGTAGGAAATCGTCACCCAGCGGTTGCGCGCCAGGAAATACAATGCGGCCAGCGCCAGCACGGCGTTCGAGGCGAGCGTAAATGTCGCCACACCGCTGGCCACCGACGTGTAGTAACCGAAGAACAGCGCCATGCCGCCCAGGGTGGCCGATTGTCGCGCCTGGGCCGCGCCCACGATGAACAATACGACAACCGAAAGCATCGTGATCGCCACCGTCGGACTCTCGATGACGCGGAACCCGTCGACAAAATGCGCCGCGTACGTCACGAAATAGGTCAGTGCCAGCGAGCCTGCTTGCAGGACGCGCGCCAATTGCGGCGTCCGTTTTTCCAGCCACATTCCCACCGCGCCCAGCACCGCGCACGCGAGATAACTGAGCGCGACTTTCTGCGGAACGCTCAGCCGCGGGGTGATGTACGCCGCAAAAAACACCATCCCGGTCAGCAATGCGGCCAGCCCGATACGCGGCAACCAATAGGTTCCCAGCCGCACTTCAAACGATTCCGCCGGGGTTGACGGTATCGGCGGCGGTGCTTGAAGGAGCGGCGGCGCGTCGACAAGAGGCGGCGTTTCTGCGTCCGCCGCCATGGCAGGCTCAGGAATTGCGGGCGCCGGCGTGGACGCAACCGGTGGCGGGGCCATCGCCGGTGGAATCGGCGGCGGTGTCCGGTACGACATCCGCTCCAGCCTGCGCCCAATTTCGTTGAGCTTCTGGCGGAGCTGTTGAACTTCTTCGCGGAGTTGCTGCAGTTCTTGCTCGTCGCTCATTGCAGTTGCTATACTCCCGGCGCGTGAAGCTGGCGTCACTCTATCAGCAACTCCCGCCATTGCCAAGCGGTCATGAGCCCCGCGCCGCTGGGCGCGTCCCCCGACGCGTCGTCATGGCCGCGTTGCTCGTGGGCCTGCTCACGGTCGCGCTCTTCGCCCCCACCTGGAACCACCAGATGCTCTTCTGGGACGATGACGAGAACGTATTGCAGAACCCACTCGTGGTGAAGCCGCTGATGGCGGGACTGAAGCAAATCTTCACCGCTCCGTTCTCCACCGACTATTATCCCCTCACCTACATCAGCCTCGCCCTCGATCACGTGGTGTGGCGCGGCCACTTCTTCGGCTACCACGTGACCCAGACCCTCCTGCATGGCGCCAACGCTTTTCTCGTTGTGTTGCTCGTATGGCGCTGGACGGAGGTGTTCGGCGTCGCGTTGCTGGCGGGTGCGTGGTTCGGATGGCATCCCGTACAGGTTGAATCCGTCGCCTGGATTGCCGAACGCAAGAACGTCTTGGGGACATTCCTGTTCCTGCTGGCCTGGCTGGCGTATCTCAACGCCGGGGAATCGCAGCGCGGTGGGCGTTGGCGTTTGGCGGCGCTGGGCTTGTTCGTGTTGGCGGCGCTTACGCACGCGCTGGTCATCGTCATGCCGGGACTTTTGATCGCTTACGAAATGTCCGTGCGCGGCACCCGGTTCACCGAAGCGCTTCGGCGAACGTGGCTGTTTTTCGTGCCGGCTGCGTTCGCGGCGCTCCTGCGGGTGCTCGGACATGCGGAGTCCGGCCAATTGACGCCGCCGTTCCGGAGTGTAACCGAGGGGATCCTGACGATGACCAAGGTCGTCGGCGAATACCTCAACACGTTGTTCTGGCCAACTCAATTGAACAATCATTACGTCGTCACCACGGCGGACCGTCTGGCCACGAGCGGCGTGGTTGTCGCGGTGCTTTGGTTCGTCGCGTGGGCCGCCCTCCTGTGGCGCGGGCGAACGGTCTGTTGCTGGCCGGCTTTCGCCTGCGCCTGGTTTCTGATCTGCCTGGCGCCCGTCCTGCAACTTGTGCCCCACCCGACCTTGCGCGCCGACCGTTATCTGTACGTGTCCGCGATCGGAGTGTTCGTGCTCGTCGCGTTGCTGTTGAACCGCAACCGCACCGCGTTCCTGACGATTGGCCCGCTCTCCGCAGTCTGTCTGGCCGGGTTGACGCTGGCGCGCATTCCCGATTGGCATGACCCTAAGACGTTGTGGAGCGATTGTGTGAGGAAGAACCCGCGGTCCGCAATCGGGCATTACAGTCTCGCGGGCTGCGCCATCAACGAGCATGATTGGGCCACTGCCGAGTCGCAACTGCGGACGTCCATCGAGTTGAAACCCGATTTCGCCGAAGCCCAGGCCCGGCTCGGCGCGGTGTACCTGTTGGAAGGAAAGAACGCCGAGGCACGCGAACATCTCCAGCGCGCCCTCAGGCTGAAGCCGCACCTCTCTGAGGCGCAGCATAACCTGGCAATCCTTGAACAGCGCCGTGATTGACCGGTTTCCCCGCCCCGACGCGCCCGCGCGAAACTGGATCACCGGCTGCCGAAGAGGCGGTCACAAATCCGACGCGCGGCCTGAAGACCGTTTTCCCCGTGCGGCACAACGCCCAGCAATGGCGTGGCGCACAACTTGGGCACGGTCTGGATGTTCGTTTTCGCCGCCAAACCGCGTCTGCCGCCGACCGTGTCATTCAGGACGATGCCGCAAACGTTCAGTCCCATCGACCGCGCCTGACGGACCGTCAGCAAACTGTGATTGATCGTCCCCAAGCCGAGACGCGCCACCACCAGCAGCGGAAGCTCCATCTTCCGGGCCAAATCCGCCACGAAATAGTTGTCGCGGATCGGAACCAACAACCCGCCTGCGCCTTCGACAAGTACCACCGCGTACTCCGCCGCCAGTCGCCGATAGACGCGTAGAATCGGGCTGAGGTCGATAGGGTTTCGTTCGAGTTTCGCCGCCACGCTCGGCGCAAGTGGATGACGCAGGTACACCGGATTGATCGTGTCGAGCGGTTGCTCGTGATTCATGATGGCGGCATAGATTTCCGCGTCGCGTCGTCCGCCAGCGCCGCACGCGATGGGCTTGAACGCCGCCGCCCGCACACCGCGCCGCCGCAATTCCGAAAGAATGAGGGCGGTGACGTGCGTCTTCCCCACGCCCGTGTCCGTTCCCGTTATGAAAATCCCTGCGTTCATTTTCGTGTTCACAGCAACGAGACCGGATCGACGTCCACGACAATGCTGACGTCTTCCGGCGGCCTGAGGGACGCGAGCCCCTGGCTGAGTGATTCGATGACTTGCATGATGTGCTGCGTGCGCAGCATAATCTGAAAGCGGTACTGGTTCTGCACTTTTGCCAACGGCGCCGGCGTCGGTCCCGCCACGATGGCCTGCGCGCGCGGGATGCGTTTCTGCAATTCGCGTGTCAGCGCTTCTGCGGTAAAGCTCGCCTTCGTTTCGCTGCGGCTGCGCGTAGTGATGCAGATGAGTCGCGACACAGGCGGATACATCAGTTCCTCGCGAAACTCGATCTCCTGTTCATAGAAGCCGATGAAGTCGTGCTGCCGCGCGTATTGGATCGCTTCCTTGTGGGGCGTGAATGTTTGCACGACGACTTCGCCCTCGACATCGCCGCGGCCGGCGCGGCCCGCCACCTGCACCAGCAGTTGAAACGTCCGTTCGCCCGCGCGAAAATCGGGCAGGTGCAACGCCATGTCGGCATGGATGATGCCCACGAGCGTGACGTTCGGGAAATGCAATCCTTTGGCAATCATCTGCGTGCCGACGAGAATGTCGATCTTGCCCACGCGGAACGCGCCGAGGATTTCGCGGTAGAGCGTCTTGCGCGTCATCATGTCCGAATCCATCCGCTGCACGCGCGCCTTGGGGAACGTCTTTTGGATCGATGACTCGACTTTTTCCGTCCCCATGCCGGCGAACCGGAACGACGGGTCGCGACACTCGGGACAGTTCTTTGGCACGCTGCCGACATGTCCGCATAGGTGACACAGCAACTGCATGGCCTTGCGATGATACGTGAGCGATACGCTGCAGTTCGGGCAGTTCGCGACATATCCGCACTTCGGGCAGAACAGATGCGTCGAGTACCCGCGCCGGTTGAGAAACAGGATGACCTGTTCCTGCTTGTCGAGCCGGGCATGGATCGCGTCGCACAATTTGCGCGACAGGACGTGCCATCCCTTTTGCCGGATCACCTCCTGGCGCATGTCGATGATGCGCATGATCGGCATCTTGCGGTTGTCCACGCGCGTCGGCAGTGACGCGAGCGCGTACCGGTCACGGCGCGCATTGTAGTACGACTCGAGCGCGGGGGTGGCCGAGCCGAGCACGACGGCGGCGCGTTCGATCTTGGCGCGCATGATCGCCACGTCGCGCGCGTTGTAGCGGGGCGCTTCCTCCTGCTTGTAACTGGTCTCGTGTTCCTCGTCGATTACGATCAACCCCAGCGCCTGCACGGGCGCGAACACCGCCGAGCGCGCGCCGATGACGATGTGCGACTGGCCGTCACGTATCTTGTGCCACTGGTCGTGCCGCTCGCCCGCGCTGAGATTGCTGTGTAACACCGTGATCTGCTGGTTCTGGAACCGCGCCCGGAATCGCTCGACGGTTTGCGGCGTCAGCGAAATCTCCGGCACCAGCACGATCGAGTCCTTGCCCTGATGCAACGCGTGTTCGATGGCCTGCAGATAGATTTCCGTCTTGCCGCTGCCCGTCACGCCGTGGATGAGGACGGGTTTCTCGGGATTGTCGATGGCGGCGTTGCACAGTTCCAACGCCTGTTGCTGATCGGGCGTAAGGGTCAGCGGTGTCGAGGGAAGAAACACCTCGCCGCCGAACGGGTCGCGGTCGTCGATCTGATCACTAAGCACGACGAAACCTTTCGTCGCAAGGCGCTTCACCGTCGAATCGTCGGAGTCGGCAAGTCGCACGAGCTTCGATACGAACATGCCGTCGAACTCTTGCAGAATCTCGATCACGCGACGTGTTTTGGGGCGAAGCTTGGCGAGTTCTTCGGGCGAGATTTTGCCCCGTTTGACGTACTGGCGTTCCTTCCAACTGATCTTCGTTTTGCGCACGACCTCGGGCAGCGCGCATTTCACCGCCAATTCGACGGGACAACAGTAGTATTTGCCCATCCAGCGGGTGAGTTCGAGAATCTTGTCGCCGAGCAACGGCTTCTTGCCGATGACCTCCCCGATTTCTTTCAAATGTGGATACGTCGAGCTGTCCGCCAACCCGACCACGTACCCCTTCGCCGTCCTCTTCCCAAACGGCACCGCCACCCGCGATCCGAGTTGCACCGTCCCCGCCAACGCCGGCGGAATGCGATAGTCAAACTCCCGGTCCAACGCAAGATCGACTACGACTTTGGCAATAGAACTCGACACGGCGGAAGCATACTACAAGAGAGGGACAACTGTCAGCGTTGCGCAAGGGTTTCCCGAAAACCTCATTCCTGTGTTGCCCCGTTCTGCGCTATACTGCGACGGAATGTCACGGCGACGGAAAGCGAAAACACTGGAGCGGATTGGGAACTGGCTGGCCTTGGTGCTGGTGCTGGGGGCGATCGGGTCGGCGACGTTCGTGTATTGGCGCTGGCAGTACCGGGAGCAGCGGTTCAACAGGTTGATCGAGGAAATCGCGCCGAAGTATGGCGTCGACGAGTTTCTGGTGAAGGCGGTGATCCGCCGCGAGAGTAAGTTCGACCCGTTCGTGTCCGGCCGCCATGGCGAAATTGGATTGATGCAGGTGACCGATGGCGCGGGGAGGCAGTGGGCCCAGGCGGTGGGGCGTCGCGACTACGGCCGAGACTTGTTGTGGAATGAGCGGGTAAATATCGAAGCGGGCTCGTGGTACTTGGCGCGGGCGTTGAATCGCTGGCTGGACAAGGAGACAGAGGAACGGATTCCGTTTGCGCTGGCGGAATACAACGCGGGCTACGGCAACGTCTTACGCTGGCTGCCGCACGGCCCGCAAACCACCGCTGACGAGTTTGTGGAGGCGATTACGTTCCCGACTGTGCGCGACTACGTGACGGATGTGACGGAAAGCTACGAGTTCTACAAGGCGCGCGGTCACCTCTGAAAATTGGCGGGTGCCCGCAAACTAATGGTGCTGTCCTGGGTGAGGCCAGGTGAGGCTAGGAGAAGCGCAGCGACCATTGTGGTGTGTTCACGGGCACCCAACCCTTCTGTTAAGATTCGACAGGGTGCCCGTTTGTTTCGTTCAAAAAACGCTTTTTTCTGGGAGCCAGCAAATGTCTGGCGTAGCGGCCAGAAAAAAATTAATCAGCCCCGTAGTTTGGCGTCCTTGGCCCGCGATTCTTCAGCTAGGCGCGCCTTGAACTTCCGATACTTCGCCTGAAGTTTCCCATCGCCCGCCGCCAGGATCTGGACGGCGAGCAATCCCGCGTTGCGCGCCGCGCCAATCGCCACGCACGCCACCGGCACCCCCGAAGGCATCTGCACGATGGACAACAGCGAGTCCATCCCTTTCAACGATTTCGACTCGATCGGCACGCCAATCACCGGCAACGGCGTGTGCGCCGCCACCACTCCCGCCAGATGCGCCGCGCCGCCCGCGCCGGCGATGAGCACGCGCAGTCCCCGCGTGTGCGCCGTGCGCGCGTATTCGGCGACATCGTCGGGCGTGCGATGGGCCGACATCACGTGCGCCTCGGTGCCGACGCCGAATTCCGCGCACGCGTCGGCCGCCAGTTTCATGATCGGCCAATCCGAGTCGCTGCCCATGAGAATCCCCACCAACGCCTTATCCGACTTGCTCATCCGTTCCTTTCCTGCGATGGACCCACCGCCCCGCTCAGGCAGACAAAGACTTCAAAACGTTTTCGAGTTCAAGCCTTTTTTGCTCGTGCTGCTCATCGCTCGCGTCCGCGGGCACGCTCATCGGCGCGCCGATCCGCACCGTGGCCCGCGCGAACGGCAGCGGCACCATGAAACTGTCCCAACTGTTCACCGTGATCTTGCGCGACACATCGTAGGACACGGGAATGATCGGCGCCTGGGTGATCTGCGCGAGACTGATCACCCCGTCCTGGCAACAGTACTTGGGCCCGCGCGGGCCGTCGGGCGTGATGCCGGCATCGTAGCCATCGTTGACCAGGTTCGTCAATTCGCGCAACGCCTCCTTCCCCCGCCGGCTGCTCGAGCCGCGCACGCAAATCAGGTCAAACTTGCTCAGCACCCGCGCCAGTTTCTCGCCGTCCTTGCTGGCGCTGACCAACACCGCCACGCGATCCCGTTGCCGCGAATGCCAATGTTTGCGGAACAGATACGGCATCAGGAAGATCCGGTTGTGCCAGAATGCGAAGATACACGAGCGTTGCGGCGTGTGGGCCAGCAGGCCCGACGGATCCTCGATCCGCCAGCGCAACGTGCTGCCGATCAACGACACGAGTATGCGCAGCACCCAGCCTGTCATAAGAAACGACCGTCCAACGAGAACAGATTGCGAGAAGCACTGGAAGCTATCTCATAAATATTAGATGACGGCGGGCCGTGCCGGCCCGCCCCACCAAGACCGTGGTAGGGCGCGGTGGCCCCACCGCGCCGCAGGGGGTTTATGAGACCACTTCTAGAACCACAAAAAGACATATCCACCCCTTTCACCAAACAGGGAGAGTATGTAGCTGACCCAATATGCGCGTCAAGCCGACGGTGCCCAAGGTGGTACCCTAATCTGGAGGGCCACGTTTACCCCGAATCCTTTTCGGGGCTCTGCCGTGGCCGCATTAGGCGAATGGACGCGACGGCGCACTCCCCCCGAGCCGTAAACCAAGACACGACCGCGCCTCAAAGCGAGAGGCAGACCATAACCGCCAAGGCTCACTCTGGAAATGGTCCGGTTTCAGGGGGGCACGTCACGCACCACTGCCCCCTCCACGCTGGACGGCGTCTGATGGGGACAGCGGTGGGCACGACGGGAGCGTTCGGCTAGCGACGACGGTTGGCCCGGTTGGTAGCGACGCAGCCACGTGCGCACGGTGTTGCGCGAGCAGCCGAACGC
>Ga0187861_10003456_pt1 | contig 13936 bp, 23 predicted proteins | sample June2016WEW_10_1_3_FD_132986 | JGI IMG/M metagenome (GOLD analysis project Ga0187861, IMG submission 132986) | Peatland microbial communities from SPRUCE experiment site at the Marcell Experimental Forest, Minnesota, USA - June2016WEW_10_100 | ecosystem: Environmental > Terrestrial > Soil >...
AAGTTGCCCGAGTTCCACATGAACAGCCCCGAGATCAGCCAAAAGAGCAGCCATTCAAGTCGCCGCAGCCTGCGATTCCCCAGAATCAAGACCATGAGAAATAAGTGCACCAGTGCTCCGAACGTGTAGACGATCAATTTGAATGCCACGAGCGCGGTGAGTTGGTAGGCGACTTCCATGAGAGTGCCTCAGAACTGTGGTCCGGATAGGCCCAGCAGTTAAAACCTTGCTCTGCAAGCTACTTATGGACGTATTGTATGCCAGCGCAAGGTTTCGCTCAACGGTGATTCGGCGGTCGCCTCCTGCCCGGCTAGGTTCATGTCCGCCGCCTCAGGATGACATGCGCACCGGAAACTGCGGACAGTTGTCGGTGGAACTCTCAAGGGGGGCCAGCAGCATAGTCGAAACACATTATGGTTCCCGATACTGAAAAACCTTCCATGGGCTGATACCCCATGAGAGTAATTTCCTGAACTGATTGGTGGACCTGGGGAGGTTCGAACTCCCGACCCCATGGTTGCAAATCCTGCTTGGTAAGCCTATCTCGTTGTTTTTGCGGCACGGCTGGCAGCCTTAAAGCAGGCAAAAACACCCCTGAAAACGGGCAAGTGGTACTCAACTGGTACTCGTCCCCCTGCTCTCGCTGCTGGTGCGGGGAAGCATCGTTGCTGCCGAGACATATCCAGCCGAATGCTACGGCTGGTTCTCCAAGGAGCAGCTCGGCAGCAAGCGCGACCAGGACGACAGGAGAAAGCTCGGCGCATCGCTGCTTCGCTGGGCTGGTGCCCAGAGCGTCGCGCCTGAGGACGGCCTCAGGATGGAAATTCAGGGCGGCTTCCCGCAAGGGGACGACGCCTTTGATGCGGTGGTCGGCCTTTTTGGGATGCTTTAGGTGTGCCCCGCCTCAGCGTACGACCAGCGAGCCGAATGAGCCGGTAATCCGGGAGATTGAGGGCAGGATTTTGGACCGCGAGTATGTGCTACCCGGCATGTGCAAACATAAACTCCACCCTCGACCTGGAGGCTGGCTGCTTAACCGTGGAACCAAACCCGCCGCAGGTTCTGCTACTGTCGCTCAAAAACCTCGGTGTACGGCTCGTTTACGGCGACGGCACTCCCCGCGACTGTCAGCGTGCGCCCGTCCTGCGACGCTGTATAGGTCTCCCGGAACAACGGCTTCCCGCTTTGCTTCATCAGCAGCTCAAACGAGCGCAGTCCAGTGTGTTTCAGCACCACCGTAACCCCTGCCGGGACCGTCGGCCCCGTCACCGGGTAGTCCTTCCCGTCGAATTTGGCGTCGGACGTCCACTTGTAGCCCACGGACTTGACCAGTAGCCCATCTTGCCCGGAGGGCGTTATCTCCAGGGTCGCGGGCGCGCTGAGCTTGACCTGTTTATCTCTCCATCTGCCGAGCAGCCCCTTGTCGCCGGAGATACGCTGATAGACGACGGTGTCTTGGAAGGTCTCGCCGCTCGGCTTGGTCCCTTTGCTGACCACCGTCATGGTCTTGCCGTCCGGCGATAACTTCGAAGTATCTGTGCTGAGCAAGATTCCTTTCTGCGTGGAAGTAGTCTGCCACGAGGTGTCGTCGATTTGCTTCCAGGCAACCGCTTCACCAAACGGCCCCGTGTACTCCTTACCGTCCACCTTGAATGTGTACGAAACACCAGACCCCGACCAACGGATTGCCCCGGACGCGGTTTTTTCAAACTTCATAGTGTCCCCGGTTAGTTTGCTCTTTGCCGGGTTCAGCTTCCACGTTCCGGTGAAGGGATTCTCGGCAGCCGCAAGACTGCCTCCCACTGCCAACACAACTGCCAATACAGTCGCCAGGCGGATTTTCATAACCACCTCCCATCGAACGGAATTTGAGAATTTGATTTCCTCTACTGTCGGAAAGTCTAGGCCCCCACATTTGTCAAGTCAATTCCCTGCAACGTAACCAACGCGAATTCCGCGTGAAGGCCGCAACGGGCAGCGCCAGAATGGAGCCAGCCAACACTGCCCATATGGCAGTGTGCAGGAGCTTGATTGCCGCCAGAAGGTAATCGGGATGAAGAATCCGTCGATGCGAGAGTGGCATCATGACATACCGGCGAAGGGTCATGACCGCCTTGCCCTGGAATCCATATATCTGGCGTAGTTTCGATGCCTTTACGGAGAGCCTGGAAACAGCGATGCGACAATGCGTGAGCGGACAAGCGGCAGCGCCTAAGGCTGCAACCCCAGCGCCCTCGTCGTGAACTCGACCAGCGGCAGCATCGTCCGGCACGCCGCAGCGAAATCCCGCATGAACTTGGGGCCGCACACCTGCGCCTCGGCAAGCGCGACCGATGCCACGAAGTCCTTCCGCTTGATGTCCTCGATGAACCGGTGATTTGGGTCGAACCCTCGCGGCGACCGCATGAGGCTGTCGCCCTCAAGCTCCAGCTTCCGCCTGGCCTTCGCCCATTGCTCGGGCTCGGCCACAATTGCCATCCGGATTTTAGTCAGGGCGCTATTGTCAGGATGCCAAACGCCCGCCGCCGCGAAGCAGTTGTCCGGCTCAAGGTGGAGGTAGAACACGGGCGCATGGGCGTCCTTGCCGCTGGCGTGGGAGAAATGCATGCCAACATGCGTCTTGAAGGGGCGCTTGTCCGGCGAGAACCGGGTGTCGCGATATATCCGGAAGAGCGAACCGCGTGCGGGGCGCGGGTCAGCGACGAAATGCGGGCTGAGCATGTGCAGATGCGGCCCGAAGCTGCTGATGAACACCAGCGCCGGGTCGCGAACCACTTTCTCGTAGCGCCCCTTGTTCCTGGCAAACCAGTCCCGGTTGTTGTGGCGCTTAAGCTGGCGCAAGAAGCCGAACAGCTCTGGGCAGAAGAAGGCGGTGTCGGGCATCGTCAGTCCCCACTAATGACAAAACAGTTTAGACGGATTCTCCTGTCGCAGCAACCATGCCTCCTCCGTCGTCTGGGCCACGCATATCTCTCGCCGAAATGCACGTTGCATCTCAAGGGACTCCGATTGTATCCTCGTGCCGCTTCCTAAGGAGGCAAGCAGATGAAAACGCGAATCCATTTCACCATCCCTGTGGCTTTAGTCTGCATCCTCTTGGCGCATGGGGCACGGGCTCAGTCCAGCCGCATTGGCCCTGCGGACATCTATCCTGACCCTGCGAGGACCCCAGGGGCTGCGACCAACGCACGGCCCACAATTGGCGGAACACGGGTAAGCCCCCGGACCCCGCCGTGTAGACTTTACTCGGGTATTTCAAAACTTCCCTTTCTCTCTCCCCTGCGTCGCGCCTCCTCGGCCACGTACAGCTAGAAGTCTTGTATTTTCAATCCGTTAGGTCCAACTGATAATCCAGCCTTTTGGCAAGGCACATGCAGGCGTCTTTACTTTGTCACCGTCTCGGATGCGCGGAGGACCGTAATTCTCAAATCCCTAATTGACATATTGGTCGAGATTGTTTGGCAACACATAAATAGGAGACCTTATGGGCATCGCAAACATAATGAGGAATGACACTGAGGCAAGAAGAGTGCACGAAGCCTCGAATCGCGCGGAACGTTTCCTGGTCCAAATACCGGTTCGCTATCGCACACCACACAGCCCAAAATGGTTTGAGTCACGGACGGAAAACGTCAGTCACACTGGTATCTTGTTTCGAACTGAGTATATCTCCGAGCCAACGACGCTTGTACAAGTAAGGCTTGAGCTACCTCCGACGATGGGAGATGGCGCACATGCAGAGGTCCTCTGCAAGTGCCAGGTGGTCCGCGTGGAGCAGACTTGTGGCGGGGGGATTTCCCCAGCCCTTGCTGTCGCGATACTCGATTATCGGCTTACGCGGAAGCGGGAGCCAAACTGAAGTCGTTAGCCTCCGGGAATCTCGTAGCTCATATTCTCGACCCTTAGAGACTCCGCAGCTTCAGTTCTCCACAATAACTACACAGGCCTATCTTAATTCCGCCCGCGCCCCCTGATGTCATCCGGCCGATTCCCTTCTACAGCCTGCTGTTTCGCACACGCTGCGGGGGAGGCTGTCCTCAACACCCCAGTTTGACTTGTGAGGTATATTGTCCGTGATGGACGAAGGCGTTAACCGCAGGAAAGGTGCCGGAGGGAATGCCGTGGGGGAAATGCCAAAACAGCAGGCAACCGTCCTCAACTCTCAGCGTGAGCACTGGGAGCGCACTTTTGCATCTAGGCCGAGCATGTTCGGTGACGAACCAAGCTATCCCGCGCAGAAGTCAGCGACCCTGTTCAAGGCTGAGAACAAGCTCAGGCTTCTGGAACTTGGCGGTGGTCAAGGTCGCGACAGCGTCTTCTACGCTCGCGAGGGCTTTGATGTCACGGTGCTTGATTACTCCGATGCTGGTCTTCGTGAGATTCAGGCGAAGGCGGAAGCGGCTGATGTCGGCAACAGAATCCGAACGCTAGTCCACGATATTCGCACGCCATTGCCTTTCGACACCGCAAGGTTCGATGCCGTTTACTCTCACATGCTCTATTGCATGGCACTCACGTCGGCGGAGTTGGTCGCTCTTTCCGCTGAAATCTGGCGAGTTCTTGTTCCGGGAGGACTGAACGTTTTCACCGCCCGGACGAAGCAAGATGCCCACTACGGGACTGGCAGCCATCGTGGCGAGGACATGTATGAGGTGGGCGGCTTCATCGTGCACTTCTTCGACCGAGCAAAAGTGGAGGCCGTGTCCAAAGGCTTTGGCATCGTCTCCGTCGAAGAGTTCCAGGAAGGCGGTCTTCCGAGAAAGCTCTTCCTGGTTACCGTCAGGAAGCCGAAATGACTGCGGGTTCGCACAGTCCCGCCAGACATACGAACGTCGGCGAGGAACCGCTATCGGCAATACCGCTCGGTTCGGTCTTTCGCCTCCCCCCGCCGCCGTGGTCTGCCACTGCATGTTTCCCGGCGCGTCCGCGCCCCCGCACTCAAGCACGTGGTCGTCCAACGAAAATTGGGATGACCGCGAATGCCCCTAGCGTCACGAAGTAAACTGTTCCCGAACCGGGGTCACGGGTTTCAAAATACCCGCGAATTGTTAGCCCCCGAATCCAGAGCACGAGCGTGAACTCGACCAGAAACATAAGGGCAAGCGCGATACATCCCAAGGCCAGCCGCCTCGACCGCAGAGGCGGAATGCCGACATGCCGAACCACCCACCGGGCCGCGAGGATGGAGACGCCAAACATGATGGGTGCTTCCATCAGTTCAGCCGTTCCAGGTGAGCCCTCGGTCCTAATCAGCACGGATGAGTTTTGGCGATAGGCAGGTAATTACGTGCGCTGTCCGAGATAAATGGCCAGATAGTTCACCAACTCAAGGGACTCGTTTTCCATCTCAAGGTCGAAGGCTTCCAGCTCGTTGCGGAGGTATTTGCAGCACCACTGCGTTGGCACCGCCACAAGTAAGCCCAACGCAATCGGCAACAGTGCTTCGGAAAGTCCGTTGAACGTGGCCGCCATGCAAGCGGACTTCGCACCGCTACAGCCAGGGAACGAATCGATGATACCAAATATGGTGCCGAACGCCCCGACCAACGGGGCGGTTGATGCTATGGAAGCGAGACTGTTAAAACCGCGTCTCAATTCTACATGAACAACAGTCGCCGAAGGCCTCATGGCTCGTATGGCAGTTTCAATCATTTCCGCGTCACAGAGTAAAGGCATGGCCGCTTGGAAACTCACCAATCCGGATGCCACCACTTTGGCAATAGGACTCCTGTTGTAACGCCCGGCAATGGCAATCGCCTGGTCGAAGTCGCCAGTACGCAACGCAACGCCCACCTGCCGCACAAAAGTTCGGGATTGATTGTGGGCTGCCCTGTACCTGAGAAATCGCTCGACCATAACGCCGACCGAATACCCCGCCATGAGTAACAGCAGGACGAATACGGCCTGGACGTAACGCACGACCGGGAAGAAACCCTGCTGCCACCACACGCACATGAACAAGAGCAGGACCAATAGACCCTCGGCCAGCCTGCCCATCGAACGAACCGTCCCCGCTTGGTCCCAGCTTCCGTTTTGGTCTGGCGAAAGCAGCGATTTCATGTTCAAAACGATAATGAACGCTGAGCTGGAATTTCCGATTTCGACTCCATCTCTGCACAAAACCATACGCCTGCTGCCCTCTCGTGTCTACTTCATCCGACCGGCATTGCCGTCCGCGGGGCGCATCGCTCCTTCGCTGGGCCAGCGCCCAGAGCGTCGCTATTGAGGACGGCTTTCATTCACGACGGAGACAAACAGGCTGGGCTCTTGGGTTCGGAGACTAGCCCGCATATGCGCGCTGAGGTGGAGGTCTCTGGTTGGAATCTATAGAGGCAAAACATAAATATCCGAATCGCTGTGGTCGAAGAGCACCCTCTTGCGAGACCTGCGGAAATCACTAGCGGGTAGCCATCTCTGAAGTGGCGATGTCTCGTCAGCCCATGTTTTAAGGAAGCGTCTCAGACCTGTCTGACCTACAATTCCGCAGTCGATCATCTGCGAGAACCTGGGGTGCGTTGCTCAGCGAGGTGCCCCGGCCCCACAGAACCGTAGAGAATTGGTCATCAGGGGGAACTCTCTTTTTTCCGTGCCGTTTGTTCTTTTTCAGTAGTGCGCGGGCACGCTTGCGCTCTTCTTGCATCCAGCCGCAGCTGTTCGTGGGCCGATAGAGCCTGTGTGAAAACTCGGGGCGCAACACCAAAATTCTCCCCGCGAGGCGCATTCCCATGATGAGTTTTGGTCCGTTCAGTTGTCCGGCGCCGCCTCCTCCCGCGCAGTTCGCTCTAGCCGAGCTGATGCGCCGCCTGCGGAGTGTTCCACAAGCGCGTCAGATTATAGGCGGTGGTCGCCAGCGACAGCTCGACGGCAACTTTCTCCAGTCCACGTCGTCGGAATTGCCTCAGCCCACGCTGTTCTTTCAGCACCCCAAAGATTGGTTCCATCAGAGCCTTGCGTCGTCCATAGATCGCTCGCCCCAGCGGGCGGCGCAACTTTTGCCGCATCCGTCGATGCACCGGATGCTTGGCCCGACCCCGCAAGCGTCCGCCCCGCTTCAGCACGCGCGCCAAGTTCGAGTCCGGTACATAAGCATCCACCTTTTGCTTTTCCAACTCCTGCAAGGGCGGCAGAGCAAAGAAACCGCTGTCTGCACTGACCTGTGTGGGGGGTTGTCCGCAGCGCTGCCGCACGCCCTCCACCATGGGCAGCAGGGCGGCGCTGTCGGTGGTCTGCTGCATCACCCGTTGCTCCACGATCAACTGATCCTGGCTGGCGGCCAGGGTCACCGTGTAGCCCAGCACGAAGCCCTTCCGCTCTTTCAGAAAGCGGCTGTCCGGATCGGTGCGCGAGCGCCGCTCCAGCCCCCTCTTCTTCAGCTGCTCCAGGCGCGGGGGGATCTGGGCCAACTCCTGCTCCAGCCGCGCGCACTCTTGCTTCGCCAGCTCCAGCCCCGGCGCCTCATCGCCGTCGGCGGCGGTGCAGGCTTGCTGCCAGCGCCGTATCTGACGCCCAATCTTCGCCCGCTCTGCCCGCAACTTGCGCACGCTGTCCACCCGGTTGGGCGAGGCGCTCGCCTTCACGCGCGTGGAATCAATCGCCACATGTCCCAAGCGCCCCAGGCCAGCTTGCCGCGCCAACTCCACCACCTGCGTGAACAGCTCGTTGAGAGCTTTGGGATGGCGCCGGCGAAATGCGTTCAAGGTCCAGAAGTCGGGCTGCGCCTCTCCGGCCAGATAGCGGAACCCCAGGTCTCCGCGCACCCGCTGCTCCAGCCGCCGACAAGAAGTGATCCCCAGGGCATAAGCGTACAGCCACACTTTGAGGAGCAGGGCGGGGGCGTAAGCGGGCCGGCCTTCCTCCTGGTAGTCCTGCTCGAAGGCGCTCAGCTCGAGCCGCTCCACCACCCGGTGCAGGAAAAAGCAGAGGTGCTGGGGGCCCAGGACGCCGTGAACGCTGGGCGGCAACAAATAGTCTTGCTCGGGGTTATAGGGCAGAAAACGCATGCGGACCTCCTCAATCCGCATTATAGTACAGACGTCAATAGTTATAAATAAAATGATTGTCAATGATAAAATACTTCTATCTAGTTTTCACACAGACTCTTATAGTCCCACAGGTTGCGACGCATCTGTTTGACGGTTTCGACCTGTCGGTGATCGATGTCCAGTCCTGCTATGCCGAGCCACCCTCACCACGGCATCAGACAAGCCTTTGCCATAGCTCCACCGCCGGCCGGACGCTCAAAGCCGACAAGCATGCGCGGGCTCCAGATTAAAGCAGCTCCCAGTCGGGATTCTCGCTGATCGGGTGACGCGCGGTGTCGAGCGTGGCGGTGATGAGTGCGTCGGGATGGCTCTGCAGTAACGTCATCGGATATTCCCGTGTGGGATCGGAGAATAGGGCCACCCGCAGAGCCGTCTGTTTCCACGCCCCTGTGTCGCTGTAAACCCGTACCGCCTTGGCAGAAAGGCACTCGCGCACACCGAGCGTGATGGACATAGGCGGAACAAACTGGTAGGCCGCCCCGAAAGTGCGATGGGCAACCGCCAGGAGCGTGTCGAGGTTATTTTCCTGGATGCGAATCGAGGAGTTCGCCACATCCTCAAGTGAGATGTGGCTGTAGGGGTGGCGCCGGGCTTGGTTGTAAGCCACATGGCCGTCCTGTCCCCATCCCCCCAGAGTGATGTCGATCGGAGCGCTACGAATGGCCGTATGGATCTGTTCCATGGAGGATGGAAGAAGCCACAATCGCTGAGGTTCCGGGACGGCCAGCTCAGGGTCAATCGGCCCATAGAAGTACTGCTCCATGAAACTTCGCAGGTTGTACGGGTGCTTGGCCGGCAAGGTCTGGCATTGCCAGTCGAGACACTCGTCCATGTGAAAAACGGACAGTTTTCTCAATGAAATTCGCCGCGCGTTGACAATTTCGGCGAATGGTGCATACCACCCTTTTGGCCCGCAAGGGACAATGGCGCGCGTCGGACGCCCGGCCGCATTGTTCCCTTCTAGCACAGCGGCAAAATCCTCGGCCATGACCCTTCCCATCTCTTCGCCGTCACGCACTAGGCGGAGCGGGACACGGCGCTTCGGGTGGTTCAACAGGTCCTCGGCCGGGATTCGGCACCACTCGAGCAAGTCTCTCGGATCAACAAACGCGTTCGCCGATGCGGTTCTTCGCGCGCTGCATGGTTCACCCAAGGGGTCACCTCACATATCCAGAACTTCATAGATCTCCGTGTAGCTGTCGATCATCGTCGGCGCCGCCTCGGCGAAAAGCCGATCGTGCTCTTTGCTCGTAGCAAGCCGAGCGAGCGCCTGGTTCAGACTTTCCAATGTCGGGAACTCACACTGCCAAACCAGGGTGTGCCGGGGCTCGCGGCCGCTATAAGGTTGATACCGGCGCCCCCTGGGGAAGCCTTCCGCCTGGCGCTCGAGCGCGGCGAATTTCTTTTCCAGGTCCATGAAGACGCGTTCGTCGGCAGGCTTGAACCGCTGCACAAATCTCAGCATGTACGCCATATGTAACTCCCTGCGGAAGGTCAGCTTTGTCCTGCTCTCCGGGGATGGCATTTCCCCCGGCAGGAGCAGCAGGACTCGACAGCGCTAGGCATTCTTTCGCGCGGCAGAGTCCATCCGGAATGTCCATTTTGGCCTGCCAGTTTAGTATACACCCATTCGTCTCCCAGCGAACCCTTCCAATTTCTTCCATTCTCTGTTTCGTGCCCGGGATTGTCCCAGCGGCTGCCAACTGCCCTTCTGGCGGTCCTGAAAACACGCTACCACGGCTTCTGGCAGTGTTTTTTCCAGACACCGCTGCGTGCCGGGGCTTGCTGGGGGTCGATTTCTCGGCTGCCACAGCCTGTTTCTCTACCCGGCTGGCACCGGCAGCGTCGCGATCCTTCGCAGCATTACTCGGAAGAGCCGCCGCGTGTCGCCCAGGCGACGCTCTCCGCCAGAACCAGCCAATAAAATGGGGCGCGTCTGATCAAACGTTGGCCGGTTTTCACCAGCCGGGGCTGCAAGCTCGTTCGTGGTCAGCGGTCTGATTCCTGTCCCGAAGTCCCGCTCGAGGAAGTTTGTGGTGGCATAGCACTCGCTGGGATTGATACGCCGTTGCGTAGACCGAAGTCCCTCAACTCCTGCATCGTCGCCGACACGGAAGAGTCCAGTCCCGCACTCCGATTCTTGGCCCGGTCGAGCCCTCCTGGCACTGGATCCCTCAGCGAATCGTAACTCTCTGAACACACGCCACATACAGTTTCCCCCTTGTCTGAAAACAGGCACGGAACGCCCTATACTAACCAGGATAGAGAGCAGTTGTGTAAGCAAGGTGGGCTGCTCAGCAGTGCCATTTGGATATAATCATGAGTTGTGGCATAATGATTAAGTAAGCAGTAAGATAGGTATATGAAGCTGATGAAGAAGTAACCCTCTGCCAGTTACGTGATGAAAGCAAAGACCTCTGAGTGCGTGAATGAACACGCAGAACTAAGTGGGATCACCACAGGCGACGTAGCCAACCATGTGCTTCCTTATGCTTCGCCTAAAGAAGGGTGGTGGTTTACTGACTGTAGCCATTTGACCGGCGAACCAGCGGCAAAATGTGATTTGCACCCCCCCTGAAAACAGCTACTTGAAATTTCGGAATTTTCAGCTTTTTGGACCACCCGCAACGGATGCCGGTCCGGGGCCGTTGCAGCCATCCTTCCCTCTCCGCCGCAGTGAGCTTTTGTTCAAGTTCCTTGCGCATGGGGCTTGCTCCGCATTGCTAGTTTTCCGGGCGCTAGTCATCGCCGAACATTTCCCGCCACAGCTTCCCTTCTGGAGTGTTCCGAAACCGCTTTCTACGTTCCGCATAGCGCTCAGGAAAAATCGCCCGTATCATCGCACAGCACAGCCACGCCTTGGTGCCATCAGGCAGTTCAATCAGGCTCATCGAATAGTGGGGACGATACGTGTGGCAGGGGTCGCAGCAGCCTGCGTTGAGATGCCTGAATGCGCCGCAGGTCTTGATGTTGCCGTAGGGCAGCCTGCGCTGAAGCTCGGTGATGACGAGTGAAGGGTCTCTATCCTCGTCCCTGGATTGGGCGTATTGTCCCGAAGGCAAAAGCATGCCCATCTCCTTCAGGGTCTTCTCGATGATTTCACCCCTGGTCATTTCAGGCGTGTCGTAGTAGTGGCTGTCCTGCACCGAAGGCGGATAAATCTCCTTCTCCCTCAGGAGCTTCTCGAAGAGTTCGTCCGTGGTCATTCCAGCGTCCTTTCCTGCGCTGACAGCAAATTGACGGCAAGATTCTGCCCCGCAAATTCCACTTCGGCGTGGGCGAGAGGGACAGCACGGCTTGCTGCCATCACCGCTGTCCGGTACCCCGGCGCGATGGGCAGTCGCCCGAGCCCTGGCATGCATTGCAGTGGCCGGGATACCAATCCACCGGACCGTAGCCGGGATAACCGATGCGGCCCGTGCCCTTGCACACCTGGCATTTTCCCGTCCCATGACAACTGCTGCACTGCTTCTTCGCCCTAAAAGCCTCCGCCAATAGGATGGAGCAGGCATTGCTGTTGGCCAGGATGGCACAGCCAATCTGCTCTTGGTGAATCTGCACGCAGTAAACTACTAACCGGAGGGTGAATCAAGCTGGTGCGGGGCTTGGACGCCGGAATCTTCTTGCAAACCGCTCAAATCTAATTGCTCGACCAGCCGGTGGATGAAAAAACAGAGATGGTTCTCTCCCAACACATCCTTCACGCTCGGCGGCAGCAAATACGTCTGCTCGGGGTTGTAAGGCAGAAATCTCATCGCGACCCTCCTGCCCTCATTTCATGCAACTCAACCACCAGAGTTTTCACACAGACTCTATCGGGGTTGGTGTAGGTAAGCTGCACGAAGTTGATTTTTGGCTCGTAAACGACCACGCTTTGGATGATCGGCGGGTCTTCTGCCTGGGCGTCTGTTATCGAATAATCAAAGATCATCCGCGAGTCCGGCGTTTTCCCGTCGGCCCGATCCGGCGTGGCGGTAGTGTCCAACCGGAAACGGGATTTCGGGGACAAAGCGAACGGAACGTTGTCGTATTCGGGGGCAGGCGTGTTGTGTGCCTCGTCATTGAAAATGGCCAGTTCTTCGGCGTATCGCAAGTCCTTCAGCGAAGCCTTTCCCAGTTCAATCGTTGACCAACTTATTCCTCCGAGCGCAGTTTCAGAGCGAGAGGCATGGAGGATATGAGTGCGCAACCCTGGCAGAAGGTCATGGAGTTCGGGGGCAAGGATTGCGCAGCCGCAAGGAGTGAGTCGACAAGACTGCAGCACGGTGGTCCCTCTTCACCAAAGAATCGAACTCAATTCTCGTTGGACCTGGTTTTGGCGAACCACAGCACGATGCGATGGGACGACCATAGCGTGCCTTGCCATCCGAATATCCAGGATTCTCAAGGCAGACGGTTGGCGTCTGCCAGTTTTGCTGAGCCTCCGCAATTTAGAAATAAAACGCATCGATTCGAAACATTTCGTGCGATCCGGTTTGACAATCGAATGTATGTATAGCAAAATGGAACCCCATCCAGACCTTATTGCAGAACGTAGAAGGACGGGTAAGGATTTATGTCAGGCCCCATAATGCTGAACGAAGAGCGACGCCGAGCCATTCAGGAAATAATCAACCACGAAGGAAGAGGTTTAGTCAAAGAACTTGCTAGGCGCTTGCACACGTCGCAGGTGACGATCCGGAAGGATCTCGAAATCCTCCACAACCATGGACTGGTGCAGCGTACCCATGGCGGCGCGTTGCCCGTGCAAGGCGGAGCGTTGCTTGACCCCAGCTTGCGAGAGAAGGAAAAACACCATCGGAAGGAAAAACAACGAATCGGCAAGGCGGCGGCGGACCTGGTCAAGGAAGGCGAGTCCGTACTTTTAGATTCAGGGACAACGACCACGGCAGTTGCGAGGGCCTTGCGGGACCGCGGCCGTCTGACCGTCATTACCAATGCTGTGAACATTTCTGCAGAACTCTCCGGTACCCCCATTGAGGTGATCCTTACGGGTGGAACCCTGCGCGAGAACTCTTTTTCGCTCGTGGGTCCTTTGGCGGAGGAAACACTGCACAGGCTTAGCGCCGACGTTCTATTCCTGGGGGTGGACGGGCTTGATGTGCACTTTGGCGCGACCACCCCGAATCTTCAGGAAGCCAGCGTGAATCGAGTGATGGTGGAGATCGCCAGGCGAACTGTCGTGGTGTGCGATTCCAGCAAGTTCGGACGCCGTAGCCTATCCCTTATTACGCCGCTCTCCGGGATCCATGAGGTCATAACAGACAGCAAGATTCCGAAGGCTGACCTGAGGGTGCTCACGGAGGCGGGCATCAAGGTCACGATTGTTTAGCAATGGTCAGCGGAGGAGCCACGGACGGCGCAGCCTCTTCGGCCGGCTCGACATTGCTGTGCTCAGCTGGAAAAGGTCCGGCGATGCCTGGCAAACAACGGGTTCACTATCAGATTACCTGGCTGGACAAGCAAGGCGGGGAGAAGTACGCACGGATCCTCCGCGGCATTTCTGTGGAAGTCAACAAATAGAGGAAATTGCCTGACTAGCGTGGATAAAAGGAGAGATTCTTCATGAGTGTCGCAGACAAAGGTCCTGGAATGAATACGCAAGCTGAGATTCTTTCTCAACCGCGCTGCTGGAAAGAATGCTTCAAAGTGTTAGATGAAAGCGACCAACTGGAAAAGGTCAGGGAACTGTTCAGCAACGATGCGGAGTGTCTCTTTATTGGTTGTGGGTCAAGCTATTACATTTCACTGGCGGCAGCAGCAAGCTGGCGGATGATCACGGGAATCCGGGCTCGGGCCATACCTGCTTCAGAACTTCTTCTTTTCCCGGACCTTGTCTTGACCGACACAGCAAAGTGCCGGCCCATCCTGGTGTCACGTTCCGGTCACTCTTC
>Ga0187861_10003466_pt1 | contig 13924 bp, 12 predicted proteins | sample June2016WEW_10_1_3_FD_132986 | JGI IMG/M metagenome (GOLD analysis project Ga0187861, IMG submission 132986) | Peatland microbial communities from SPRUCE experiment site at the Marcell Experimental Forest, Minnesota, USA - June2016WEW_10_100 | ecosystem: Environmental > Terrestrial > Soil >...
GGCTGCGCGCCGTCTATCGCCCAGGGCTGGCTGAGACTAAAGAGGCAGAATGTTATGAGGCGGTCTATACCGCCCTACACGAGCGCTACATAAGGCAGCAAGCGGAGAATTTCGTCCACGAGAAAGTGCAGAACTACACCATCGACATAAGCGAACCTGAGCAATGGAAGCTGCTCCACTTCGCCCAAGTCGTGAACTCCAAGTCTTATTACCGCAGGTTCGCCGGGCTGATTGACCGGGCGAAGAAGAGCATGATTGATAACGAAATAATCGCGGAGGTTCGCGAGAAAGGCGAAGAAGACGAGCGCGGCCACGAAAAGAAGGGCCGCAAGACGCCGTTTGTGATTCTCAAGAGGCTACTGAAGTAGAAAGAGGGGCACCCCGCTAAGGAGTGCCCCCCGATCTGGCCATCGCTATGTGAGGTTGCCGCTGGCTTGAAGGCCAATGACGTGGATCCGCCCCGGCGAGGTCTCTCCGTTGGATGGGCGCGCGTTGTCGGCGGTAATGCTGGTCCATGCAGGCAGTAGCCATTGCGCATGATCGTTCAGGCCTTACCCTCGCGGCTAAAGGAAGAAGCCTCACCGTGCCGGCCGGGTCCAGATCCCACGCCAGATTAGCAACGCGCACGTTCGCGCCGTGGCTTACTAACTGAGGACGATGTACGGCTCCCGATGCATCTTGCCGGGGACTTTCTCGCATCTTGGCTTCATCAAGGAGGGGTCACCCCACTCCACGCTTTGCCCGGGAAGGCTCTTGCCATCCTCGCTGCTTGTGGGGCCATCCGCATCGGGCGGCAGTGCAGAGTCGGTCTCTTCCTCTAAGTAGTCATCAACTACGTCTTCCTCGCTCACGAGGCGATACATTGGCCCCCACTCCGTCTTGTTGGCGAATGCCTTCTCGTAGCAATCGACGAATTCGTGCATTCTCTGGAGCACCCACGGAATCTGGGCGAAGGGGTCTATGCCTTGCTCCTCTGGCAGGCAATACCACCTCTTCAACGACTCCACGATTGGTGTCGGGTCGGCTTCCAGCGCCGCAAGGCGCTTGCGCAGGTCGGCAGGCTCGGGATAGAGATAAGTAGCGCTCAATCCTTCGCCGAGGTCTTCTGGAAAGCATTTCATGCCTTCAAAGAGCTGGTAGGAATACCAGCCCCGCATCGACCCTTCTGTGTCAGGTATTCCCGCGCCCTTCGCTTCGAAACGTTTGCTCATGTAACTCTCCTCACCGCCCATGGGCGGCTTGCGGCGCAGGTCGCCACCCCATTTTGGCTACCACCTTCTCGATTCCGATCGTCATTGCTGGGGCATCGCATCGTTCCCCCATACTGGCCAGCCGCTATCCCGCTGCGGAAGGCAAGGCTTGGCCGTCCTTGGGCACGGCCAGGGGGTCGGGTGTCGTCTTAGGCCCCAGGTCCCACGCCATGGTCCTGGCAAGCCACCTGGCAACCAGAGCCCGGCCGCAGGAAACGCATACCCTGCATTCTTTGCTGACGGCCTCGACCACCCTCCGGATGTCACGCCACAGGTAGTCCGACCCTGCGGTATCACCTACTATCCGGTCATCGAGATGCCACATTGTGGTGTGGCTCTTGATGTCCTCCAGGGTGAGGCCGAGGGCCGCCTCATCGAGGTCTTCTGTGGTGAGGGCTCCGGCAATCCGCCCACAGAAGCCGGGGTTGGATTCCTTCAGTTGGTCAAGAAGGTCCATCGCTGTGTCATGCAGCTCCTCTGGCCCCTCCTTGCTCCCGTGGTTGAATTCCTCGCAGAGCCTTGCCACCCTTAGTTTGGTTGCTAGCCCCGTCCGGGCAGTTTGTTGGCCCCTCAGGCAGGCCGCTCCTGATCCTGCCTCGCTCTCATGCACCGTCAGGCCATACGGCTCCAGCCCCAGGTCAACACTTACGGTCATGGCAACCCATCCGGCTGTCGCCGCACGGACGCAGGCAGCACATACCCCACGTTCCTTGCACATGGTCCTGACAATCCTCTGGATGTCCCCGTCCATGCGGCCATCGCCGTACTCCAGTGCCCGCTCGTCGGGATGCCCTAAGGTGGCATGCGCAATGATGTCCCGGAGGGTGAGGTCGTCAACCGCCGCTTTTGCATCGAGGACGGCGCAAATCCGCTCGCTGAAGCCGGAGTTGGATGCCTCCACTCTCTCGAGCAGGGTCCGTAGGTTCTCTTTGCCTGTCCAGCTGTTGCCTTCTGCATAGACCTTCCGCACCCTCGCCACGGCCTCGGCGCTGCTTGTCTTTTCCTTCAGGGTTTCATTTTCCTGTGCCATTCTGGTTCTCCTGGCGGGGCTGGTCGTTTCTAGCCCCTCCCACGACCATCAATACTGAAATTCAGACCATTCTTGATGGTCCCCTCGACCGTCGGTTCTCCTGGAACCGTCAGGGGGTGGTAGAGGGCAGAGTTTGAGCATTGGGAAGCCCCTGTGGATCCCAGCCCATGATCACGATGGCCTCGAAGGTTCCCGAAAGGCATTCCGAAACGATCGAAGAAGAAGTTGGCCGGCCATCTTTCGTGTCCCTCCTTACGAAAGGGGGACGGGTCGTCCGGCTCCTCACATCGTGGGCGTCAATACCAACGAGGAATCATGTCCATGTCATTCACATTCACTTCGCCCGTGACTTCCTGGAGCCAATTGATGTCCCCGCCCCGGCGCTCATAGGGGAGTGCGCAACCCCACATCTGATTGCAGTCGCGGGTGCGCAAGAAGGTCACCAGGGCCTCGCCCCGCTCAGAAGGCGGCAGGTCTTTGAGAGGCCCCCTGCTGTCTCTCTTCCCGACATAGCTGTCGGCGATGACAGCGACGGCGTCTGCCTCCTGCATCTTGGCGAACTGTTCCAGCACAGCCATCTCCTCCTCCCGGTTGCGCACGTGCTCTGAGAACCCGTGGACGAGGAGGTCACGCTCCCGCCCGAAGACGTAATACTTGGCACGAAGACCCCCGTCCTTCTCCAGCCCTTTCTTCGCCGACCCCATCTGCCTCATCAGGAAGGCTCTCAGTTCTTCTTTCTGGCGCGGCACACGGGGCACCACTTCGGTCCGGATGGGAGACACTCGGACGCCGCCAACGCCTCCCACACGAAGCAGCTCGCGCGTTTCTGGGTTGATTTCCACCATTACGGACGGAAGCTCATTTTTGTTTAACATGCTGGTCTCCTGTCTTTGGGTTCCGAGAGGCGGCATGACGCAGGTGCTGGGCCTTCTGGAGCCTCCTCAATATGTCTATTTCAGCTACCGGTGCGCTCACGCCACCCTCGCTGAATTGAATCTTCTTACAGTGGATAATACTGAGCTTTTCTGAAACCCACCACCTTTTAGGGTTAATGCCACGCTGGTGGCGATTGCAGTTCCGAGGGGGCGAATCCTGCCGCGCCCAGCGGAACACTGTCCTTGTCCTCCTCCGGCATCCGCTCGCACAGCGTGCGCATGGACCCGCGGTATTCGGCCTGTTGGTGTCGTCAAACCGGGGGCAGCTGGTGTCCTTGCAGTGCCGCTCCCGCCGGCGCTCGGCCGCCACCCTTTCGTCCCGGGCCCTTGTCGCCTTCGCGCTCGCTTCCCGTACCAGTGCCTGGGCACCAAGGCGTTCATCCTGGGCCGTCGCTCACATGAATGCTGTGACCATGACGGGCTCTCTCGTCTCGGCCTCCTTGCGCTCCGCCAGGGCGACGAAGTCCGCGAAAGACTTGGCCATCGATTCGCCCAAAGCCCCCGTCTCGTCGCCAAAGACTTCCTTGCCGCGCAGCCTGGAGGCCGCCATCGCCTCCCCAAGGCGCGAGCGCATGGCCGCGGCCGGGACCTTCGCCACCCGGGCGTCCGGTCCCGTGACCTCGGGGAGCAGGATAAGCGTGGCGTAGGGACCGCCGTGGTAAGCCTCGTACAGGTACCCTATGTGGCCAAGGGCCGTGCGACCGACGCCGGGGACGTTGCCGCGCCCGGCGGCGTACCCCTCCACCCATTCCCGGAGGGCCTGCGTCACGAGCAGCTCCCCCTCCATGCGCTTCTCCTTAGTTTCCCCTTTCCATGTCATCGAGACTTCGATCCCCATGCCGGTTCCTCCTTTTCGGCCACCCGGTCCTTCCCGCGCCGGGATGGCCGCTCCCATTTATTTTCCTTGCCGCGACAAATTGCGCTGCCGGGCGCCTGGTCCCGCCCAAGGGGCGCTTCCCCGCGCACGGACGGTCTCGGTGGCCTCGCCCGCTCCCAATCTCAAGATTGGGACTTGATCGGCGCCCTGCGCCTGCTCACGTGCGGCCTCCCCTGTCTCCTCATGGCCATCTTTTCTGCTCCACCTCTTGATACTCAAAATGAACCGAAAGCAGGACGCCAATGATTGGCCACCATCGGTCTGCCACGCCGCCGCTTGCGTCGCCGATCCATGGCGCTTCTTCCTCGGCGTTCGCACTGATCAGTGCAAGGGACGCCCTCACAGGCTCGGGTACTGGCGCACGCGCAGGTCGGCTGGCCACTCACCCCAGTCCACGCCGTTGAAGCTGCGCAGCCTCATGGCTGTCTGGCCGCTGATGGGCCGGTGGCCGAGCTGCTTGACGAAGCACGCCACCCGCTGCTCCCGGCACTGGCGCAGGACGGAGCGCGCCCAGCCGATGTCCAACGGGCGCGCGCGATTCCCGCTCTCGCCGCCGACGATGGTCCAGCGGATGCCGCCCAGGCTTATCTCGCCGATGTCCTCCAGGAGGGGCTCCAGCGAGAGGAAGCGCACGCTGGCATGCGCTGCCTGGAGATGGCCGATGCGCGGCACCCCGTACCTGCGGTCCTCGACCGACACGCCCCACCAGATGTGCGGCGCCCGCGCGGCGAAGCCCAGCCTGGAGTTGAGCAGGTCGCGCATCCTCTCGGAACGCTTCGTGAGCACCTGGTAGGTATACAGTTCGTTTCCGGCCTGGTAATAAGGCGGGTCAAGGTACAGGAACGAGCGGTCATCGGCCTGTGCAATGGCGCGCTCGAAATCCTTGTTCAGCACGATCGTTCTTCCGCCCGACAGCCGTCTTGCCGTTTTGATCGCCGTGGCGAGCTTCGACGGATTCCATCGGCTGTCGATTTTCCCTGTTCCCCTCTGGTCATACCCGCCGAGCGGTCCCGAGTTCGCCATCCCGCCGAAGGTCGATCGATCGAAGAAGAGGGAACGAAAAGCCCTGGCCAAAGAGGTGGCGGGTTTCTCGGTCCTCATGCGGCGAAAGTGTTTCACGGTAGGACGCTTCCCAATGAGCGCGCGTAACTGCTCGACGTCCCGGTCATCCCCGCACGCGACCATCTTTCAGAAGGAGTAAATGTTCGCATCACGGTCATGCACTATGAGGCTTACCGGGGGCCCTATCTGGGCACCGGTCAAGGCTACGGATCCACCGCCTACGAAGGGCTCAAAATAAGCATTCCGCGGTGAATCCTTGAGCCGGATGAGCGGCACGATATGCTTGAGAAACTTCGATTTTTCCGCACGGGCATCGAAATGTGCTTATGGCTTTGGGCGTTTCCGCCCTGTCGGGGTGGTTGATCATCTCGACTCTCCCTTCTCCCGGCGCGTGTGCCTCGGCTTCCTCGCGGGTCGGCTGAATTTCGTTGGGCTGTTTCTCGTCGTTTCCGTAGGCGGCGAACTCGTGACCGTATTCCCGCGCGATGGACAACGCGCCAGGACGCGCCAGGGGGCGGCACATTGCCGCCGCCCCTTCCGGCACAGCTCTAATACGCCGACGATTGCGCCGCAGATCGAGGATCGGCCACCGGAGGCACGATCCCGGCAACGCGCGGCGCGTTCAACTTCTCGCAGAACGCCTCGGCCTCGCCTTTGGTATTGAAGACCTCTTCGGCAAGACTGTCTCCGTCGCGGACGACGAGAAAGTGGACGATGTCGCCCCTGACGCGCTTTTTCACATGGCACGGCTTGGCGGCGGTTGCCATCGCGTTGATGGGAGGCAATTGCTGCTCGCCAGGCTGGGCATCTCGGATTTCTTCGGCCTCAAACATCCCCACCTCGGGTTCGCACTCCCATTTGCCGTTCTCCTTCAGGACAAAGTCTCCTTGCCGGCGACCAGGGTGACCGGAGGCGGCGCCCAACGTTCCGTGTATGCGCTCTTCTTCAGGGTCCCAAACAGCCAGACATGCTGTGCCCTTAACCAACGCTGGCGGCTTCTGGGCATCCCCGCTCGGCATTTCTTCCCCCGGAACGACGCAGCATGTGCTGCCGTCCTTTCTGTGCTTCTGCACACGGTCCTGCTTTGTGACGGCAGCCTTCCCTTTTCCGGAAGGCAACTGCCGCTCGTCGGGCTTGCTATCGAGCAGCTTCTGCACAGCGTGCAGGGCGTTCATGACCGGAATGGGCAACTCGCCGCCGCATTGCTCCAAGGTATCTACCAACTGCTTCAAGATGCTTTTCCAGTCGGGTTCCGGGCTGAGCGCATTCATGAAAGTGTCCAGCTTTGCCGGAGTGACCGCTACCTTCTCGTACTCAGCCAGTGGCGTTTCCCAATCTGCGCCGTTTTTCAATGCGGCCACGAGGTCGTTCGCCACCACTTGCGCCCTGACCAGCGCGGCCTGCTGGCGGCTGTCCAGCTTGAGGCGCTCGCCCTTGTTGCCGCTTTTGGTTTTGCCGGTTGGGCCAGTTGTCCCGCCTGCCTGCGGCCCCCGGAACTGCTTTATGCGGTCTTGGATGGTTCGAACGGAGCGGTCCAGCTTGCTGGCATAAGCCTTCGCCCAGTGCGTCCAGCCAGGCAGCTCGGCCTGTTGCAAGACCTTTTTCCTGTCAGACCCACGCTGGCTCAGCAGCGATTGCATTTTCGCCAAGTAAGGAATCATCTGGTCCAGCGTCTGGACAGCAGTGGTGGCGAGCTTACCCAAGACCCCATTCAGTTCTTCATAAGCTTTCTTAGTGCTATTCACATCAAGAGACTCGTACCCGCCGTCAACTCGTGCAGATTCTGCGTGAGTTTGAGGCTCGGGCATGTCATGTGCAGAAACTTTCTCACTCATGGCGTCCTCCTTGAACTCTCGAACCCCGGCGTGCGCCGCAAGCGAAAGGCGGGATTCGCATTCCTGGATGAAGCACCCGAACAGCATCGGTATCTGCGGCGCCACGGCGTTCCCGAGCGCCGTGAACCGCTCCCGCCAGTAGCGCGGTCCGAAAATTTTCCGACGCCTCTCTTCCCAGGCGGCATCCTTGTCTCCGTTGGTTCCCAAGTCCGTCCAGCCAGTGGGAAAGCCCATGAATTCTTCGCACTTTCCCGGCGTGGGCGTCAGGTTGTCGTTCTTCTGAGCCAACGCCCGCACCGCCATCTCCAGAATCCAGGACATTGAGCTGTCGGACCCGTTGTTCATTAGTTTCCTCGGCCGTCCGCTGGCGGCCTGCCATAGGCGTGCGCCCAGCCACTCCGGCTCCAGGATCTCTGTCGCCGTCGGTGTGGTCACTCTGTCGGATTGCTCACGCTTCGGTCCTGCCAGCTCACGCTTCCAGTAATCCCAAATCTCCTTCGCGGCGCTCAGCATTACCCGGCATTCCGGCGCAAGCACCCACTGTTCGGCGTTTGCTGCTTTGAAGTCGAATGTGCGTCCTGGTTCGTTTCGGCGGCAGAGTATCCACGCCCTTTCCCTTTTGTGCGGGGCACCGAGCTTGTCAGCACCCACCACGAGCGACCGGCAGGAGTAGCCGATTCCTTCCATGTCAGAGAGCACTGTGTCTCCGTCTGCTGTAAGCAGGAGGCGAGAAACGTTTTCAATGAGGACCCAGCGAGGTCGGAGTTCCCGGACGATGCGGAGGTACTCAAACCAGAGGCCGCTCCGGCCTGTGGGATTGTCTGGTGTGCCGAGTCCGCGCTTCTTCCCGGCAATGCTGTGGTCTTGGCACGGATAGCCGCCGCTGATGATGTCGACTGGCTCAAGGTTATGCTTTCCACATTTCCTCACGTCGGTGAATTTGGGCACTTTCGGCCAATGCTTCTTGAGAACCTTCAGGCAGTAAGGGTTCTTCTCGACTTGCCACACAGTCTCGAACCCCGCCACGTCGAGGCCGAGGTCCATCCCCCCAACGCCGGTGAACAGGCTGCCGTGCGTCAGCTTCGCTGGTGCCGTTGCTTGTCGGCTTACCGCGACCCCGAGTTGTGTCAGCGAGTCTGGCATCAGCCGTTCTCTTCAGGGAACAGTTCACCGCTATCGTGCGGACTCGCTTTTTTGCGAGCTACACGCCCTGTCTTGTATGCTCCTTCTGGCAAACTCGCGGGCTTACGGCTTCATCGCCGCTACCGCCGCTTGCAGGCGCTGAAAATACGGCTGCGTCCCTGCCTTGGGCGAAAGCCGGTACCGATATCCGCCATGCACTTCGACACGCTCCAGCAACCCGAGCCTTAGGAATGCGAACAGAAAATGCCGGACGCTGCTGCCGGATATCTCCGTCTTGCGCCCGATGGCATTGCTGTCGAACCATCCTTGAGGTTCGGCCAGGAACGCCGCCATCACCTTCACCTGCTCCAACGAAACTCTTTTCCCTGTCATGCCGCATCTCCTTGGGTCTTTTCAGCTCCTGGCCTTACTCGCTCTGCTTCAATTCGCCGTCGTCCTGGCTGGCGCTCGTGTCGCCCTTGACCGAACGGCCAGCAAGGACCCTTTCGAGCACGCTTCGGGGAATCCGCAGAACTCGGTACGGGCGGCTGGCGCGCTTCCCCTGTGGCCCGACATTGATGACCCCCGGCTCCCCGGCGAACATCCGCCGCACGGTGTCCCTGCTCACGTCCAGCATCTGTGCGACTTCTGCGACTGTTAGGTATTGATCATTCATGGTGCGACTATAAAATTTCCTGCGATTGCTAGAAACCTCTTCCCATCACTTTTGTTACAACCTGCAAGGTATCTGCTTTGCACTCAAGAACATGCAATGGAGAGATTTTTTCGGGATGTTACGACGGGCCGAAGAGGGTCGAATGCTTGCCCCGCCTGCCCCGGTTGCTATCCACAAGTGTGTATGCTATAAAATCCCGCCAAGTCGCTGCTTCTGTTGGCCTTGCCTGTTCGCGCATTTTGGCAGAGTGAGGGCGACATGCGGTTCAGACTGCGTGCAAGTAGTTGGCTGGTGTTCCGCCCGGGGTGGAATCTGACAGGGAAGCAAGCGCATGCGTTTTCTCACCGGCAAATTTGGCGTCGCGTATCCCACGATTCAGGAGCAAGGCTGATTAATTACCACCCCAGCGATGAAGTGCTGCTTCAATTAGTCTGCTGTGTAGCTTCGACCTCTGGGTACGCCTGTTTCTTCGTGTGCTGGAGCACACCCCAAGGCTTTCCGAAAATGACAACATCAGACAGTAGCAACTAAACTTGGACTGGGAGGCTAATCAGCGTTGAGGGACGAACTAAAGGAAGTTGATCTGTGGGCCTTGGTCCGGAGCTGCGAAAAGGGCGGGCTAAAATATCTTCGCCAGTCGGCCGGTGCCGAACATCGCCGACTCCTCAAGCTTTGTCAGGAAAAAACGGAGAATGTAATGGCCCTCCGCTGGTTTACCGCGGAGATGCTGGCTTGGGGAATTGTCATGGGTATGCGGATGGGATATCCACTCGGAAAACCAAGACCGGAAGACACCATCGTAGGCGAAATTCTGAAGTCGACCGAGGTTGTCAAGCTCCTCCGCAAAACCCCTAAGGTGAGCACGCGGGAGATATGCAACGTCCTCGATGACAAAGATATTCGTCTACCGTGGCACGAACTTCGCAATAAAAACGAACTCTGGGCAACATGTGCGACCAAGCCGAAGGTGAAAATGGCAATAAGCCATGCCCGAAAGGCGGCAAAGCGAATGGCCGAGGACGAACGCTCGTTGCGCCTTATCAACACCGCATACTAAGGCAACTTATTTTTCCCGTTGCGGCTGAAGGATAGTAGAGAGTAAAAGAACGACTGAGGGTACCATCCTTTGACCGGCGCGTCCCCCCCTGCCGTGGGGTGAAAAAGGCTGGCTGCCGTCGCCACTGCCTCGCATTTCAAAAAGACCCAGCAGGACGTGCGAACCGTTCTGGCCTCAGTACCAGCGGCCCCTAATCCCTAGCCGCCCCCCCCTTGACCCGTTCCGTTGGCGATAGAACGATTCCCGCTTGTGTAGCCGTGTGCGCAACCTCCCAGTGGCGATAATCACCTGCCGCCTGCCCAGGGCGGGGCAGCCCACTCCCGCAACCGGACTTCCTCATTTCCGACAATAGCGATGTAACGCTCAATGGGCCTCATGTTCTCGTGCCCATGTCGCTGGCGGACGATCCAGATATCCGAAGGGGTCGCGCATAGATAGCTGAAGACAAGCAATCCGACCGTGTGCTTGGTCGGGTAGTCTGTTTTGCGGGGGGATCATGGCCAATGGAAAGCATGGCAACTGGAAGTATGGCTTGGGCCATAAATGGTCGGGTCCCAGCCCATAGCTCCCGAGTTTCTCGTTGTGCCGCTCGAAAAATCTGCGAAGCTCTCGGGAATTCCCAAGAAGAATTTCAAAAGCTCGGTATTACGGTAATTGGTGGATTCTGCCTCGGGCGGGGCATCGTGCCTGGGGACGCCGTGCGACACATCCCAGTATTGATTAGGCATGAGTACGCAAGGGCGTTGTCTGACCTCACCGTCTCGCAACTTGGGCAGGTCTTCTGGTGGACCAAAGAGAAGTCTGGACCTTCGCCCATTCCCGGTGAGATGGGGAGTCTCGTCCAGTGAGGTTTTACGTTGGAATTGAGTATTAGGGGGCAGGGGAATTACAAATGGAAAACAAAGTCTTGAAGACCAGGGATGCGGCCAAATACTTGGCCATCTCCCCCTGGAAACTTAGGAAGCTGGTCCACGAAGGCAGAATAGCATTTATCAGCGATGGCGACAGCACCAGCGTCTTGCGGTTCCTTGTCGTCGACTTGGACGATTACTTGAATCGGTGCAGGGTCCCGGCGGTCCCGGTCTTCTCGCTGAGCGCAGCATAGGCCATAGGGACAGATCGTTGGAATCCCTAAGTTTTCGCCTGCGGCGAAGGTATGTTGTGAACGAGGGAGTGTTTCAAGGAAAGGCAACGGCAACTATGGCCAAAGAACCGATTGTCACTATGGCCAAAGAACCGAAGGTCAAAGCCAAGCGGCCACGGGGAACGGGCAGCCTCTACCGACAGCCAGGAAGCAAGATTTGGTGGGTGCAGTTCCACCACAACGGTCAGCGCTACCGGGAATCGACGGGAACCGAGAACCACCGCAAGGCTGAGTGCTACCTCCGGGACAAGCTGGCGGAGGTCAGTCTCGGCACCTACAGTCCCAGGGCATCACGGGTAACCGTGGCGGAGCTTGTGGAAGCCAAGCTGACCGCCGACAGGAACAATGCCCGCAAGGACGTCAAGACCTCAGAAGGTCGCTGGAACCTCCACCTGAAGGATGCCCTCGGTCATGTCAAGGCTCGGGACCTGAGTTCCGCCCTCCTCGGCAAGTATGTCGAGCGGAGGCTTGCTGAGGGCGCTCCCAACGGGACGGTGAACAGGGAGCTATCCCTGGTGCGGGCGTCGTTCCATGCCGCACGCCGCCAAGGTCTCCTCAGGGCAGTCCCATTTTTCCCGATGTTGAACGAGCCGCCCGCCCGGCATGGCTTCCTGCGGGACGACCAGTATGAGGCGCTGGCGAAAGCTTGCGCCGCCGAGGGACTATGGCTGAGGTCAATGTTCGAAGTTGCACATGCTTTCGGATGGAGGAGGGCCGAGTTAAAGAGCCTTAAGGTTGGGCAGCTTGATTTTCCCGCCAAGACCATCAGGCTCTACGATACCAAGAACGCCAGCGGTCGAGTCGTAGTGATGACGCAGAAGGTTGAGGAACTCCTCGCCGCTTGCTGCGAGGGCAAGGGTCCTGACGATTTCGTTTTCACCCGTGATGGCAAGCCTATCGTTGAATATCGGAAGGCGTGGGAGAGAGCCAGAGACGCAGCGGGCTGCCCTGGATTGCTCCTGCACGACCTCCGCAGAACCGCCGTGCGCAACCTCCGCCGCATCGGCGTCAGCGAGAGCGTCGCCATGAAAATCAGCGGCCATAAGACAGCCTCGATGTTCAAGCGGTACGACATCGTCAGTGAGGATGACATTCGTGACGCCTCAGCTCGTCTCGACAAAAAGCAGATTGGCCATAGTTCAGCCATAACAAACCCCCAAGGCGGCCTTTCCAAGGAGAGTATCAAGGTGGAAGTTGTTTCGGCTCAATGAAAAGATGGTAGGCCTGGAGGGATTCGAACCCCCGACCCACGGTTTAGGAAACCGTTGCTCTATCCTTCTGAGCTACAGGCCCATCAATGAACTACTCTCTTATGGTGGCATACTGATTGCCCATTCGCAACCGGCAATGAGCTGATTTTTTCCGACCTAGCGGTTCTGTTCATTTAATGTGGGCAGATTCGAACGCCCAGGGCAGCTCTTGGCCGCGTTTCGTAGTGTGGATCAGCACCACCCCCAACCCCCTCCTCAACTGAGGAGGGGAGTTCGAGTCCCCCACCCTTGTTCAACTGAGAAGGGGGGGTTGGAAATCCCCCTCCTCTTTAACCCCCCTCCTTCTTAAGGAGGGGGCGGGGGGGCATAGGCGCTAGAATAAGTCATTCGATGCTCCTTGACGAACTCGTTGCGCATTGAGGAGGCGGTTCATGAGCTGAGAGAGCGGGTGCTGGAATTTTTCAAGAAAGTAGATTCGTTTTCTTGGTGCCTCAGTCAAAGCCTGACGCTCCTTGGGCCACCGCTGCTGCTTAACCCCCAAGGTGAAGGTCCCGTAAATGGCGATGGTCAAGTCTAAGCGGCGCAGTTGCACCAAGCGCCACAGACTAAGCCGCGATGCGACGGCATCGGGGAACTCCCCAGGGGGAAAAAGAAACTGCCTCCTCGTGCAAACACTGAATCAAGGCCACCTCAATCAACTTGGCCAGACAGTAGGTGCGCACCAAGCCGGGGTCGAAGGCGCGGAGCTGATCAAAATGCAAGAGGCCTTTGCAGCGTTTAAAAAACAGCTCAATCTGCCAGCGGATGCGGTAGAGTTCCAAGACCACGTCGTCGCTGGCGAGCGCTTCCGGCAAGGTGGTCAGAACACAGAAGTAGCCGGCCAAGCGCAAGGCCGTGGCCTGAGGGGTTCGGCCTTTTTTGGCGGCATTGCGGCGCAAGTGCTGGCGGCTGCGGTTGGCCGCTTCGGTGGGCAGAGGGCGGATCAAGAGTCGCGCCTGCACAGGCGGTTTGTCGTCAAGAGGGACATATATAGTTGTCCCCGTGTCTCCAGTGTCGGCCCTTTTCAGGGTCTGGTCCAGATCCAAAGGTTGTCCCTGGGCGTCTTGCAGTCGAATATTCTGCCAATGCATGCGCAGCAGAACATAGGCGCCGGCTTCGGTCACCGCATGAATGCCTCGGGCGCGCGCCAATCCCCGGTCCCCACAGACAATGTCCCCGGGCCGAGGACGGTCTCGATCCAACTGCTCGCCCCCCTGGTGGTCGGTAATTTCCACCTGTCGGAGACGACACTGGGCCGGATCATAGACGGCATGCAAACGCCAATCGGTTCCTTGGCTGCCGGGAATGCTCAGCACGGTGGCGTCGTTGATCCGAAATTCTGGCCCTGGGGCAGACTCGGCCCGCAGTCGCTGCGTCAGCAGATGCGCCAAGACCTTCTCCAGCAGAGGTGGAGCCTTGCGCAAACGGTGGAGGACGGAAGTGTCTTTCAGCTCCAGATCCGTCTGGGTGGACCAAGCCGCGGTGCTTCGCAAAGAGAGATCCTCGATGGCATATGCTAGAATAATTCTCAATAACTCTTCACCGCTCTTAATGTTGCGCCATCGCGCGACGGCCCCGCTTTGTTTGGCCAACTCACTGAGATTGGCCGGCAAATACTGGCATAGATACTTCCAATCGGCGTCCATTAGATCCTTGTTCATGCCGGAAGCATACGTCTGGTTGAAA
>Ga0187861_10003468_pt1 | contig 13917 bp, 11 predicted proteins | sample June2016WEW_10_1_3_FD_132986 | JGI IMG/M metagenome (GOLD analysis project Ga0187861, IMG submission 132986) | Peatland microbial communities from SPRUCE experiment site at the Marcell Experimental Forest, Minnesota, USA - June2016WEW_10_100 | ecosystem: Environmental > Terrestrial > Soil >...
CACCATCTCGAGCGGGTCGCCGAAGCCGGCGCCGCGCTTCTCCTTCACCTCGACGAAGCGGAGCTCGCGCCCGCGCCGCGCGATCAGGTCGAGCTCGTTGCCGCCCGCCCAGACGTTCGCGCCCAGGAACTTGACGTATTGCAGTTACCGGACTACTGTTGGTGCGGGCTGGTGAATAGGCACCGACCCGCACAGAGGAGATAGGGCATGAGCCCAAAGAAGATCACGCGCCCGCTCGATGTCTATGTCCGAGTGTCGCGCGTTGGTGGACGCGAGGGGGACAGTTTCATCTCGCCCGAGTTACAGGAGGAGAAGTGCCGGGCTCTCGCGAAGGCGCGTGGTCTCCAGGTCGGGCAAGTGTTCACCGACCTCGACCGCTCCGGCGGGAGGATGGATAGACCCGCCTTCAAGCAGGTGCTTGCGCGGATCGAGGGCGGGGAGTCCGGCGGCGTCATCGTCGCACGGATCGACCGCTTCGCCCGCACACTGATCGGTGGGCTCCAAGCTGTCGAGAGCATCGAACAGGTGGACGGCGTCGTACTGACCGCTGACGGTGAGTTCGACACGTCCACGGCGACGGGTGAACTTGTCCTGCGGATCATGCTCTCGCTCGCAGCCTTCGAACTACGTCGCATCCGCGAAGGCTGGAAGGACGCGCAGGATCGCGCCAAAGCGCGCGGCGTCCACATCGGGATGGCGAGGGTGGGCTACGTGAGGCAGACGGACGGCACTCTGGCGGAAAACCCCGACCATCTGGAGGTCGTAAAGGAAGCATTCGCGCTCCGTGCGCGTGGTGGCTCGTGGGGAGAAACGGCAAGGCTATTCACCGCTCGCGATATCCCGACGGCGCACAGTTCAAGGGTGTGGTCGCGCCAGTCCGTCCGCCATCTCATCGGTAACCGCGCCTACAGGGCTCCCGACGGACCGATTCCTGCGTGGCAGTGGGAAAAGGCACAGCCGAAAGGCGACGGCACACGCGCGATGCGCGGCGAGGGCTACACGCTCGGGCAGGGACTCTGCCGCTGCCAGACTTGCGACGCTGGGCTCGTGCGCACACATTCGCGCGGTGAGACGTTCCTACGCTGCCCAACGATCGGAAAGGGGCACGTGGCAATCGGCTACGACAAGGCGGAAGACTTCATTCTCTCGCTCGCCTTCTCGCACATCGGCCCGATGCTGAAGCGCAAACCGGGTGGTGACGGGGCAGAGCGTGAGGCGCTCCGGGAGATTATCGAGGCGACAAAGGCAGAGTTCGAACAGGCCGCGGAGTTGCTCGGTGTGACGCCCCCCGCGAACTCAAAGCCTGCGCTGGCGCTCGAAGCGGCTGAGACGGCGCTCGCGGAGTTCGAGGCGCAGGCGGACGCTCCGCTCGGGCTCGGAGACTTCTTGACTCCGGTCGGGGTCCGGCAGGAATTCGAGAAGGTGCCTGTCCCCGAGCAGCGGCGCATCCTGCGCCAGATCATCTCGAAGGCGACCCTCTCCCCCGGTCGCGGGACGCCGGGCGCGCGACTCGCGGTTGAGTTCACTGACGGGACGGTATGGCCCGCACCGCCGACGGACGACCCGGTGCTGATCGCCCTCGCGGGGAAGACGGCGAAGTAGACTCGAAACGCGCGCATCGCACTCCCCCTCCCAAGAAACCGCTCCGGCGGCTCTTCGTCCACTCTGAGCCGATGCAAAGCCCGGCGCAACGAGGAGCCTCATGGGCCGCACAGCGAGCGCATCTCGCGCTCCACTACTTCCGGAACCTGGCACGCCTTCGGCCGAGTCGTTCGTTCGGCGAGCCGTTCGCTCGGGCTGTCGAGCCCGCGGGTTGGGGTCGCGTGGGCGTCCTCGACCCGGCACCCGGGCTGAACCGTTCGCGGGGGCTGCCGAATCCCGTAAGGGGCAAGGCTTCTCTCCACCAACCCGGCACCGGGCGGCGCGCTGCGGCGGCGGAGCCGGGGAGGATTGAACATCGGGTTCAGCCGGACGGAGCTTCGCCCGCGGGTGCTCCCTACTCTTCTGGCGGGAAGTCGGGGATGAGCGGGCTCAGGTCGATCCAGTCTGGGAGCTCCCCGTCCAGCTGCGTCAGCAGGCCGGGGCTGAAGAGGAAGTCGAGGTTGGTGATGATCGTGAAGTCCGGTTCGGGGATCAGCTCAGCCTCGTCTCGGCGCGAAGCCTCGAGGCGTTCGCTGGGCGGCGGCGGTTGGGGGATACCGGCTCGGATCGCCCGCTCCGCGTCGAACAGGGGGCAGAACCCGCAGCGGGGCAGGACGCCGTAGAGGAAGCGCTCGCGGCACTCCCCGAAGCTGCTCAGATAGAAGGAGGCGCACCAGGCCATCTCCTTGGCGTGATAGACGGAGACGGGCCCCTCTTGCTCGCAGACCTCGGTTGCCCGCCAGGGGCGCACGCGCTCCAGCAGGCGGGCAAGGCCGGTGTAGGTGTCGGCGTCGCTGCCCAGCCGGAAGCGCACCCGATACCGGCCCGGTTCCAGCTCGGTGCACTCGCCGGCCCCGCTCTGGGCCAGGGCGACCGTTTTCCCGAACCGCTTCGAGCGCGAGGGGCCGAACTCGACAACCAGCAGACGCTCCATCCAGACCAGGCGCGACGCTAGGCCGCAGCCTCCTCCAGGTCGGCGTGAGCCGTCCGCGCGCGCCAGGCACGCACACCGACGCCGCGCGCGCCCACGCTCAGCCCTTCCTCCCGCAGCAACTGCGCGACCAGGCGCGCTATCCAGTCCGCCGTGTTCTGCTCGTCGCCTCGACTCTCGAGCGTAAACCTCACCACCACGTCCATAGCTTCCTTTCCTCCCGCGTCTGGGGTCTGCGGCTTCATCGCCGGTTCCTCCTCTTGCGAACGAGCGCCTCCGCGAGAGGCGCTGTCTGTTTGCTTCGACAGTTCGTCTGGGCGGGGGCGATTGCCGCGTCGATGCACTCCTTTCCGCACGCTGCTCATATGCGCAGCATAGGTAGCAGATCACCGCTGTCAAGGTAGACAGCGATTTGCGTCCGACCCGCACCGGATACTCCACTTGATGGCCGCAGGGCGCACCGAACGACCCTTCATCGAGGAACTGCCGAACCTCCTAAACCAACGCCGGCTCAGCCTGCGCGCCCTCGCCCGCGAGGCGGGGGTCACCGACGCCCACCTATCGCGGCTGCTGCGCGGTATCGGCTACCGGACGAAACCAAGCGCCAACCTCGCCCACCGCATCGCACTCGCGCTCGAACTCTCCCCCGACTACTTCCGCGAATACCGCGAAGCCATCGTCATCGAACAGGTCAAAAAAGACCCCAGACTCCGCGAGGAACTCTACGACCGGCTCACCAAACGAAAGCGCTAGCCTCCTACAGTCGTGTCCAGAACAAGCGAGGCGCGTCGTGGTTCCCGCAAAAAGCGACACGCTCGCGGGAGCCGTCGTGTCGTCAACCACGCGCTCGATCTGGGTATCACGCGCCGCGCGGGACCGAGGCGCCTCATACAGCAAACACTCTATGCTAAACGGCGACCGTCTGAGCGCATGCTGCCCCCAGCCAAACCCCCACAAACGCGACCTGCGCCGTGCCTGGCCGTCCCCGCCCGATGTCGGCTTCACCCCACCCAATGTCAGTCTCCACACCCCAACGTGTCGGTGCGCTAAGGCTGCCAAACCCGCTCGGCTACTGGGAAGAGCCCGCGTAAGTGTCGTAATGTCAGTGCGGCCGAGGCCTGCATAAGAGAGAAGGCGCGGGGTCTTGCCGGCGAGCACGAAGCTGCCGAGCGCCGCCATCCCCGTCTCGCGCATGGCCGCGAGCAGCAGGACGTAGGGCCGGCGAGTTCGTGGTCGTGGAGGACGCCGACCTCGAGGCGATCGAGCGGAGCTCGGACTCGCGGTCGATCGAGATCTCGCGCTTCGTCGAGCTGGGCGAGGTCGACCCGATCTACTTCGACCGCACGTACTTCCTCGTCCCGGCCGCTCAGCCTGCCGCGCGCCGATACGGCCCGACAAGGACACGGCCATCCGGAAGAGCGCGTACTCGGGCGCAACTCGGTCGCTTTCGCGCCCCTGCAAACCGTTCGGAGTCGGCCGGGTAGTAGTCGCGTCCCCTGATTTCGGAGCGCGGCAAGCGGGCACTTGCGGAACGGTCAGACAATGGCAGGTGAAGATCGAGCGGTAGGGCTAGAGAGGCTTGACGTTTCGAGTGGCGAAGCGACGGATCGCCACCACCGCCCAGATCGCTTCGACGACGCCGAAGGGCCAGGTGCCCGCGAGGAATCCGTAGGCGCTTGCGAGGGCGCATCCGCAGGCGAACGCGAGGACGTAGCCGCTGTGTCGCCGCTCTAGCGCGTACGTGAGCATCATGAAGGTGACGGCGGTTGCGCCGAATGCAGTGAGCACGAGAGCGAGTGTGCCAGTCCGCTACGGGTCGGGTGCAACCGCTGGCGCGAGAGGGCGTCGAGAGCTGGCGCGGCGAGAGCTGCGAGTACTGCTAGCGACGCCGCGGTGTTGCGAACGCCGCGACTGAGACGCACATCCACGCCGTGAGGTAGAGGAAGGCAACCCGCGGCGAGATCGCTGTCCAGAGCAGTCCGGCGACCGCGCTGGCGGCGAAGTTGCCGAGCGACTGGATCGCCGCGAGCACGCCGAAGGCGGAGCCGCGCACGTCGACCGGCGCGAGAGCGGCGACGGCCGCGTGTTCGCCTGTCTCGACGAACCCGATGGCGATCCCGGCGAGCACGAAGAAGACCGCCAGGAGCGCGATGCTGGCGCCGGTGAGCGCGAGGCCGAGGTAGGCGCCGCCGAAGCAGACGACACCGAGCAGGAGCACGAGCAGCGTGCCGCGCCGGTCACCGAGCCGTCCGCCGGGGACGCTCGCTAGCGTCGCGGCGAGGTTGTAGGCGGTGTAGAGGCCGAGCGCGATCTTGACGGCCGCGCTGTGCCCGTGGGCGGGTGTGAGGAGCTGGGTGGCGCGCAGGATGAGGAGCGTGGCGGCGATGTTGCCGAGCTCGAAGGCGGAGACGCCGACGAGCAGGCGTCCGAGCTGGCCGTGCATGACCGGCCGCACGCGGATGCGCAGCGGCCGCCGCTCCTGCTCGGTCGCGCGCGGGGTCGCGCGGATTGCGTAGAGGATTGCGAGCGCCGCGAGTAGGCCGGGGACGACACTCACGAGCATCGCGGTGCGGACACTGAAGGCGGCAACGAGCGCGAGCGCGAGCAGCGGGCCGCCGATCGCGCCGAGGTTGTCCATCGCCCGCTCGAACCCGTACGCGCGCCCATACACCTCGCGCGGGACGACGTCGGCAAGCAGCGCGTTGCGCGCCGGGACGCGCAGGCCACGCGACGACCAAGCGGCCGCTCGGAGGGCACCGACCTGCCATGCCGCGGTCGTGACACCGATGAGCGAGGAGAAGACGGCGGTGGCGGTGTAGCCGCCGAGTGCGGCGCGGCGGCGACGCTCGGGATCATCGGCGAGCGCGCCGCCGCCGAAGCGGGCGATGCCAGCGCAGCCGTCGGCGATCCCCTCGATCAGGCCGAGCGCCGCGGCGGGCGCCCCCAGCGTCGAGGTCAGGAACGACGGCAGGAGCGCCGTCGGCACCTCGTGGCCGAGGTCCGAGAGCAGACTCGCGCCGCCGATCCCGGCGACGCCGCGGGTCAGCCAGCGCCGCTCGACGGCGGCGGTCGCAACGTCCTCGGTCACGGCGGAACCCTACGTTCAGCCGTCGGTGCGTCAGCGAGCGACCATCACCGGGCTACGGCCGGATCGCCGTTCGCCACTTGTCCCGCGTACGCGTCGAGCGCGGCATCTACAAGCGGCAGACGCGCGACGGCGCGAACCGGTACGAGGTCGCGTATCTCGACTCGGACGGCCGCCAGCGCTGGCGGACGGTCGAGAAGCTGCAGGAGGCGCGCGACCTGCGCGCGGAGCTCGTCTCGAAGGTGAACCGCGGCGAGCGTGTCGCACCGTCGAAGATCACGCTGACGGAGTTCGCGGACGCGTGGCTCGCGACGCAGGAGGCGCGGCTGCGGCCGACGACGCACTCGCTCTACTCGACGTACCTGCGCCTGCACGTGAAGCCGCGGTTCGGGAAGCGGCAGCTGCAGTCGATCACGGTCGACGACGTCGCCGCGCTCGTCGGCGAGATGCAGCAGGGCGTCCGGTACATCGAGCGCGACGGCCGGCTCGCGAAGGAGACGGGGAAGCCGTTCGCGGCGTGGACGATCCGCGGCGTGCTCGTCGTGCTGGGACGCGTGCTCGGCTCGGCGGTCTGCAACGGCACGATCGCGGCGAACCCGGTACGACGCCTCGAGAAGGGCGAGCGACCGCGAGTGGAGCGGCGGGAGTTCCCGTCGCTCGACCTCGAGGCGATTGGCAGGCTGATCGCGAAGTCGCCGGCCCGTTACCGGACGCTGATCGCCGTGTCGGTGCTGACCGGCATCCGGCAGAGCGAGGCGCTCGGCATGCGCTGGCAGGACATCGACGTGAAGGCGGGCGTGATCCGAGTCGGCTGCCAGCTCGACCGGCGCGGCAACCTCGTCGAGCCGAAGACAGCGGCGGCGAGGCGGGAGGTGCCTATCCCGCCGTCGCTCGGCCACATGCTCGGCGAGCACAGGCAGAAGGCGTTCGCGCGTGGCCTGGCGAAGCCGGCCGACTTCGTGTTCGCGTCGGAGTCGGGCGGGCCGATGCACCACCGGAACATCGTCCGGCGCGGCCTCGACAAGGCGATCGAGGGTGCGGGTCTGCCGCACCTGTCGTGGCACGACCTGCGGCACGTGGCGGCGTCGGCGTTGATCGCGCAGGGGGTGAGCGTTGCGTACCTGTCGCGGGTGCTTGGGCATGCGAGTCCGGCGATCACTCTGAACACGTACGCGCATGCGTTCGCAAAGGCGGAGCACGACAACCGGACCCGGGATCAGATGGAGAACGCGTTCGGGGGGATGCTCGTCTGACGGCGACATGCGGTTTTGGCATCGACGCGGTAGTGTCGCCGCGTGACCCAGTTGCGTGGGCTTACGGCTGCTTGCGGCGAGCCGGGAACCGAAACTGCCCAGCGTTTCCTCGCGAGCGGATACGACTCGGTCGACGCCGTGCTAGAGACACTGGAAGTTCTTCGGGTCGCGCGTGGACGCGTCCGCGGCCGGCTCACCTCCGCGGAGGAGGACCTACTCCGCGCGGCTATCGTCTTCACGGGGGCGACGCTTGACGCCACGCTGAAACAGCTGATCCGCGACGCGCTCCCCGTCCTGCTCGAAAAGAGCAAGCAGTCTCACGACAAGTTCGAGTCGTTCGCAGGACAGCGCCTCGGCACGAGCGAGATCGCCGACACGAAGATGATCGCCCGGTACCTCGTCTCCAGCGACCCGCGCGCGCGTCTCATCGAGGACTACATCTACGACCTCACAGGCTCGAGCCTCCAATCGGCCGAGGAGGTCGGGAAGACCGCCGGCGCCCTCGGGATCAACGATGCCGAGCTACGAAAGCGCATCGACGGGCTGAAGACCCTGTTCACTGCCCGTAACGAGGTGTCGCATGAACTCGACCTCCAAAGCCCCGGCCAACCCGGGGACAGGACGCGAAGGACGCGCCCGATGGGCCCGACGAAGATCATGTGCCAGGAAGGCCTCGAGGTCGCGCAGTTGATTGTGAACGCGGTCGGCGCGCTCATGTCGGCATAGCTCGCGGTCACCCGACCTGATCGGTCGTTCCTCAGCGAGGGTGGCGAGCACGAGACCGGCGACTGCCGCCATGCCGGCTGGTTGGGTGATCGTCAGCGAACCTCCAAGGCGGTGTCTATCGTGGGCGCGTGAGCGCGCGGAGCTTTCCGCAGGACGTCGCCGAACGGGCGGAGGAGGGTTTGCGCTAAATGGCCCGCCTTGGCCTCGCCGAGCGCGACGACCTCGTTCAGTGGGGGAAGTCGCAGGGCGCCCCGGCGGATCTGCCGGACCTCGTTCGTCAGCTGATCCTCGAGACGACGCCGGGCGTGGTCTCGCTCGGCTTCCCCGTCGGCGTCGGCGTCTACGGCTCGAGCTGGGACGGGACGGCGAAGGCCACCGACGCTGGCTTGAACGTCCCGGCCGGGCTGTCGCTGTGGGAGTTGTCGACGCGCGCCGACGTCAACAGCAAGGCCGACGACGACTACGCCAAGCGGACCGACACGCCCGACGGCACGCCGACGACCGAAGCGACCTACATCGCCGTCTCGACCCGCACTTGGCGCGACCGCGCGACCTGGGCCACCGGCAACCGCGGCGACGGCCGCTGGCGCGACGTGCAGGCGCTCGGCGTCGACGACCTCGACACCTGGCTCCGCCACGCGCCGGTCACGCACGCCTGGCTGTCGGAGAAACTTGGTTTGCAGCCGCACGGAGTGATGACCACGCAGGCCTGGTGGGAGCGCTTCGCCCATGCGACCGATCCGGCCCTGACGGCGAAGGTGATCCTCGCTGGCCGCGACAAGATCGCCGGCGAGCTTCGGCAGCGCCTCGCCGCTGACGGTCACCTGATCACGATCGCCGGCGCGAGCGTCAATGATGTTGTGGCATTCGTCGCCGCCGTCGCCATCACAGCCGCCGACGAGGACGGTGGCGCGCTGTTGGCGCGAGCGGCGTATCTCGACAAAGTCGAAGCCTTCCGCCGCTGGCGCGACCTCAAGCGGCCGCTCGTGTTGGCGGCCCTCAACGACGAAGTAGCGGCCGAGATGAGTGGGACTGTGCACCACCTGATCGTCCCCGTCAGCGGCCGCCGCGGCGACCTGACGCTGCCACCCATCGACGCGCAGCTTGCGGCGGCGGCGCTCCAAGAGGCGGGGCTGGCCGAGCGCGCGGCGGGCGACGTCGGCCAGCTGCTGCGGCTCAGTCTGACGGCCGGTCGTCGGCGTCTGGCCGTCAAGCCCGAGCTCCACCGGCCGGACTGGGCGTGCGCGCCGATCGACCGCCTGACCCGGCGGATGACGCTGCTCGGGAAGTTCGTCGAGAACGTCGACGGCGATCTCGAGGTCGTCGGCGAGGTGCTCGGCAGCGACTACCCCGACGTCTCCGACGAGGTGGCTGCGCTCGCGGCCGGAGCGGACCCGCTGCTCGTCCGGCTCGGCGCCACGGTCGGCGTCGTCTCCCCGATCGACGCGTGGCTGCTGGTCGTCGGTGAGCTGCGCAACGAGGATCTTGAGGCGTTCCACGCGGCGGCGGTCAAGGTGCTGACCGAGTCTGACCCGCGTTACGAGCTCCCGCCCGACGAGCAGTGGCAGGCCGGCGTCCTCGGCAAGACCCGCAGCTACTCGTCGGATCTTCGGCACGGGCTGACGACGACGCTGACGTTGATGGGCGCGTACGGCGAGGACACGATTGCGGGCGCGCGGCTGACCGCCCGCGAGTGGGCGGCATGGATCGTGCGCCTGATCCTCGACACGGCGAACCGTGACGACTCAGGGCGGCTGTGGGCTTCGCTCGACGACGTGATCCGACTGCTGGCGGAGGCCGCGCCCGACGAGTTCCTGGCGGCGGTCCGCGCCGCACTCGCCGGCGACGAGCCGCTGCTCGCCAAGTTGTTCACCGATTCGAAGGAGCGGAGCGCCCTCTTCGGCGGCAACTCGCACTCGGGGATGCTCTGGGCTCTCGAGACGGTCAGCTGGTCGCCCGACCACTTCGGCGCAGTGGTCGACCTGCTTGCCCGGTGGGCCGAGGTCGATCCCGGCGGCGGCTACGCGAACCGCCCCGCGGCCACGCTGGCCGACTTCTTCCGCGCCTGGTACCCCCAGACGAGCGTCAGCCCGGAGCGGCGGCTGGCCGTCCTCGACCGGCTGCGGGAGCGCCATCCGGCAATTGCCTGGCCCCTGCTGCTCGCCCTCCTGCCGGCGCTCCACGGCGCCGCCTCGCCGATCGCCGAGCCGACATTCCGCGACTGGGCACGGCGAGCCGAGCCGTCGCACGCCGACGTCATAGGCTTCTACGAGGCGATCGGCACCCGCGCCCTCGCCGACGCCGGCGCCGACCCGTCGCGACTCAAAGTCCTGATCGACCATCTGCCAACTCTTCCACCGGCAACGCGCGCCGGCCTTCTCGACCGCCTCGCCGCCGATCGGGACCAGATCGATGCCGAGGGGCGGACCGAGCTGTGGACAGTGATGCGCGCCGAGGCGGCGAAGAACCGCGAGTTTCGCACGGCGGTCTGGGCGCTGCCGGACGAGGACGTGACGCGCCTCGAGGAGATCGCGGATCAGTACGAGCCTGACGATGTCGCCGCGCGCACGCGCTGGCTGTTCGACGATCACATGCCGTCGCTGCCGGGCACCGACCGCGGCGACGGCTACCAGCAGTATGCGAGGGCGCTAGCCCAGGCGCGGAGCGAAGCCGCAGCAGAGCTCGGCCAGCGCGGCTGGGTAGGCGTCTGCAAGTTTGCGCGCTCGATCAAGCTGCCGTGGTTCTTCGGCCCGGCACTCGCCGACGCCGGCGTCCACGAGTTCGAGCGCGAGCTCGTCGTTCTGCTCGACGGCGACGACGCGACCGACGTCAACTTGGCAGCGAGCTACTTCGGAGCGCGCTTCCGCGCCGACGGCTGGGCCACCTTCGAGCCGATGCTGACTGACCAGACGCTCTCGCCGCGCCAACGCGCACGTCTGCTGCTCGAAGCACACGATTATCCGGCCGTCTGGGAGAGGCTCGGCGATCCGCCCGTCACCGGCGAGTACTGGCGCGAGTTCCGCATCAACGGCCTCGGCCCCGACTTCCCGCACGTCGCGACGGTCGTCGCCGCGCTCTACGCGGTCGGCCGCCTCGGCGCCGGCCTCGACATGCTCAACCTCTACCTACGCGACGACAGCGGCGGCGAATGGGCCGATCTCGTGGCTGTCGGCCTCGAAGCGCTGCTGACGCCCGAAGGCGCCGACGAAGTGCGCCAGCTGTCGCAGTACGGCTTGCGCACGCTGTTCAACTACCTCGAGCGCATCGAGTTCGATCGCGATCGCCTCGCTCGGCTCGAGTGGGCGTATCTGCCAGCGTTCGAGTTCGAGCCGGCGCCGCCGACGCTGGCGCGTTACCTCGCGGAGAACGCGGACTTCTTCGTCGACGTCGTCTGCCGCGTCTTCAAGCCGGGTGACGAGGACGAACGCGACGATGAGGGCGACGAGCGCGCGCCGGCGACGGACGCGGAGGCGGAAGAGGAGCCAGACCAGCAGGCGATCGAGATCGCGCGCAACGGCTACCGGCTGTTGTCGGAGTGGCGCACGCTGCCGGGCCGCGACGAGGACACGGTTGACGGCGGCGTCCTGCGCCAGTGGGTGGACGAGGCGCGGGCGCGTCTTCGCGAGGAGCGCCGCCTGCGGGTCGGCGACAACTTCATCGGCAAGCTGCTGGCCGCGAGCCCGCCTGACCCGGACGGCGCCTGGCCCTGCCGCGCCGTTCGCGAGGTCCTCGAGACGGTCGAGAGCGAGCAGATCGAGCGCGGGTTCGCGACCGAGATCTTCAACAGCCTCGGCGTGACCAGCCGCGGCGTTCTCGACGGCGGCGATCAGGAGCGAGATCGCAGCGCCGTCTACCGCGAGCAGGCGGAGCGATTCGTCGACGGCTGGCCGAAGACAGCTGCGCTCCTGCGCGACGCGGCCGATACCTTCGAGCGGCTGGCGCGCGATCACGACGCCGACGCCGAACGTCGCCGCACAGGCTTCTAGCGTAGAACTGGAGCCGCGCAGCGGACAGAGACGGAGCGACCAGTGCCGCTAGCACTAGCCGGGGACATCTCCTCATGCTGCGGCGACGCCGCTTGGCGTAGCGGACTCCGGACACACCGATCGCTGGCCCGCGAGCAGTGTGGTTTGCGCAGTCCGACGTACGAGTCCGGCGTCGCTACCTCCAGTGTTGCGGGATGCCGCCGTAGTGGTCGACCTCCGAAGCAGCGAAGATTGCTGCGATCTCGTCGGCGCGCGCGGGGTAGGTCGTCCCGTCGCGGCGGATGTAGTACTCGGGCTTATTGGCGTCGATCAGCAGCGAGTAGAGCTTGCGCTGGTTCGGCTCGATTTCCAGCACGAGCACGAGCTTTCCGTCCACGTCCTTAGGTGAGATGTGATGCGGTGGCGACGGGAAGACGCGGCCCCGTACGAACTCGCTTAGGCGGTCGCGTGCCTTTCCGGCCGGACCATCGACGCCGACGATCTCGCCCTGGTCGGTGACGCCGTACAAGACCGTGCCGCCGCCACCGTTCGCGAACGCGACGATGTCCTTCAACGCCGTGCGCTTGGCTTCCCGTTCGGCGCGCGACTTGGCGCTGCCGGATGGCGGTAGCGACGCCTTGTACTCGATGTGCTGCCCCTCGCCTTGCGAGGCGAGCGACGTTATCTCGGCTACGGGGTCTTCGGGTGTCGGAAGCGTCAGCTTGTCGTCGGGCGCGTTGTGTCCACCCCAGCTGCGCGGCGCGCGGTAGTCGAGCCAGTTGGCGCCGCGCTTCAACCAGAGCCACGCGTCGTCCATCGCACCCGGCGGCAACGGCCACGACACCTTGCCCGCGGCCGCGAGGCGCGCACGGTGGCGGTACGTCGGACTGTTCAGTTCGAGCACCGCGCCCTTCACGCGGCTGCCGCCGACGACGACGTCCAGGCCACCCGGGCGCACCTCGACCCGGCGCAAGCGCGCGCCTGTATCGATCACGCGAAGGTTGATGCGTGCGAGCGTCGGGTTCATCGTCCCCGTGGCGACGAAGTTGTCGTAGAAGAAGGCATCGAACGCAGCGCCCGATGTCGGGAACGAAGGCGAGCCGCGGCCCACCAGACGCTCCGGTAGCTGCTGGTAATCGAGACCCGCGAGCGAGAGGTCGTACGAGGTCGTCGGCCAGGGGATCCCGAATCGGTAGAGGCGCGCGAAGCTCGGTTCGCGCCGCCACTGCCACACGTCCCCAGGACCGAAACTGAACGTCACGCGCGTCGAACCGAGCTCTAGTTCGCCGGAGTCCAGAGCGGCCGCGAACCGCTTCGGCGTCGTACGGGCGGCGAGGAACGTGCACGACTCGTAGCGCCAGGTCGCCCCCGTCAAGCCGGGGGGCTGCGGACCGACTAAGACGTGCGCCACGTAAAGCGGCGCGCGGCGCCGGCTAGTCGGGCCGACGATCGCGCGCACCCACACGGGTCCCCGCTCGTCGCGTATGACAACCGGGAGTCTCCTGCGCTCGATGGTGCCGCTCTCCATGCGGTCGAAGCTAGCACTCAGAACTGCGTCACCCGATCGCAGGGTCTAGCTTGTCAGGAGCGTACCCACGGGTCTCGCCGCAGCTGTGCGAAAGTCTCGACGGGATGGCATCTGGCTACTTTCAGCTGCAGGACTTCTACGTCGCGGGCGGCGGCTGCGATCTCGGCGGCACGCTGCTGCTCGCGCGTGGGCTGATCAACCGCCCGGCTGAGCTGACGCGGCTGTCGGGCTCGTTTTACGCCTCGAACGCCTACCAGGCCGTAAGCGTCGCGAAGAACAGGCTCGACGCGCTAGTTGGCATCATCGGTCTCGGAGTCGGCTTCACGCTCGCCGTCGTCGGCTACCTGGCCGCGCTCGCGACTGCGCACCCGCTGCGGACCGGAACCGGCGAGGTACTCGTCGGAGCTGCAGTCGCGCTACTTGCCCTCGCTCTTACGCTTGTCCTCGGGCACCTCTACCGGCGCTCGCGTCTGCTGCCATTGCTGATCGAGATGTCCCGCTTCGCGATGCACGAGCAGCACATGGAGTTCCCGCGCGCCGCGCTCCTGCCGCGCTGGCTAGAGGCACTTGGCCCACACCCGTCTAGTAGGACTTTGTTACTCACGTCGGTGGAGGAGCGTAAGTTGGTCGAGGTCGACGGGTTGATAACAGGTTCGGCAGCGGCCCACCCAGCCTTCGCCGTGCGGGCCGAAGTCAGGAAGCCGAGATGCGTCGGGTATCGGCAACGATCGAGTCCACGACTGACGTAGCAGCCGCCATTCTGGCGGCAATGGGCGAGGCGCCGCAGA
>Ga0187861_10003471_pt1 | contig 13910 bp, 12 predicted proteins | sample June2016WEW_10_1_3_FD_132986 | JGI IMG/M metagenome (GOLD analysis project Ga0187861, IMG submission 132986) | Peatland microbial communities from SPRUCE experiment site at the Marcell Experimental Forest, Minnesota, USA - June2016WEW_10_100 | ecosystem: Environmental > Terrestrial > Soil >...
AGATTGAGGATAATGGGATCGCACAGGCGCTGGGAAAATATGGCACGGCCGTGCTTGTCAACATCATCAACGAGAACTATGTCCTCCCGACCCGGAACTTCCAGACTGCCCATTTCCCGGCAGCAGAGAAGGTCTCCGGCGAGACCATGGCAGCGACCATCCTCAAGCAGAACAAGGGCTGCTATGCCTGCATCGTGAAGTGCGGCCGGGTCTGTGCATTCGATGGCGAGAGCGGGGAAGGCCCGGAGTACGAACCCGACTGGGCTTTCGGGCCGGACTGCGGGATCGACGACCTCAAGGCCGTTGCCCGGGCGAATAACATCTGCAACGAGTACGGGCTCGATGCGATCTCAACGCCGACAACGATCGCCTGCCTGATGGAGATGGCAGAGAAAGGGTACGTCAAGCACCCGGTCCGGTTCGGCGACGCAAAGGGGATGCTGGAGCTGGTGGGGCAGATCTCCAGGCGGGAAGGGATCGGGAACGAACTGGCAGAAGGATCCTTCCGGTTTGCCACGAAATACGGCCATCCCGAATGCTCGATGAGCTCCAAGAAGCAGGAGCTGCCGGCCTATGATCCCCGGGGGATCCAGGGATACGGGCTTGCGACAGCCACCTCGGTCCGTGGCGGCGACCACGTATACGGGTACATGATCGCGCCCGAGATCCTCGGGTCACCGGAGAAACTTGACCCGTACGTGACGAAGGGGAAACCGCAGTGGGTCAAGACGTTCCAGGACCTGACGGCGGCCATCGACGCATCGGGTATGTGCCTGTTCACCTCGTTTGCGCTGGGAGTGGAGGATTATGCAGATCTGCTTTCTGCGACCACGGGGATGAAGATCGACCCTGCTGAACTGCTGAAGGTTGGCGAACGGATCTGGAACCTCCAGAAATTGTACAACATCAAGCGCGGGTTCGGCCGCAAGGATGACACGCTGCCGGCCCGGCTCCTGAACGAGCCGCTGAAGGAGGGTGCACCTGCAGGGCAGGTGTGGCGGGGGGAAGAGATGCTCGACGAGTATTACACTCTGAGGGGCTGGGACAGGGAAGGGACGCCGACAAAGGAGAAACAAAAAGAACTGGGACTCTGAAAACAGGAAAGACGTATCCACACGGGGTCCGGCTGCTGATCAGGTGGCGTGCCAGATCTCTCTGCCGTAACCGAATGACTAAAATATCATGCAGCGCTGACGCGAGACTGTGATGACCGATATACATGACCGCATAACCGTCACGGTCAAATCGTTTGCCACCCTGCGCGAGGTCATGGATGCGGAGGTCCGGATGGAGTTTGCTGAGGGTGCAACCATCCGCTCGCTGCTTACTGAACTTACCGGCTGGTACAGTGGCTTGTCCGATCTGCTCTTTTCTGCCCCGGATACCCTCCGGGACTTTGTCAATATCCTGAAAAACGGCAGGAACATCCATTTCCTGGCCGGGCTTGACACCCCGCTTGAAGACGGGGATATCATCGCATTATTCCCACCTGCTGCGGGGGGGTAAGACGGCACCTGCTGCGCTAATCTAGTGCCGGGATTTACCCGCAGTCACGGACACTCACCCTGCGAGCATACGGGCCTGCTCCTGATGGGATCATCTGCTGTTCCCGTCCGACAGGCCCAGCCGGATCTTCATTTTCTCCCGGATAGACTCCTCCACCCCTTTCAGTTTTACAATCCCCGGCTCGCCTTCGCGATAATAGTAGAGCAGGAGATGAAAATAGTCCGCTACCAGATCCTGGAACTCTTTTTTATACCGCACTTCAACATTACTCTCCCCGACAAATCCCTTGATGGAGATGAACCGCTCTTTCTCAAACGAGAAGTACGGTTTTTTCAGCTGTTCAAGGTACCGGACCGTGCCGAACTGCTCCAGGAATTTCAGGAACCCTTGGGTCAGCGGCTCATCGAGAACATACTCCTTCATGAGCGAGCCATCGACGCAGACCTTAGTCTGTACGGATTTGAGTATCCGCACTCAGCGCCACCTCACGGATTGCATGTGCTGCCATTTCGATCTGCTCGATGGTATTGAAGAACGAAAAACTTGCCCGGATACACCCTTTCCCGCTATCAATTCGTTCATGGACGAGCGGGGCGCAGTGGAGGCCGGTCCTCGTGATCACGTTGTAGGCCCGGGCAAGGATGAAACCCGCCTCATTGTTGTCGATACCAGTGATATCGAACGATACAACCGGGAGATCAGGATTTTCGTTATAGAGGGTGATACCCCGCATTCCCTTCAGTTCGCGGATGAAAGACCGGGTAAGATTCGTATTCTTTCTCTCAATTGCTTCCTGACCGGTCGTTATAATGAACCGTATCCCTGCATAGAGCGATGCGATGCCGGGGTAGTTGTGCGTCCCTGCCTCGAATCGCATCGGCATCTCGAAAGGATGGGTGAGCGTCCGCGAATCAGTACCGGTCCCTCCCTGCCGGATGATCGCGACTGCATCCGGGTCGGGGATGAAGAATCCGCCAATGCCGGGGATGCCGAAGAGCGCTTTGTGCCCGGTGAATACGAAAGCTCCGATCGGGATGTCCGAAAGCTCGACCCGGATATGGCCGGAGGTCTGTGCCCCATCCACGATGAAGAAAATGTCGTTGGTATGGAGGTATTCCGCAATCGGCCTGATGTCCTGCACGGATCCGAGCACATTGCTCCCGTGTGTCATGACGACAAGCCGGGTCTCCGGACAGATCGCTTTTTTGATTGCCGCGAGGCTGACGGTGTTGTCAGTGAAAGGCACGACCGAAAGCGTGATCGCTCCTCCCTGCTCCAGCGCGGTGAGCGGACGGAGCACCGAGTTGTGTTCGAGTTCTGTGGTGATCGCGTGGAATGGCACATGGATCTTTTTTACAAATCCGTGAATCAGCAGGTTGAGCGAGTCGGTGGCGTTCTGGGTAAAAATGAAGTGCTCGGGAGGACCGGCATGGAAAAATGCTGAAAGGGCTTCCCGTGCAGCAGAGGGATAATCCGTGGATCCATCCCCGGTCGTCCTCCCCGGTTCATAGAGAGGCAGTCGCAGGCAATCTGCAACTTCCTCAAGTACTCCCACCGGCTTCGGCCACGTCGTCGCAGCGTTGTTGAGGTAGATAAGCGGGGATTGTGTATCCTGCTGTGCATATTCCATGGGGCCGACCTGCACTGATCTCTCTTCATTGTCCTCTTCAAACGCAATAAGATAATCGGAGGAAAAAATGAAAAAAATTCAGGAGAACGCAAGATACAGGAAATAGATCCCAATCAGCACAATAACTATACCAATGATCTTATCAAATACCTCGCCGCTCACCCGCGCCTTGTCCTTGATTTTTTTACCCATTGCCCCGCCCAGCGAGCTGATAACGATAAGCGGGATGGAGAGCCCGATGGCGTAAATCAGCATCGTGAAAAATCCCTGGACTGCAGTCTGGTAAAGAGCGATGTAGGTCAGGACGATAAGGAGCATAGGAGCCCCTCTCCCAACCGTGATTGCACCGAACGAGAGCCCGAGCAGGAACGCTCCGGTCACCGTATAGGACATCGGCACTTTGAAGAAGTTGAAGATACTCCGTATCGGTGGCTTGTAAATCTGGAGAAGCTGCAATCCCATCAGGATCAGAAGTACTCCACCGATGGCCCATGTGATTGTGCTGTTGAGGAACAGCAGGTATTTTCCGATAAATCCAGCAATTATGCCAAGCGGCAGGAGCACAAGTACCGTTCCTATGCAGAACGATAGAGTCAGTTTAAGAATATTTATTGGAGAAAGTTGTGTATTCCCGCTTGTCAGGTATCCAATCAGTCCGAGGCATAAGATGCTGTTGCACGGACAGATACCGGCAATCAGCCCGAAGATGAAGATACCAAGGAAGGAAGGATCGAGAGCAGCCATTCCATTACCGTTTTACTGGACCAATAAAATATATTTATGTTCGTATTCTATCCCGGAGGATTGATTTCTGTCGACCGGCTTACCCCGGTTAACGGACTGACCCGCTTTTTGGTAATCTCCGTTGGCGCGTCACTCCCTTCCTGGATGACATGGTATCATCATGGCAGTTTCCCCGGCACCGGTGCTTATCGACATTATCGCGTTTTTCCGCCCACTGGATCAGGGGAAGGACGGCTTCGCAGAGCTGTTTCCCGTCTTCCGTCAGGGAATACTCGACCCGTGGCGGGATCTCCGAGAAGGATTCACGGTGAATCAGGTTTTCTTTCTGAAGATTTTTCAACACATCTGCAAGGGTTTTGGGACTGACCCCGCCAAGCCTCTGCTGGAGGTCATTAAACCGTATCTTCTTATCATGGCCAATGATGCTGATGATCAGAATGGCCCATTTTTTTCCAATGATATTGATGATGCCCTCAAGGGGGCACAGGCAGATGTGGTTACTTTCTTTTTCCATAGTCACTTCAAAACTATAAACTTGACACTATTAATACTGTTCAATTGATAGTAAGCTTGAAGAAGAAAACTGTTTGGAGGGAAAAAGTATGTGCCATGTATCAACAGGAAAGCCGGTATCGCAGATGAACACCCATTGCGGTTGTGAATGTGGCTGCCCCGTCATACTCCCCATTGCGGAAGAGATCCGAAGCCTGGAAGACCACAAAAAAATCCTTCAGGATCAGCTTGAAGCAATCGAGAAGAAAATAAGTGCTTTGAAATCCGTGAAGGAAGCATGAACGCGATCCAGGCTGATCATCTCATCAAACGGTTTGGTTCCGTAACAGCAGTGAACGATGTCAGCCTTGCCGTACGCGAGGGGGAGATCTTCGGTTTTCTCGGTCCGAACGGGGCCGGGAAGACCACCACGATGCGCCTGCTCACCGGTGTTCTCACGCCGGATTCAGGAGCCGTCCACATCAACGGCATCGATATCCACCGTCATCCGCTCGATGCCAAGATGCAGATGGGCGTCATACCGGAGAGCAGCACGGTCTACGGCGACCTCTCGGCAGAGCAGAACCTGCAATTGAGCGGGCAGATGTATGGAATGTCCCGGGCACTCCGGGAGGAGCGAATAGCAGAGCTCCTGTCGCGGATGGGCCTTTCGGAAAAAAGACGCTTACCGGTCCGGACATTCTCGAAAGGGATGAAGCAGCGAGTGAGTATCGCGTGTGCCATCATTCACCGGCCCCACGTCCTCCTGCTCGATGAACCTACGAGCGGTCTTGACGTGCAGAGCCGCAGGCTCGTAATTGAGACGATCCGTGATATGAATGAACAAGGCAGCACGATCTTCCTGACCACGCACAATATCGAAGAGGCAAACACCCTCTGCCAGACAGTCTGCATCATCAACAAGGGGAAGATCGTTGCACAGGACAGTCCCGAACGACTCAAAAAGATGTTTGACACCACGCAATCGGTCGAGGTCTCCTTTGACCGGGCCGTTACCCGCGATCTGTTTGCGGCTGAAGCGATCCTGCGGGCGGAGCCGTGCGGTGACAAGTGGCGGTTGTACACGGACAACCCGGACCGGGTTCTGAAATATATTGTCGGGCGTGCTGCGCAGGAATCCATTGGCATCACGTCCCTCACGACCTCCGGCCCGAGCCTTGAAGAAGCATTTGTCCAGATCACGGAGTGTGCATGATGGAGATCCCGCTGGCCCTCCGTGGCATTGTGGTTATCACCAAGAAAAACATGAGGCTGTATTATACGAAACCGCCCGTCCTGATGTTCGGGCTCCTGTTCCCGCTCTTCATGTTCTTCGCCTTCTTTGTCGGTCGTAAACTCGATCTGACCACATTCTTCCCGGCGTTTCTTGCGATGATGCTGTTCTTCACCGCGTCATCGGTGGGCCCGCTGATCACGCCGTGGGAGAAACGGGAGAAGACCTATGAACGGCTTCTCTCCTATCCGGTGACCCAGGACAGCATTATCCTCGGCGACCTTACGGCAGGTGCAATCTTCGGGATCGGCATCTCCCTGCTGGTATGGACAGTAAGTTTATTTCTCGTCCCGGTAGCGGTCACAAACACCGGGTTGTTTGCCCTCGCGTTCATCCTTGGCACACTGTCCTGTGCTGCGCTGGGAGTCCTGCTTGCATCACCGGCAACCGACAGCCCGCCTAACGTGATGATCTTCTCGAACCTGATACGTTTCCCGCTCATCTTCATCTCCGGGATATTCGTCCCGCTTGCACAGATGCAGGGGCTGGGGTTAACTCTGGCGTACTGTTCGCCGCTCACGTATCTCGTCGATCTTTTCAATGCTGCCATGTCAGGGGCATCGGTATTTTCTCCGATCGTTGACTGTGGCGTACTGATCGGAGTCTCAGCGGTGTTTATTTTCGCGGCACGGGTCATCCAGATGAGGAATCTGGTAAAAGGGTTGTGATGTTAATCATGTGTTATTTAAAAAACAAGGGGTTTTTACTGCCGGGAGCCCAAAGAGTTCTTCATGCACGACCCGCAGGACACCCCTGCCACCTTTACGTATACGCCGATCGGTACGATCCACTCGCCGTTCAGGGACATCGCCGGCATGCCCATCCAGCCGAACGGGGCCCGGGGCACCCGGGGGACCATCGAAATCCACGCTTCGTATCGTGAAGGGCTCCGCGATCTTGACGGGTTTGAGCGGATCATCCTCATCTACGCGCTCCACCGGTGTGCGGATCACCGCCTCACCGTCACGCCCTTCCTCGATACTACGCCCCGGGGCATCTTTGCCACCCGGTCGCCGAAGCGCCCGAACGCGATCGGCCTCTCGGTGGTCCGGCTTACGGGCGTGAACGGCGGGACGCTCACCATCGGGGACGTGGATGTCCTCGATGGCACCCCGCTGCTCGACCTCAAGCCGTACGTGCCGGCGTTCGATGCGTACCCCGGCTCCTGCTGCGGGTGGCTGGAGGAGGTAGCCGGCAACGCGGAGACGGTCCGGTCGGACGACCGGTTCCGATGACGCAGTTCCCCCGCAAATCTCATCATGCCGGCAGTCCAACTGAACCCTGATCTCCATGCAATGGTACCCGCTCACCGTAAAAGAGGCCCTGCTCCTCCTTGTCGTCTTTGTCATAAGCGGCATCTTCTCGAACCTCCAGCAATATTTTGTCGAGCCGTCCCTGCGCCCGTACACCTACGTCTTTGCCCTCCTTCTCCTCCTGCTTGCCTTCTTCCCGGCTGCAAAACCTGCCGATCCCCTGGCGCTGGCGAAGTTCCTTGCGGTCCTGCTCGGGGCGATCTTTGCCCTGATGATCGTGCTGAAGGATCTCATTTTACAGCAGAATCTCTCCTGGAATATCGCCATCGTCCTTGCAGGGGCAGTCCTCTCCCCGCTCGTGGCCGGAGGGCTCTACAGCATCACCGTAAAAAAGCCGGCCGGCGGATAGTTCCCTGCCCCCTTTTCCAAACCCTTATCCCGCAGAGCGTCCGAGATCAGGTCATGGCAACACGGGAGATCACAAAAAGCGTGACCGGCATCCTGCGCCCTTACAAGGAGTTCGTGCAGGGCCTGGGGCTCAAACAGGGGGACCAGATCGCGTACTTCGGCTGCACGGGCACCTGCACGCCGTTTGTCGAGCTGCTCGCGGTTACGGTCCGCGGCCTGCACGTGGACCAGGTCTTCGTGCCCCTTCTCGACGAGGCAAAGGCAAAAAAGATCCAGTATGTTGAGGACGTGGGGATGCAGGTCTCCGGCGGCCCTGCCGTGCTCAGCCCGAAGCTGCTGGTCATCATGGGCGGGCTTGCGATGCCGATGATGCCGGTGACCAAGGAACAGGTCCGCGATCTCGCCGGGAAGTATGGTGGGGCAAAGCTGGCCGGCGTCTGCTTCATGAGCATGTTCGAGAAGGCCGGCTGGCTGGACACCGTCGACTTCGACCTGATGATCGATGCGACCATCGACCCGGTTATCGTGACAAAGAAGTGATGTGCTGCGGATCTCCCGCAGGCGGTGTGTATACCCCGGGAAATATTTCACAATCTTTATCGTTTTTGTCAGACCCATTTGACGTATGCCTCCTGAGAAAAAACCGGTTTTCCTTCTCCTTCTCCTGGTCCTTCTTCTCACGCTCCCTGTCCCCGTCTTTGCATCGCTGATCGCCCCCGCGACAACTACCTCGCCCGCCCTGAACCTCGCGCCGGTCCGGACGGTTGCCGTGGTTCCTGTGGCAACGACCGTCACGTCCGCGGCCCCGCAGACCGGCGCGATCAGCATCAGCAGCGCCCCGTCCGGCGCCAGCGTGGTCATCGACGGCACCGCGATGGGCACGACACCGTTTACCATCCGTACCCTCACGGCGGGCAGCCATTCTCTCGTGCTGCAGATGAACGGCTATCTCGATTATACCACGAGTTTCACGATCCAGGCCGACCAGCTGAACCAGCAGAGCTATACGCTGGTCCCTGTCCCGGCAACCACGTCCCAACAGACCCCCGTGCAGACAACCGTCCTGTCAACCGTGGCCGCGACAACGGTGGCGACCCGTGCAACGACTGCCCAGCCAGCCGTCACGCAGGTTATTCCCACTCCCACGCCGACGCATGCGCCGCAGGCCCCGGCCCGGAGCCTTGCAGAGCAGCTGCAGGCGCTCGGCCCGGTCACGATCCAGCCGGTCACCATCCGGGTCGGCAACCATTCAAAGACGCCCCTCCTCACCACCCTCTCGCCCTATTTCTCGTACCAGTTCAATACGCAGAACGTGACCTCCTCCCTTGGCTACCAGACCCCGACCGTAACCACGTTCCCCCTCAGCTACATCGAGGTGGACACCATGAACACCCCGCTCTCCAGTACGCGCCCGGTGAGCAGCCAGGATACCGCATACTGGGCCATCTGGGCAGATGACTGTACCGTGTTCATCAAGATAACGGACACCGTTTACAACGACCCGAACTTCCGCTGGATCTCGCTCGATCCGACCGCGACCGCCTTCTACCAGGTCTCGCGTTTCCCCTTCAGCGACAATGCCACCCGCTGGCAGAACCAGTACGTGCCGGGGCTCGTTGCCTCCGGCCCGGTCAAGGATGTCTATGTGGATAGCGAGGGCTTCCATTACTTTGCCCTCAACTTCGCGCCGATTGCCAACCATAACCCTTCCGACCCGCCCATCTATACCGGCCTCGTCCACCTCGACCAGACCGTGTCGGGGCAGGGGAAGCCCATGGGCCTCCTGAAGATCCCCCTGACCGGCTCGGGTATCTGGTACAAGAAGGCGTCCGTCGGGCCGCTTACGATCCCGGTGCCGGACAGCTTCGTCCAGGTCCCGGCAGGCGAGCTCACCGAGCAGGACGTGGGCAACCCCAACGACAACATGATTTTAAGCGAAGCCAGCAGTTCCTCGCTCCAGGGGGCCTCTGCATTTGCAATACTGTTTGCGGACATGGACCACACCTATTACGTCCGGATCATCCCGATCAGCAAGAACGGGAATGCCGGCGTCCCCACCATGCCGGTGACGGTAACCGTGAAGCGCCCGGTGCCCTGCCCCGCGACGGGCACCGGGAACGTGCAGAGTGATGTCCTCGTCAGACCCCCCTCTGCGACGATCTCTGCGTTCTACATGACCTTGTTTGTCCCGGACTGGATCCGGACCTACCAGGACGGCTCGCTGGAAGCCCGGGCCCACTTCGTCACTGTCGCGACCCCCCCGTTCTGTTCGGCACCGGTTACCGGGAACCAGGCGATTGACATGCTCAATGCCCAGAGCTGCAGCATGTTCGGCGGCAGCCAGCCCGGCTACCACTTCTACGCGGACCCGGCGGAGAGCCACTGGTACGATACCGTCTGGGACATCATCACGGCCCTCTTCCAGGCCTTCAAGACCGTTGCGAATGCGGTCTCAGCGGCCTATAACTCGATCAACAACTTCGTGGTCCAGATCGCTGCATACGCGGTCCAGGGGCTGACGTTCGGGGCGTTCGACTGCAACAGCAGCCCTGCCTGCACAGGCGTCCTGCACGCCGGCCTTGCGATTGCCGAGAGTGCGCTGGGTGTCCCGCCGACCCTCCCCAATGCCGCCGACCTCGAGAACATGGGGGCAGACTACATGGCGAAGATGGCGGCCGACGAGATCGGTGCGGGCGGTGTCCTCGACGCAGCGCAGAGCGCCTACAGCAACATGCCGGACAGCGCCAAGGATACGATCAAGAGCAATGCGGGCGATATCGGCAGGCAGATGGGCGAGGCTGTCGGGGCCCAGTCCGCGGCCGCGGTGTACGGGGCCGCCGGCAACTTCTACATCCCCGACCCGCTCTATTACCAGGCGCACCCGGCAACGGTGATGGTCAGGGTGACGAACCCGAATACCATTGCCACGGACCCGGTCACCCTGTACGTGAAGGACACCGGGGGGTTCTACCATCCCGCAAGTGCTATGGTCCCGTCCCTGAAGCCCTCCGACTCCACCGTGATCCCGATCATCCTGAACGAGGACTTTTCGAAAGGGTACACGACCGGGTGCACCGGCACTTCATATACCTCCACGAACGGCGTCCCCTGCTACTGGGACAACTGGCAGCAGGCGGCACGGGACTACGGCCCTGACCAGTTCGTCATCACGTACTCGGTGAAGAAGAACGGGCAGTGGATCTCTGATCTTACACCGTCCTCATCAGGCACGCTACTCTCGAACCAGAATGTCATCAATATCGATGAGAATGGGAATACCTGTCCCCCGTACACATCGACACAGGTGCTGAAGTACCCGGACGGCTGGCAGGTACAGGAGAACGGCCTGTCGCAGGAGCTTGAGAACGTGATGTGGAACGTGTACTCGTTCACGGAAGGCGACCACGGCCGGCTGATTGGATAACCCCCCTTTTTTCATGCCGGCGGCCTGCATCAGTACAGGATGAAGCACGTCGAAGAATCCTTTTGGATTCTTCGAAGACCACAGGTCTTCTCCTGTCTCAAGTCTGATGACTCTCGACAATCTCCAGCCAATCCTCGCTGTGTGACAAAGGAACACGGGAAGAGAGGCATAAGGCTCTCTTCGCTGATGCGACGATTGACTCCCTGCCGTGACGATACCTATTTTCTCCTGTGCGCCGAAACCTGTATACATGGCTTCTTTTGTCCACCGCATAGAAGTTCACTACACCACAGACCCGCGCCTGAAGACCCGGACTGACCGGATCCGTTCGCTCGGCTTTCCCATCGACGAGCTGCATCTCACCGATGTCTACACGGTTGCGACCGGCACGCGGGACTTCACCCGCGACGAGCTGGTGCAGGTCGCCCGGCAGCTGATCAACCCGGTGGTGCAGGAATTCACGGTGGACGAAGCAACAAGACCCCTCTTCGATTACGCGATCGAGATCGGGTTCCTGCCGGGCGTGACCGACAATGTCGGCACCACGGCCCGGCAGATGATCGAGGACTTCCTGGGGATGAAATTCGGTGAGGGGGAGGCGGTCTGCTCCTCGCAGCTCTACTTTATCCGCGGCCGGCTCGCGCCCGGTGCCCTGGAGAAACTCGCGTCGATGCTGGCAAATCCCCTCGTGAACCGGGTGCATGAGAAGACATGGGCGGAATACGGGCAGAAGGGTATGGACCGCAGTGTGCCGTACGTGGAGCTCCACGAGCTGCCGACCGCGGGGCCGGTGGACCTCGATCTCGATGATGCGGCGTTATCGAAGCTCGGGAAGGAAGGGATTTTGGACCCGCAGACACGCGAGCGCCGGGGGCCGCTCGCCCTTGACCTCGTCCAGCTCCACGCGATCCGCGACTATTTCCGGAAACGCGGGAGGCAGCCGACCGATGTGGAGATCGAGTCGCTCGCCCAGACCTGGAGCGAGCACTGCAAGCACACGATCTTCGCCTCGGCGATGGACGACGACGTGCCCGGAGGGCTCTACAAGACCTACATCCAGGCGGCGACCAACGAGATCCGGGCGGAGGCCGGGGACAAGGACATCTGCGTCTCGGTCTTCTCCGACAACTCCGGCGCGATCGTCTTTGACGAGCAGTTCCTCGTCACCCACAAGGTCGAGACCCACAACTCGCCCTCGGCCCTCGACCCGTTCGGCGGGGCCCTGACCGGCATCGTGGGCGTGAACCGGGACACGATCGGCTTCGGCCTCGGGGCAAAGCCCTGCATCAATGTCTATGGGTACTGCGTCGGCGATCCCGATGCGGCAGTCCCCCTCTTCCGCGGGAAGGACAGGAAAAACCCGGTCCCCTCCCCCCGGCAGATACTCGACGGCGTGGTCCGGGGCGTGGGGGTGGGCGGGAACTGCTCGGGCATCCCGACGCCGCAGGGCTTCTGCTGGTTCGATCCCCGCTACGCGGGAAAGCCGCTCGTCTTTGCCGGTACCGTCGGTGTCATCCCCCGGGAATCGGGCGGGCGGAAGCTCTACGAGAAGGCGGCCCGCCCCGGTGACCTGATCGTGATGGTGGGCGGCCGGGTGGGCAAGGACGGCATCCACGGCGCCACCTTCTCCTCGGAGGCGCTCGACCCGGCAAGCCCCGTGACCGCGGTGCAGATTGGCGACCCGATCACCCAGAAGAAGTTCTCGGACGTGATCGTCAAGGAAGCCCGCGACGCCGGCCTCTACCGGAGCATCACCGACAACGGGGCGGGCGGCCTCTCCTGCTCGGTCGCAGAGATGGCAAAGGAGTGCAACGGCTGCCACGTGCAGCTCGACAGGGTGCCCCTGAAATACCACGGCATGGCGCCGTGGGAGATCTGGATCTCCGAGTCGCAGGAGCGGATGACGCTCGCCGTGCCGCCGGAGCACCTGGAGGCCTTCATGGAGCTGATGGAGCGCCGCGAGGTGGAAGCGACGGTGATCGGGACGTTCACGGACACCGGCCGGTGCGTGGTGGAGTGCGGCGGAGCGGTCGTGATGGACATCGGACTCGCGTTCCTCCACGAAGGGCTGCCGAAGAAGCACCTGAAGACGGTTTTTGTAAAGAAGACAAACCCGGAGCCGGATGCTCCCTGCCCCGCGAGGCTCGATGAGGCCCTGTTCGCGATGGTGAAGCGGAAGAACTGCTGCGGAAAAGAGTTCATCACCATCCAGTACGACCACACCGTGCAGGGCGGCCACGTGCTCGGGCCGGTGCAGGGGAAGGGGCGGGTGCAGTCGGTCGCGACACTGACAAAGATCGTGCCGGGGTCGAAGAAGGCCGTCGGGCTCTCGCAGGCGCTCTTTCCCTCGTACTCCGAGATCGATCCCTATGCCATGGCCGGTGCCGGCATCGACACGGCAATCCGCGGGCTTGTCGCGATGGGCATCCCGCCCGGCGCGATCGCGATCCTCGACAACTTCTGCTGGTGCTCGTCCGACGAGCCTGAACGCCTCGGGCAGCTGAAGCTCGCGGCGAAAGGGTGCTATGACTTCGCGAAAGCATTCGGCACCCCGTTCATCTCCGGCAAGGACAGCATGTTCAACGACTTCTCGGGATTCGATGCGGAGGGAAAACCGGTCAAAGTCTCCGTGCCGCCGACCCTCCTCATCTCCTCCATCGGCGTCCACCCGGATGCGGGAAAAGCGGTCTCGATGGACGCGAAGGTTGCCGGCGACCTCGTGTACGTGGTGGGCGGGACCCGGGAGGAACTGGGGGGTTCGGAGTATTTCGCGCACCTCGGGAGCGCAGGGAATACGGTGCCGGTGCTGGATGCGGTCGCGGCAAAGGAGCGGTACATCCGGCTTGCGGGTGCGATCGCCCACGAGCTCGTCGCCTCGGCCTTCCCGGTCGGCCACGGCGGCCTTGGCGTCGCGCTTGCCAAGGTAGCAATCGCCGGCCGGCTCGGCATGGACCTCACGGTCCCTGTCCCGGACAGCATGCGGCCGGACTACTTCCTCTTCTCGGAATCGCTCTCCCGGTTCGTGATCACGGTCGATAAGGACCACAAGCGGGCGTTCGAGCAGGCGCTCGGGCCCGATGCCGTCCTCCTCGGCCGGACGGGCGGCAGCCGGCTCCGGATCAGCGGAAGGACGCTCCTGCTGGACGTCGGGATCGCGGA
>Ga0187861_10003477_pt1 | contig 13903 bp, 8 predicted proteins | sample June2016WEW_10_1_3_FD_132986 | JGI IMG/M metagenome (GOLD analysis project Ga0187861, IMG submission 132986) | Peatland microbial communities from SPRUCE experiment site at the Marcell Experimental Forest, Minnesota, USA - June2016WEW_10_100 | ecosystem: Environmental > Terrestrial > Soil >...
CCGGCCCGCCGCGGCGGCGGCCAGTGAATTCAGTGTGCAGGACCTGCGCGATCTCCAGGTCTGGTTCGACCTGGCCTGGTTCCATCCGGTCAGTTTTGAAGAGTCGCCGGTGCTGCGGGAGTTGCGCGCCAAAGGGCGCGGGTTCACCGAAGAGGACAAGGCCGCCATGCTGCGCGAGCAGAAGCAGGTGCTGGCCAAAGTCATCCCCCTGCATAAGGAACTGGCCCGGCGCGGGCAACTGGAATTGACCACGACGCCGTTTTACCACCCCATCCTGCCGCTGCTCTGCGACATGCGCTCGGCCCATGCGGCGCTGCCGCGCCACCCGCTGCCCGCCAATCATGTGCCGCTGGTGGAGGACGCGCAAACACAGCTCCAGCGCGCGGTTGAATATCACCGCGGGCTTTTCGGCGAGGCCCCCAAGGGGCTCTGGCCTTCCGAAGGCTCCGTCAGCGCGGATATTCTGCCGCTCATCGCCCGCAACGGCATACAGTGGATTGCCACGGACGAAGAGATCCTGAGCCACTCGCTGGGCGCGCCCCTGCGGAACGGCGCGCTGTTGCAGCGCCCGGACCTGCTCTATCGCGCCTGGCGCGTGCAGTCCCCCCAAAGTGAGGCGCTGAACATCCTCTTCCGCGACCACCAACTCTCCGACCTGATCGGCTTCCAGTACCAGAGCTGGGACGGGACGGCGGCGGCCGAGGACCTCCTGCTGCATGTGCAGGAATCGGCCCAGCGCGTGGCCAAGGACCCCGAAACGCTCGTGCCGGTGATTCTGGACGGCGAGAACTGCTGGGAACACTACCCCGAACAGGGCCTCAAGTTCCTGCGCTCTCTATACGCCAGGCTGGAGAGCCTGGAACACGGCGTCCAGGCGGTGCGGATCAGCGACTTCCTCGAATCCCACCCGCCCACCCGGCAGCTCGAGACGCTCTTCTCGGGCTCGTGGATCAACCATGATTTCTACATCTGGGTGGGCCACGCGGAGGACCGGCGCGCCTGGGAATACGTGTACCGCGTGCGCGAGGACCTCGTGGCCGCCACCAAGGCGCAACAGGCGCAACTCCCTGGGAGCGCGGGCGTCCCGCCCGCCACCAAGGCCGGCGGGACGCCGGCGCTCCCAGGCGCCGGGCTGGCGCGCGCGTGGGAGGAACTCTACATCGCCGAAGGCTCCGATTGGTACTGGTGGTACGGCGACGACCGCACCTCGGGCAATGACGACGCCTTCGACAATCTCTTTCGCCTGCACCTGAAGAACGCCTACAAGTTCCTGGGCCAGCCCGCGCCGTTCTTCCTCAACGTCCCGGTCAAAGGCGTGGCCCGCGCCGGCCGCTATACCAGCCCCAGCGCCTCGCTGCGCGTCAAAGTGGACGGGCGCTGCACCAGTTACTTCGAGTGGCTCCCCGCCGGGCGCTACCGCGCCGACAAGGAAGGCGGCGTCATGGCCGCCGCTCAAAAACCGCTGCTCGAACAGATCTTCTTCGGCTATGAAGAGCGCAACTTGTGCGTGCGCATTGACCTGTACGAGAAGCTCGTGCGGCCCCAGCCGGCCAAGAGCGGCAAGACCGTGTTGCGCCAGCCGGGCGTGGCCAGCGTGGCCTTGCGCTTCACGGACCTGTCCGATGCCCTGCTGGAGGGCCAGGGCCGCACGCTGACCATTGACCCCGCGGATGCCAGCCACCTCAGCTTTGCCGGGGCCTGGGAGAAGAGCGGGCCGAAAACTGTCGAGGCCGCCTGGGACGACATCCTCGAAGTCAAGATTCCCTTCGCGGCCATAGGCGCAAGAGAAGGGCAGGAGCTGTCCTTCTACGTGGTCGTGACTTCCCCCGGCGGCACCGTGGAACGCTTTCCCAGAACCTGCGCGCTGCAATTCGCCGTCCCGCCTGAGAACGTGGATGAGCAGGAGTGGATGGCGTGAGGCACAATCCAGAACTCAAGATCCGCGATCCGCAATCGGAAAGGTCTCCGAATTCAATTGACGTGAATCACAGTTATGTTATATGATTTCAGTGTGCAGAGAATGAATGCTTATTCAGAATCGCTCTTTAGAAAAAGGCAAAGGGCAGTTGCTGCCACCACCTTCGTGGAAGCCGCTGAACAGGTGATTGCCGGGAAAGGCTATGCGGGCGCGACCATGCAGGACATCGCCAGCAAGGCCGGCTGCGCCGTGGGGACGCTCTACCTGCACTTCAAAAACAAGGAGGACCTCTTCAATGCGCTGGTGACGCGGCACACCCACGCCATCGTGGCACGGGCGGCGCAGGACGGCGCCGGGAAAGCCGATCCGTTGGAACAACTGCGCCGCAGGAACGCCGCGTTGATCGCATACTTCAATGAGCACCGTGAGTTCTTCCGCATCTTCTACGCCGCCGGCGTGACCGGCAAGGCCGATATCGCGGCCAACCTGCGCGGCAGCGCGTTGCGGACCTACTACGCCGGCAAGGCGCTTGAAACAGACCTGGTGCGCAAGGCGCAGAAGGCCGGCCTGGTCCGCCGCGATATTCCCGCTGGGGAAATGGTGGAGTTCATCCACGGCGTAATGATGGCGACGCTGGCGCGCTGGAGCACCGCGCAGACCCTTCCGCCGCCTCTCGAACAGGCGCGGCTGATCTGGGGCCTGATCGGCAGCGGCTTGGGGGCCGTGGGGGGCAAGCGATGAGGAATCCGAGCCGCGCGCGTAAGCAAGCGGTCCGCTCCCTTACGGTTGCGGCTCTGAATGTCGCGGCTTTGCTGCTGGTAGCGGCAACGTCCGGCTGCAACGCGCCGCGGGTGGAGCGCCAGGCCGAAACCGCGCGCTTCAACGCCGCCCTCGAGGAGCGGTGCGCCGGCCTGGCCTTGGACCCCAAACAGCCTGTGACGCTGGCGCAGTGCGAGTCTATCGCGCTGCGCAACAACCTGGCCTACCGCGTGACCCTGCTGCAAACGCAGCTTCAGGACGACAAAGTGCGCCTCGCGCTGGCGGGCATCCTGCCGCAGGTCAGCCTCGAGTTTGACAATTCGCACCGCAACAACCAGCCGCTGGTGCGAGGTCCCGGCGGGCAGAGCTTCAAGTTCGACGATATGAGTGAGAACCGCTTCAACTTGCGGGCCGTGGTTCCCATCTTCGACTTCGGCGCGACATACTTCGCCTACCACATCGCCAAGGACCGCGAGACGCAGGAGAAACTGGCGGCGGTGCGGGCGCGGCAACAACTGCTGCGGGACGTGCGCGTTGCCTACGCGCAGCACGCGGCGGCGGTGCGGCAGGAGAAGCTGGCCCAGGTGGCTGTCGCGGCAGCACAGGAAGTGCTGAAAACGACGCAGTCGTTGCAACGGGAAGGACTGGGTTCCAGCGCGGACACCGCGTTCGTCGAGGCCGCCCTGGCCCAGGCCGGGCTGGAGGTGCTGCTGGCTCAAAGGCGCATCGAGGAGAGCCGCTTGCGGCTGAACACGCTGCTGTCGCTGGCGCCCTGGACAGCCTACCAGGTTGACACTGTGCTGCCCCCAGCCGCCCCGCTGCCGGCGCCGGAGCGCATCGCGGAACTGGAGCAGAGCGCGCTGCGCGCACGGCCCGAACTATGGTCGCAGGACCTGGAACAGCACCTCACGGCCAACGAAGTGCGCCGCCGCATCAGCGCTTTCTTCCCGCACATTGACGGGCTGTCCGAATTCGACTGGTCCTCGGTCTCGACGCAGGTGAACCCGGCCTTTGGCACGCTGGGCTTCATGGTCGGGCAGTCGTTGCTCGACGGCACCTCCGGCATCTGGCGCTATCGCCTCGCAAAAAAGCAGGTGAACGTGGAGCAGGAGCGCGCCCTGCTCGTCGCCCTCGGCGTGCTCTTCGACGTGGATCTCCGCGTCCTGCAACTGCGCCGCGCGGACGCCGCGGTGCTGGCCATGTCCAAGGTGGCGGAGGCCCAGGAAACGCTCCTCAAGGAAGTGACCGCCCGCTACCGCGAGGGCCTGGAGAACGGCGCCAACGCTGCCCGCGCCCTGGCGGAACTGCGCGGCGCACAGCGGGAGTTGGATCAGGCCAGAACCGATTACCTGGCGGCGTGGTACGAGCTTAATGCGGCGTCCTTGAGCGAGGAGGCAGTCCAAGCTGATCAAGCCGCGCGCGAACTGGACGCAAAACCGGTGACGGGTGACGAGGGGGAAGGGGCGAGGGGCGAGTGACGAAGGGCACGGCCCACAATTCGGCGAAATGTGGGACGTGCGACGAACAGCGAGGTGGGGAATGAGACCGGAAAACGCTGAACTACGCAATGCGGGAGGCTGCACGCAGTTGCTGCTATGCACCGCGTGTTTCTTCCTGGCAGGCAGGCTGGCTGCCGTCGAGGCTCAGATGTTGAGCCTGGCGGAGGCGCAACCGGCCAACGCGCCGGAGGTGACTGCCACAGGCCGGATCGTGCCGGTGCTGCACGCGCTCGTCGGCTCGCGGCTCAGCGGGCAGATCAAGGAGTGGGCGAAGTCTGCAGACCAACTGCCGCTCGACGTGGGCATGACGGTTTTCAAGGGCCAGGAACTCTTCAGTGTGGATACCTCGGTCTACAAGGCGCGCGCGGATGTGGCGCGCGCGAGTTTGGTGCAGGCCCAGGCTGCGCTGGCCAATCTGAAGGCGGGTGTGCGCGCGGAGCGGCGCCAGGAATTGCGGGCCGCACTGGCCGCCATCGAGGCCCGGATCGCCGAACAGAAGCGCGACGAGGAGCGTTTCAAGCGGCTGGTGGAACAGGACAAGACCCTGCCGCCGAAACGGCTGGAAGAAGTGCAGTTGCAGCTCAAGGTGCTTGAAGAGGAGCGCCGTGCGGCCCAAGCCCGGGTTGCCGAGGCCGAGGCCGGGCCTACGCCCACGGAAATCGCCGTCGCCGAGGCGTTGGTGAAACAGACGGAAGCCCAGCTTGCCGCTGCCGAACTGGACCTGCGCGACACGGTCATCACCGCACCCTTCGACGCGCTGCTCACCCAGCGCCTTAGAGGCCCCGGCGATTACCTCAACAACGCGCCTTTCACCGAGGTGCTCGAACTGGTGTCGTTGCAGGAGTTGGAGGCGGAGCTGCGGCTCCCGGAGACTTACTTTCTGAAAGTCATACCAGGCAAGACGGAGGCGCGCCTGGGTTCGCCGCTGTTGCCGAACGGCCTGGCGCTGCCCGTGGCACGGCTGCTGGAGGTCATTGATCCGCACTCCGGCTCCTTCGCCTTCCGCGTCCGGATTCCGCGGGCGAGTTGCGGCCAGTTGAAACCCGGCGCCTTCATCCAGGCGCGGGTGCTTCTGGATGGCGCAGCCACCACGGCGATCGTGCCGCAGCGCGCGGTGGTGCGCGCGGAGGGCCAGGCATTCGTATTCGTGGCGCAGGACGGGAAGATGAGCCGGCGGGCGGTCGTGCCCGGCGACGAGCTGACGGAGGGCCTCATCCTCAAGTCCGGGGTGAAGCCCGGCGAGACGCTGGTACTTGGCCCGCCCGGACTGCTTCAGGACGGCGCAGCCTTGCCGGCTTACCTCTTGCCACGCGGCACGCGCAGGACACCTTAAATGCTCATTTCCAACATTGCGATACGCCGCCCGGTCTTCACAGCCATGGTGATGTCTTCCCTGGTCGTCTTCGGCTGGGTTTTCTACCGCGACCTGGGCGTGGACCTGTTTCCACGGGTTGAATTCCCGATCATCACCATTCTGACACGCCTGCCCGGCGCCGACCCGGAAACGATGGAGCTGATGGTCTCGGACCCGATTGAGGAAGCGGTCAATACCATTGACGGGATCAAACACCTGCGTTCCACCTCCACGGACAGCTTCTCGCAGGTGGCGATCGAGTTCGAGCTGGAAAAAAAGGTGGACGTCGCGTTCCAGGAAGTGCAGGCCAAGCTCGGCGCCGTGCGCGCGAACCTGCCGACCGACATTGACGAGCCGGTGATCGAGAAGTTAGACGTGGACGCCCAGCCCATTTTGTCCGTCGTGGTGTCCGCGGAGATGCCGTACAAAGAACTGTCCCATCTCGCTGACAAGTACATCAAGGAGCGCTTGCAGCGCGTCCGCAACGTCGGTTCGGTCAAGCCCGTCGGCCTGCGCAAACGCAAGATCTGGGTGTGGCTGGACCCGGCGCGGCTGCTGCAGCACGGCCTCACGGCGCAGGACGTGACCAAGGCCCTGCGCCGCGAACACGTCGAGGCGCCGGGCGGGCGCGTGGAGACGGGTGCGCAGGAGCTTATCGCCAAAGTCAAGGCCGAGTTCCACAGCGGTGCGGACTTCGACCGCATGGTCGTGGCCTCCCGCAACGGCACGCCCGTCCGTATCCACGACGTAGGGCACACGGAGGACGGACTGGAAGAGGAGCGCAGTTACGCGCAGCTTGACGACAAGCCCTCCATTGCGCTGCTGGTGCGGCGGCAGTCGGGCACCAACACTGTCGCGGTCGCCGAGGGGGTCAAGGCGGAAGTGGCGAAGCTGCAGGCAGAACTGGAGGCCCGCGGCGTGCGCCTGACGATCGCCGAGGACGCGTCGCTGTACATCCAGCACTCAGTGGACGAGGTGAAGTTCCACCTGCTTTTCGGCGGCGGGCTGGCGATCGTAGTCGTGCTGCTCTTCCTGCTGAACTTCCGCAGCACTTTCATCAGCGCACTGGTGCTGCCCACGTCGGTGATCTCGACCTTCATCCTGATGGGCGCGCTGGGTTTCACGCTGAATATGATGACCCTGCTGGGCCTCACCCTGGCCATCGGGCTGCTGATAGACGATGCCATCGTGGTCCAGGAGAACATCTCCCGGCACGTGCAGGAGGGCATGCCGGCGCCCGAGGCCGCGGCCTTCGCCACCAGCGAAATCGGCCTGGCGGTGCTGGCCACGACGCTCTCCGTGGTGGCGGTCTTTCTGCCCGTGGCGTTGATGAAGGGCATCGTCGGCCGGTTCTTCTTCCCCTTTGCGATGACGGTGTCCTTTGCGGTGCTGATCTCGATGTTCGTCTCATTCACTCTGGACCCCACGCTCTCCGCGCGCCTCCTGCGCAAGCGCACCAAGCCCGGGATCGTCTTCGCCACGCTGGAGAGGGGTTTTGAGCTGTTGCAGGACTTCTACCGCGGCGTTTTGCGGCTCTGCCTGCGCCAGCGCCTCGTGGTCGTGCTCGCAGCCGTGGGACTGACGGCGTCGAGCCTGCTGTTCACGCACCGTCTGCACTTCGAATTCGTGCCGATAGAGGACCAAAGCGAGTTCAACGTGAAAGTCCGCGCGCCGCTGGGCGCGCCGCTGGCCCAAACGCGCGCCATATTCGAGCAGGTGCGCGAGCGCTTGCGCAAAGTGCCGGAGGTACACTATGCCTTCTTCACCATTGGCGCGGATGAACTCCAGCGCGTCAACGAGGGCGTCATGTACGTGAAACTGGTGGAAAAGGACCGGCGCACGCGCGGGCAGGCGGAGATCATGGATGCAGTCCGCAAGGAACTCCAGGACGTCAGCGACGCGCGGCTCTCCGTGGAGATTGTGCCGCGCATCAGCGGCGGGGGCATGCGCTTCGCTTTGATCCAGTACGAACTGCGCGGCCCGGACCTCGAGGTGCTCAACGGCCTCGCCGCGCAGCTCATGGACAAGATGCAGAAGGCGGGCGGGTACGTGGACCTGGACACGACCTTCGAGACCGGCAAGCCGGAGGCGCAGGTGCTGGTCAACCGCGAGCGGGCCGCGGAACTGCGCGTCTCCCCGTTGGACATCGGCCAGACAATCCACATGGCCATCGGCGGGTTGGACGTGGCGAAGTTCAAAGCGGAAGGCGACAGGTACGACGTGGCCGTGCGGTGTTATCAGAGTTTCCGGAATAGGACCGAGCGGCTTGAGGACCTGGTCGTGCCCGACAAGGATGGCGGGTTGGTGCAGTTGAGCAACGTGGCCCACGTGGTCACCGCGGGCAGCCCCGTGCAGATCAACCGCTATAACCGCCAGCGCCAGATCACTCTTTTGGCCAACCTGGACAAAACCAAGGTGCTGGGGCCGGCCAAGGCAGAAATTGAGAAGTTCACCAAGGAAATCGGCTTTCCCCCAGGCTACGTCCCAGGCTGGACGGGCTTTGCGGAAGCATTTGAGGAATCCTTCGGCTATCTTTTCTTCACGATGGTCCTTTCAGTGCTCGTGGTCTACATGGTGCTGGCCTCGCAATTCGAGTCGCTGGTCCATCCGTTCACCATCATGTTGTCGCTGCCGCTGGCCATTATCGGCGCCCTGGGCGCTCTGGCGGCGTTCAACCTCACGATCAGCATCTTCTCGATGATGGCCTTCATCTTCCTGCTGGGCCTGGTGACCAAGAACGCGATCCTGTTGATTGACTATACCAACACGCTGCGCCATCGGGACGGGCTGCAACGTGAGGCCGCGCTGCTCCGCGCCGCCCCAGTGCGCCTGCGTCCCATCCTGATGACTTCGCTGACCATGATCTTCGGCATGTTGCCTGTGGCGCTGGGACTGGGCGCGGGAGCGGAAACGCGGCGGCCGATGGCAGTGGCCGTCATTGGCGGGCTGATTTCCTCCACCCTGCTGACGTTGCTGGTAGTGCCCTGTGTCTACTCGCTCTTGGACCAGGGAATGGGGTGGGTGAAGGGACTGTTCGGCAAGCGGCCAAGCGCTGCGGACGGCAAACCAGCGGGGACAGATAGCTAACCTGTCGTTTTCCCCTCCATTGTTTGAAAATCCGGCAGGGGTCACTTTCCTCTTCCTAAGCGGTAACCCCAGTGGTATAGTGGAGTTAGTGAAACAGAGAGGATTTCAGGCTCTGGCATGAAGTTTGTATTCTTGAGGCCAGAGGTGGTCTGTCAGGTAGCTGGAGAGTGGAGAAGAATTGAGGTCCAAGCCATGAGGTCCACTGCCGCGTGTTCCATAGTCGTGGGGTTTGCCTGCTTGCTCGGCGGTGCGGCTGAAAGTGAAGTTCCGTGGGACAAACAGTTCGCGGAAATGGGTTATCACATCCTCTACACGTCCTCGATCAACCTGATCAACGGCTTGCAGCTCACGCAGGAGCAGGCCACGCGCCTGCGGCAGCTTGCCGCCGAGGCCGAGAAGGCCTCCCAGAAGCCGCCGGTGAATAGCGGAACTTTCGGCGCCAAACTCCAGCAAGTCCGCTCCGCCTATCTGGAGGTGGAAGAGCTACTCTTGAAGGGCGAGGAAGTGCCGAAGGATGTAGAGGCCCGCATGGCCGGCGCACGGATGGTTGAGGCGGCGGTGATTCATGCCTCACTGTCCCGCGACCCTTCCAAGCAAGGCTGCGGCAAGTGCCACTCCGATCCTGCAACGCGCGGCCCCAGCGCGAAGCTTGAGGACCGCAATTCCTTCAACCCGTTCGAGCTGGGCGCAGCGCACGCGATCGGACCGTTCGGCGACTTATTTGGTTTTCTCAAGGCCATGGCGAAGGGCAAGGACATCGAACAAATCCTGACGCCCGCGCAACTGGCGGTGGTCGGCGACTTCAGTTGCTGCATTACTCCGCCCAAGAACCTCAAGGATCCGGCGCGCGTGGGACAAGCGTCCGTCAGCGAGGAGAAGCTGAACCTGCTGCGCGGCGCGCGCAAAGTGCCCGAGAGCCTCTGGCCCGTAACCCGAGCCATCCTGCTGATAAAGGCGCAGGACGTCTTTGCCGCCATAAGTCCCGGGATGCCGGAGAGCGAAAAGATCACCCACACCGCCAAGGCCGGAGAGATTCTGGACAAGGCGCGTGCCTTGAGCGACGTGGATTTCGAGCTGCAAAAGGAGGAACTGGCCAAGTCTTGGGATCCCGGCGGGAACAACAAGCCGCGTGCCGTCAACCCGGTCAAGGCGGAGCACCAGGCGGCGACCTTCCTGATGTTGCCAGGCGCCACGCGAGCCTATGACGCGCTGCTAACGAGGCTCAAAAACTCCCAGACCGCCACCACCGCTCAGGTTGATCTCAATACTATCCAAGGCGCGGACAACTGCAAGGATGGACATTGCGCCCTGAAGAACGGCGGAAATATCAAGCCGGGAGAGAAGTGACGGCGCGTGGTTCGTGATTCGTGGTTCGTGGTGCGCGCCACGCACCACGATCCGCGATCCACGATCCACGTGCCCGTCGCCACTTGCCAGTTATCCTCCGCTGCTGTAGTCTCTTCCCGCCACATTAGGCGCGGGGGCAGGAGCGGCGGCATTGGGCAACGAGAATAAGCAGCGAGTATCACTGGGGCGCGAGACAATCCACATCCAGTTCGGCGAACAGGTCATCGTCAGCATCCTGTATAACCACGACGCCAACCCGGTCCATCACAAGCCCGACCACGCGCTCCAGTGGATGCTGGGACTGCTGGCCGCGCAGGGCATCGGGGGCAGCGAAGGCGGGCTGGAAAAGGCCACGCCCGAAGAGCGCACGTACACTCTGGGCAGCCGCCTGCTGGCGCGGCAGGACGTCGTGGTCATGCCCGGCATCGTCCTGGCGGCCATCTGCCACGAACGCTTCGTCCAGCCCGGCGAACAGACCTTGAGCATGACCAGCACGTTCACGTATCCGCTGCTGGTCCCCACCAAGGGCGCGGTCGAAGTGACGGTGGAGGCGTTCGCCGACCCGCAGGGCGCCGGGCCGAAAGCCCCGCCTGCCAGCCGGGCGATACAGATAGAGGCCTTTGGCCCGGGCGTCACCGATTCGCCGGTGCGGTTGCTGAAGATAGACGCGCTGCTTTTGCCGCCGGAGGCCTCGGCGGAACAGGCTTATGAGCACTTCGTCGCTCCGCAGTTCAAGGAGCTGGCGGAACTGGCGGACAAACTGCCTGAGCTGCCGGCGCTCACGCATCCCTCGGGCATCAGCCAGGAGGACCAGCGCAGGTACAGCCGCATTGTCGAGCCCGACGATCCCTCGCTGCCGTCGAACCACGCCGAAGCGCGCGCGCTGCGGCCCATCACCGAGTGCGCCTGGCAGTGCAAGATTCCGCGCGTGCTGACCGAGGTGATTGACCATCTGCGGAACAATGACGTATATCAGCGCGAAGTCCAGGCCTACTACGCGGGTCGCGCGGACGAAGCCGAGCGGCGCGCGGCCATCAAGCGCTACGTGGCCAAGGAACTCAAGTACGGCTGGCTGAAGCCTGAGCACGAGGCCGCGCGCATCGAGGAGCTCGCGCAACTCCGCCAGCACCTCTACGCGCGCCAGCACACCGTTTTCGATCCGCGGCGCTTCCGCGGCTCCGGCGGCGCGACGGCCACGGGCACGCACATTTTCCTCGACCTGCATCTGTGCGACATCCGCCTGCGCCGCAGCGTCCACAGGCTTTACACCCGCGGCCGGCTCCAGGACGACACGGTGTTCATGGGCGAAGCCACGGTCATGGCCCAGCCGCTCGTGACCAAGGAACTGGCCAACTTCCTGTGCGAGGCCAACTATTCGTTCTCGACGCTCAAGCTGTTCGGTTATAAGGCCAGGATTCCGGGGACATGACCCGATTTCCGGCTGTTTGGAAATCGGGATCGTGTCCCCGGAATCCGAGTAGCCTGTCCGGACAGCCTGGAAAGGCTGTCCTACTTGTCATTCTCTTCAAGCCATTTGATTGCCTCGGCGCGCACTTTCTTGACCAGTTCGTGCTCCGCCATGGTCTCTGGAGGGATCACATCACCGCTGATGGCTCCTGACTGGCTGGTCAGCGTTTCGCATTGGCCCAACAATGACGTTTCCGCATGTGTCATTACGGCAAGCCACCATATTGCGCGACGCCGCTCAATCAAATACTCTCCATCAAGCAATGGCAACAAGATCTTGGTGACGCGTACCCGCAATCTGCGGTCGGAAAGTATGTTTTCAATAACCTTGAGGTCTCTAAGGCGAGTAGCTAGTTCACAATGAAGAGCTTGGTCTGGCTTGTCTAGCGCAGCGAGCAGGATCTTAAACCGCACCTTCAAGTCCGGGATAAGGCCAATGGCCGTGATGGCAATTGATCTACGCTCTGGATCGCTGTCGGCAAGGAACTGAGCCCAGTACCGTTCAGCATCTTCAGGTCGTGCCTTCCGGGCCAATGCTGCCAGAGCCACGTCGCGGTCGGGCGAATCCGAGAGCCAAAAACGCGCCAGGTCAGCCAACAGCTCAGGGTGCCCAACACCTGACGCAGTATTGATCAGCTCCCTCAAGAACCCAGACGGGGGCCGAGGTTCGCGTGCCGGGTCGAGAAAGCAGCGGATTTGTTCTGTACTTCCGCCTAGCCCCAGTCCAGTTCCCGCTCCCCACAGAAGCGCACTACTCGCTCCTGGGAATGTGCCATTTGCCAGTCTGTTTACGACGTCCATCGCGCCCGCAGGGTCAGCGTGCAGCAGTCCAATTATGGCCGACTGGGATACTGAAGGATTGCTCGAACTTAGTTCCGCGAAGAGCCTTTCCCGCGCGACCCGCCCGCTTGACAGCGTCTGATAGTACATAAGACGCGCGGTCACGTTCTTTTTCATCGGAGCGAGGATCGCGACCGCAACCTCCCCAACGACAATTGGAGTGTGCTCAACCGTCCACTTGCGCCATCCGGATTGGTCCCCGACCCCCATCAAAGCACAGTGAAGAAACAGCGGAGTAGGAAGCATGATGGCCAACATTAGTGCGGTAACGCAGAGATACCACACGACACCGCGTTTCACACAACGCCGCCGTAGCCAGGGAGCCGCGCAGGCAGCGCGGTCACGCTTCTCCGCCCGCAGCACGTGCCACCACGCCACAACCACGCCCAGTGCACTTGCCAGCACAAACACCGGGACCGAGAATGAAAACAGATTTGTTGGCCACAAGCACAAACACACAGCCGCGGCTTCGAACGCGCACAGCGCCAGTACCACCGTGGGCCAACGGGCACTGTGGCCCCGCCATAACGCGCGCACAGCCAGGATCGCTGACCACACAACCATGGTGAGTGCCGCTGCCATGCCAACAGCAATGGCCGGCATGTACTCGCTATTTACGCCCAGCCAGACCGCCACGCCCAGACCAGCCGCGGCAAAGGCGAACGCGATCCCGTGTACCAGCAAGGCGTCCCGGATGAGCTGCGAGCTGTGTGTCTGCGTTGGCCCGTCCACGGCCACATCTTCACGCTATAATAGAAAGGAACAACCGGAAAAAAGACTTTGGACTTGTGGCTTGAACTTTGCGCCGTCAACTAACCCCTAACACCTCGCCCCTCGCCCCTCGCCCCTCGCCCCTCGCCCCTCGCCCTACTTCGCCAGCTTCCTCTGGATATCCTCCCAGGGCGCGTGAAAGACCCTCACTTCCAGATTGCTGCGGGACTCGATGTAGCGGAGCACGTTGCGTTGCGCGGGATTGGCCATGGCGATACACAGGAGCTTGCCCAGTTTCTCGAAGGCGATGGCTTCATACTGCTGGCAAAAGGCGGGTTCGAGCAGGCCGACAATCTCACGTTGGACGGGGAAGAAGCGCAGATAAACCCGCGGGATGTGAGTCTGCTTTCTCAGCGCCGCGGCCAGGGCGTCAACTGACAAGCCCGCCTCATCGCGCAGGATGCGGCCCAGGGGCAGGAAGGACTTGCGCTGGAAAACGAGCGCCTTGTCCAGCGCCTCGCGCGAGACCGCTCCCGCATCCAGGAGCAACTTGCCCAACGGTTCCGCGTCTCGTTTTACCATGGAACCAGCGGGCCCTTCCCCGCTTTCTGGGGAAGGACGGACCGGAGGAATTCTGCGTGGCACAGGCATGATGTAGAAAATAGCACCAGCACAGGGGAAGTGCAAGAGATAAAGACTGGACTTTCAGCGGGAGGTGCGTGTATCTTGGATTCCGGGGACATGACCCGATTTCTCCCGACACCAGTCGGGATTTGGAAATCGGGATCGTGTCCCCGGAATCGGGAAATCCCCTGTTGGAGCCGCGCAACTCAAGATGGACAGCCCAGCTATTCCGCCTGTAAAGCCGTCCGACGCGAGTACCGTGAACGCCGCGCGCCAGGTGCTCTCGGGACAGAGCAA
>Ga0187861_10003478_pt1 | contig 13901 bp, 7 predicted proteins | sample June2016WEW_10_1_3_FD_132986 | JGI IMG/M metagenome (GOLD analysis project Ga0187861, IMG submission 132986) | Peatland microbial communities from SPRUCE experiment site at the Marcell Experimental Forest, Minnesota, USA - June2016WEW_10_100 | ecosystem: Environmental > Terrestrial > Soil >...
TCCCTCGCCCCTCGCCCCTCTTTACTGCGCGTACGTGTAGACATTGGCCTCCCAAGGCACGAACTCATCCTCGAATTCCTTACCATCTCCCAGCGCCTTGTTCGTGCGCTCGTTCTTCAGCTCCTTGATGGGATTAGCGAACGAGAGCTTGAGTTTCGCGCGGGCCTGGCCCAGCCCTTCCTTGGCCGAGCCGAAGCCGCTGATTGAAGCCTTTCTGTCCAGGTTGCTGACTACGCACAGCGTGGTGCGCGCGCCGTTCTTCCAGAACAGCGCCTCAGTGGCGTGCGCCGGCTGGCCGTCAAGCTCCAGTTTGAGGCGCGGCGTCACACCCGCCTCTTGCAACACCTTCGCGACGAACGGCGGCCATTCCCGCGACTCGTTCTTGGGCCGTTTCAGCAGATAGCCGATGGGTGAGAGATTCAGGTACAGGGCCGAGCCGTTGCGCACCACCACGGCCGCGCCATCGGGTTCCGCATCCGCTTTGCCCTTGTCGCCCTTCAGGCCCCGCTCAAAGACCGCCATCTCCTTGTACAGGGCTGCGCCGTCCACGTCCCAGTTCTTCTTGGTCACGCCCGCCTGGTCCTTCTCGCCGTCCACTTCGGTCAAGGTCTTGCCGCCCAGGATGCCTGGGGCCAGGTCGCGCTTGACGCCAAAGAGCTCGTCCAGCGCACCCGTCGCGCGGGCCTTGCCGTGTTCGTCGCAGATGCCGCAGAGATGATCGGCGATCACTGTGCCGCCTTTCTCGGCGAAGGCCTTGATGGCGGCGGCCTCGGCATCGGAGAGGCACAGCGCGCGGTTGAGCAGCAGGACTTTGAAGCCCCCTTTTTGCAGGCCGCCGGCAAGCAGATGGTCCTGGTGGATGAACTTGGCCTGGATGCCGAGATCCTCCAGGGTCTTGAGCCAGGCGACGCGCGAGTTGTTGCTGGTCGAGCAGGAGTTTTCCATGGAGGAACTGCGGTTCGGCCAGGTGCCGGCGTGGCAGGCCGCGTCCAGTGCCCAGGTCACCTGGATGCTGGGGTGCGAATAGTAGATCGCCACGGGGTCGTTGACGAATTCGCCGTCAATGATCAGTTTCGAGACCGGGCCGGTCACCTCCTTGAACGTCTCCGCCAGTGCCTGGATGTGCTCCGCCACCTGGCCCTTGACGAACCAGCCCTCCGGCCAGCCGATCACGCCGCGGTTGCCGTGGCAGAGGTAGTACCACAGGAACCAGGCGTCCTTCCTGGGGTCCTTGCTGGAAAAGAAAGTCTGGACGTGCGGGCGCGTTTGGGGCCAGAAGCTGCGCAGGATTTCGTTGTTCCCGCCTATGTCATAGGCTTCCATCCATTGCGCGGCCTTGCACAGTTTGCGGAAATCGTACCCACCCCACGCGCAGGGGCCTTGCCCGCCCACGAACCCCGCCGGCGTTTCGGGGTCGAGGCTGTTGGCAAAGCGCACCATCGCGGCGACGCAATCGCTGAACTGCGTGTCCATGTATGTGCGCCAATCGCACCATTGGCTCAGGTTGAGGCTGCCCAACCCGTCCGCTTTGAGCTGCCCGCGGAACGCCTCAAAAGGCTTGGGCGAGATCTCATCGAAGCTCTGGTACGTGGCGCCGTATTGCGCGTTCAGCTTCTCGATGGTCTTGTAGTTCTCCGCCAGGTACTTGCGGTATCCGGCGATGGAATTGGGATGCCCGTCCACCTCGGCGGGCGAGCAGAACGAGCCGAGACTGATCTCGTCGTCGAGCGCGTAGGCAACCACCGACGAGCCCTTGGCGCTGGTGACGTTCTCGCTTATCAGTTTCTTCATGGCCTCGATGGTCTTGGGGTCCACGAGGCTGTTGGGCCGCACGAGAATGCCCTTCTTCCTTTGCACCTGGCCCATCAGCCCCCCAAGATGCAGATAGCCTTTGCCGGCGGTGTGGTCCACGTAGAAGGGCCAGTTGGTTTCCTTGGCGAAGGCCTGGAGTTTGTCGCTGCAGCGGTCAATATGGAACCCGTGCAGGTTCACCGATTCGTACAGAGCCTTGTCCGCGGCAACGTCCGTCTGGAACTGCCACGGCAGGATTACGAAATTGCTCCAGGACTTCGGCGGCGGCACGTCCGGGACGCCGTCGGGGGCCTCGCCGGCGGGTGCGGCTGGCTCAACACAGAGGACACAGAGGGCACAGAGAAGGCCAGGGGGGATTCGGAGGAAAGGATGTGCATGGGGCATGGTTTGACTCCTTGGGCCTGGGTGCTCTACTATGTACCCCGCTCGCGCGGAGGAAACGCCACAAACAGCTTGAGCCTTTGGGCCGTGCGCTCTTTTCTTTCTAGTCTCCATGCAAGTGCTCAGCGTCCCCATGCGGTGAATAGTCCAGGCCAACGCCTAAAGTCCCACAGAGTTCCCATTGCTCTAAGTCCTTAAAATACTGGCCTTTTAGGGATAGATTCAAGATATAATAGGGATCGTTTCGAGATATAATAGGGATCTCATCAAGATATAATCGGGATAGAATCAGGTGAAGATAAAGATATATCCAGGTGAGAATAATGATATAATGAACTGACATAGGCATTGAGGATATGGGACATTCATCTTCTTGGCCACAGAGGCCAGGAAACGTGCCAAGAAGATGAATATCGCCTTCTGCTACCAACGAGTTCCTTGGAGAGGGGCAGACATGTAAATGGCTTCCCTGGCAACCCTGTCTGTAACCCTTCCCATTGCTCTCTTGAACCATGCCTAGATTCATTTCCTGGCGTCTCCGCGTCACCGCGTCCCCGCGTCTGGGGCTCTCATGCCCAGTCAATCCTCTCCAGCACGCACGTACCTCAGGTAAGAGTATCACAATGCCATCAGGCTGTCAAGCCCAAAACTAAATAAAAATGTACTGTGGTGCCGGCATTGACAGTTAACCACATACAAAGGCAGGACTTAGGCTCTTCAAAAAATCAGAAAATATTCTCCCAACCACGGTTCTAATTGTGCTCGTCAAGCCACTTCTTGGAGGTGGCGCGAACGGACTCAAGCATCTTCTGCTCCTCCGGCGTAGCCTGAGCAGTGTCCCCGCGTTTCTGGCGCTCGAGCAAGCTGCCGAAGAAGGACCATTCTTGCAATGTCCCTTGGCCGTCATAAAGAAGCCATGAAAGGTTGAATGCTGCCAACCAACGGATACGGCGGTCGTCATCGCAGCAATCGAGAGTTGTTAAGAGGTAAGGAGTAACCAACTTGATCAGTGCAGGGTCGCTGGTCTTGCAATCGAGGAAGACCCAATAGCTGCGCTGAAGCCAGTTCTTCATTTGTTGACAAACAGAAGGATCGAGGCGCCGGCATAAGAGGGCGACGAGGGACGCGAACTGCATATTCGCGTCCCCGATAAATGCAACCGCCTTAATAGCCTGTTCCCTGCGCAAGGGATCGCTGTCTGACAAGAATTCCGCCCAAACCCCTGGCAGGTCCTTGGGCGGCAGCATCCCTGCTAGAACCTGCAATGCGTGCTCACGAGATGGGGAGTCTTTCCTGCAGAAGCTGGCGACTTCTGGCAGAAGCTCCCGACGGTTGACCAGGAATTCCAACAGGCCCGCCATGAAGTCAGGATGGGGCGGCGACTGTGTTGCGGCCTGAGCGAGAAAGTATCGAATGCGCTCCGCTGTCCCGCGCAACCCCATCACAAAGCCCGCGTCGCGTCGCAGGTTCGGCGAGCTTGCCGCGATACTGCCCTGCGCAATCTGGTCGGCCACGGCCACCGCCTCCTGAATGTCGCCGCATACCAGCCCTTGGAAGGCGCAATCTTGTGCTTCGGGGTCGGTCGAATTTACTTCCGCAAGCAGCCTCTTCTTTGAGACGCGGCCACTCCAGAGCGTGCAAAAGTACAACTCAACCGCTGTCCTATGTGACGACAACTTCAGCGACGCTGCCGTTGGTTCGGCGACGAAAACAGGCGTATTCTCCAGTACCCACCTTCTCCAAGTCCACGTGGCGTGATCCCGGTGGCGATGCCACACAGCGCCGCACTTGAAGTCAGCGCAGTACAAGAAGAGCGGGCAGGGCAGCAGCAGCGCGACGAGCAGCGCGGCGACCGCGCAGAACCAGATCAAACCGCGCTTCCAGTGGCTGCGTACGGTGGTAGCGCCGGCGTCCCTGCCGGCACGGAGGCCGGCGCTACTGTCCCGCTTAGCCGCGCGGCGCAGACGCCACCAGGTCACGGGCGCAGCGCCCAGGTACGCAATCGCGCCCACAGGCAGGAACACAATCACGCCTGTGTCATAAGCCCAATCGAAGGGGCTGGAGAACGAGAACACAAACCTGATCAGGTACGCAATAGCGCCGAGGAGAACTGTCTCCGGGCCGCCCAAGACCATGACGGCCCAGCCCCAACCGCTGCGCTCGCCGCGCCGCCACGCCCGCACAGCCAGCGTCAGCGACCAGACAACGAGCACACCAGTGGCGGAGAGGGCCACGCCCAACCCCGGGCCGAACGCTTCGTCATGTGGGTCCAGGATGGAGGCCAGCACAATGCTGATGCAGCAGGCAAGCATCGCCAGACCGTTCACCAACAGGGCATCGCGCGTGCCGCTTAGGTTCCGATTCGACCAGAACGAGGCCATGCGTTCATTGTCGCATATTTCGCCGAATTGCGCGAGTCGCGCATTTCGCTGAATTGCGCTCCCGCAATTTTGGCAAAATGCGGGACAACCGCGCCCAGCCCCAAGCCCACTACTGCCCCGCCTTCAGCAGTTCCTGCGCCTTCCCCTTCGTCCCGCGGGACTTTGCTTTTTCCAGCACGGTCTGAAGCGCTTTCTCGCGCTGTTCCTTCGATACGTCCTTCAAATCCTTCGACCCGGCCAGGACGATGATGGCCGAGCAGGCTTCTTCAGCGGTCGCGGGATCCGCGGCGTAGGCCAGCAGCAAGTCCAGCGCTTTCGCGTTGGGGATGCTGCCGAGGACCGAGCTCACGAGCCGCTTCTCCTCGGGCCGCGCGGCCAGCGGCATGGCTTCGGTGAGCTTCGCCAGCCGAACGTCATCCCCGAGATTCTTGTCGCCGAGGAGATACTGTAAGTAGCCGCGCAGCGCCAGGATCAGGTACGGCTCCTTCTTGGACGATTTGGCCAAGGCCAGCAGCGGTTCCATTACGCCGGCATCCCCAGGCCATTTGTTCGGCCAGGTGCAGAGCGTCCGCACGGCCTCGCCCTGGACGGTTTCATCCTTGTCATCGAGCGCCGCTTTGACCGCGGCCAGGGCTTCGGGTCCGCCGGCGCAAGCCAGCGCGTGCAGCCCGATCACGCACACGGCGGCGTCCCCGCTCTTGGTCAGGGCCGTAAGCTGCGGCGCACACGCTGCGCCTCCACGAGCAGTGGTGGCAGTGAGCGCCCTTTCAAGGTTCGCACGCTCAGCGGGGTCCTGCGTCTTCAGAAGAATTCTCACCAGGTCGGGCACCTGCTTTTCGCCGCCCAGCGTGCCGATGGCGGCCACGGCGGCGGCGCGGACTCCCGCATCGGGGTCTTCGGCGCACGGTGCCAGGGCGGGAACGGCGGCCTTGATCCTGCGCTGGGCGACCAGCTCAATCAGGATCTGGCGCGTTTTTCCCGAAGCCTCAGCGAAACGGGCGGCTATGTCGGCGTCCGCTTCCTGTCCGGGCAGTTTTTGGATGGCCTCCTTGGCAGCACGGGCCAGCTCCTCGTCATCTTCGAGCGCCACCTTCAGCAGGACGGGCACGCACGAGGCGTTGCCCATGCGCGGCATCACGCTCAGAGCGGCGAGCACCGCCGGCTTCTTGCCGCTCTTGATTACTTCGAGGATTGCGGGCAAGGCCTTGGGGTCGGCGTGGTCAGCCAAGGCCGTGATCACCACGGCGCGGCGCTTCCAGCCAAAGCCCGCGGTGGCCACGTCGCTGCGGTCCGCCAAGGCCAGGATCAACAACGCCTGCCGCTCCGGCGTCAGGTGGGCCAACTCGCCCAGCAGCGCGTCAGTGGCCTCGGCGCCGGGAAGCTCGCGGGCCGCGCGCAGTCCGATGCCGAAGAGTTCCTTGTCCTTCGACTTCAATTGCTCGATGAGCAGCGGGATGCCGGCCGTTTGCCGCGCCAGAATCGCGCCGCGGATCGCCTCGCGCACCTGCTGCCTGGGCACCTCCGCCTTGCGGATCGTATCGTACAACTTCACGGCTGCTTCGTTATTGCCGTCATTGAAGAACCGCTCCGCGCACAGGATGCAGCCTTCGGCGACGCCGGTGAGCACTCTGGCCGGCGCCGCGGGCAGGAACTGTTCCAGCGCTTTGGCCGGCTCAGCACCGCCTATGCGGCCCAGGGCCACCGCCGCAGCCGCGGCCACGTCGACGTCGGGGTCCCGCAGTTTCTGCGCCAGCGCGTCAAGCGACTTGGCATCGCGCCGCACGCCGAGGGAGACGATTACCCCGATCAGGAGCGGCCCCTGCAGCTTGCCCAAGGCTGCGCGGAGGGCCTCGTCGGCGCTCGCATCTTCAATCGCTTCCAGCCCGCAACGCGCGTAAGTGGCGAGCTTCTCATTCGGCAGCAGAGCGGCCAGGGCCGGAACGGCCTCCTTGGCGCCAACGATTGCCAACTCCTGGCACGCCACGGCCTTCTCGTAATCCGAAGCATTGGATTGCAGGACCGCAATCAGCTTCGGCGTTTCATCCGGTTTGGGCGTGTGCCGGTCCGCGCGCGGGGCATCGGCGGCGAAGCAGCAACCCAACAACTGAACCGCCAAGACGCCAAGAGCGCCAAGAACGCCAAGAAGGGCTTTGTCTAGTTTTTTCATCATGCTGTCCTCTGCTTCTTCCGAGCCGCGCGCGTCAGCAAGCGGTCAGTGGGAGCGCTCCGTTACGTGCTATGGGACACATAGGACGAATAGGAGCGATGAAACCGCTCCCTTACGGTCGCGGCTCGGAATGAACGGTTACAAATCCCCAATGTCAAAAGTACCACGGCTCACGGGTGGCACGGCTGCACATGTGGTTGGCCTCGTCATCCCCAACGAACTTTTCCTTCACAGGATCGAACGTGACTTTGCGCCCCAGCAGCCAGGCGATGGCTGCCGCGTGACAGGCAGTGTGGGAGCGGCGCATGATGCCGCCGTGGGCCGCGGTCAAAGCCCGCGTCTTGACGCAATCGAGGAAGTTGCGCGTGTGCTGGACGGGGTTGATCCCGTTGGACTTCTTGAATTCCTGCCACTCGGACTTGAGCGACTCCGGGTGGGTTGCGACGTCGCCGCTGTCGCCGGCCTCGACCCAACCTTCATCGCCCTCGAACCGCACCGGACACGTGCCCAGGGCCGTGCGGTACTGGGGATCGCGGTTCCCGAAGGGCGTGTCCAGGCAGTCCAGGACGAGTTTGACGCCGTTGGCATAGCGGGCCGTGATGTTCGCGCTGGACGGCTCGAATTCCAGCGGCGTCGTGTCGTCGGCCTGGTTGGCCCACTGGCACAGGTCCACCGTATGGGCGCCCCAGTCCAGCAGCGTGGCCCCGGAGTCGAAGTCGTAAAAGCCGCGCCAGCCGCCGGCAACGTACCTGCTGTTGTACGGGCGCCAGGGAGACGGCCCCAGCCAGCGGTCCCAGTCGCACTCGTCCTTGGGCGGGTCAGCTTCGGCAGGCAGCCAGTCGTAGCGGACCTGGAGCTTGTAAATCGAGGCGTGCAAGGTGTGGAGTTTGCCGAGCTTCCCGCTGTGCGCCAGGTGGACGGCGAACTGGAAGTTGGGCACGCTGCGCCGCTGGGTTCCGGCCTGAAACACACGCCCGTAGCGCCTCATGGTATCGTCCAGGACCTGGCATTGGGCGATCGTCAGCCCGCAGGGCTTCTCGCTGTAAACGTCCTTCCCCGCCTTGGCCGACAAGATCGAACCCAGCGCGTGCCAGTGATCGCCCGTGGCCACCAGCACGCAATCTATGTCGGGCCGGGCGAGAAGTTCGAACATGTCCCGGTACATGGCGCAATCTTGATTGCCGTACTTGCTGTCGGCCAGCTTCTTGACAGCTTCGCGCCGCTTGCGCTGCACGTCGCAGATGGCCACGAACTGCACGTCCTTCTCGGAGAGCAGGCAGGTCAGATCGTGCGTGCCACGCGGGCCGATGCCGATGGCGCCGAGCACGAGGCGTTCGCTGGGAGAGACGTCGCCGTCTTTGCCCAGGACCGCGGCAGGCACGATGTACGGCGCGGCAAGGCCCGCGCCCACGGCCGTGAGGCCCCGCTTCAGGAACTGCCGGCGGGCAAGCGTTGATTTCGTTGGCATAGCTCGGCTCCTTTCTGCCGGAAGATGGTTGGGGATGGCATACCAGCGGCCTGGCACTTCTTCAACAGCAGCAGAATTGAAAATCGAAAATCATTGTGCCGGCGCGAGCACAGGTTTGGCTGTCTTGGGCTCAATCCTGATGGCCCACGCTTCACCGCGAAAGGTGAAGGCGTAAGCCAGTTTGCGCCTGGCGTCGTACATCCAGCCGGCGGAGTAGCCATCCGTCACCGTGCCGGCGTCGAGGAGAAACATGCGGTTGTTCGCGCAGTCGTAGACCCGCGTGTAGCGCTTGCCGGCCTTCTGCTCGCCGTGGGGGAGCAGTTCCCCGAGCAGCACCCAGTCGGCATGTTCGACGTAGGCCATTTCGCGGGCGCAGTGGGTCTTGGCCAGCTCGGAGTTCTCCGGCGTAACGGTCTCCAGCGCCTTCGTCTTGAAGTCGAAGCAGACAAACGTGCCGTTGCTGATCTTGCTGTACCCCCCGCCGTTGCCGCTGAAGATCATGCGGTCGCGTTTCGAGTCGTAGACGATGCCGGAGGAGTCGCAATACGCCGCAAAGATTTTTCCCTGCGGCTGGAGGTCCACCCAGCCCTGCTCGCGGTCAAAGAGCCACAGGCCGAAGTTGTCCGAGCCTTTCTTCCGCGCCCAGGCAACGGCGCCGTGCGCCGAGGACTTCACGACCGTGTTCCCCCACTCGAAATGGTAGGGCACCGGCAATTGCTCGGCGCGCAGCCAGTCCATGCGCTCGGGGTCGTAAAGGTAGCCCCGCCCGGAGACCAGCAGTTTGCACTTGGGGTCGTAGGCGTAATGGTTGTAATTATGGGTGGAGACCCACGGGCGATTGAGCACTGAGGAATCGAACGCGCCCCCGCCGTTGCGGCCGTAAGGCTCGTCCGCGTCGAAGCCCTCGACAATGCGCCCGGAGGCCGGGGAATAGTGCGCCACGGTGCTGGCGGAGCGCACGCAGTGCCCGCCGCCCCAGTGCAGTATCTGGTCGCGGTCGGAATCCCAGACGCAAGTGCTCCAGTCGCGCTGGCGGCAACCGTACAAGGGGTTGCGCGGCGGATTGGGAAGCTTGACCCACTGGTTGTCGGGGAGCGTATCCAGGCCGGTGTCCTTAGGTTCCTGCGGCGTCTCGCAATAAGAGGCGAGGAACATCCCGGTGCGGTAGAGCCGCTCGTTGGGGGCGGTTCCGAGCCGCTCGCGGGCGGCGGGGTCGCTTTTGGCCGGATCAAGCTGCAGCGTCCAGGTTTCGCAAGGGAGCTTCCGCGCGGCGTGCTTGGCGAACACCAGCACGTCGTCGGGACCGGCGCCCAAGGCCGGCGGGCTGAACTTGTCCGCGGAGTAGCCGTAGAAGTCGCCAACCGGCGCGGGAGCGGAGCTTTCAACCGGTCCTTTGCCTTTGCTGGGCAAGGGCCAGCAGCCGGCCAGGTCCCAGCGGTCGGCGGCGGGGTTGTAGAGCCAGAGCTGGAGCGGGTCAATGGGCGTGTTGGGTCCGCAGCCGTAGTCGCTGTTCGAGCTTTGCAGGTAGCCTTCGTAGAGCGCGACCAGGCCGCTCTTGGGCAGAGCGCAGAGCGCGTGGCCGGCGCGCGCGCTGGGGGCCTTGTCGGGCTGGCTGCGCTTCCAGGATTTCTTCTCCAGGTCCAGCACCCAGGTATCGTTCAGGAGATAGTCCTCGTGGTCGCCGCCGAAGAGCACGAAGACTTTGTTCTTTTCCTCGAAGACCAGCGGCGAGTTCCGCCGTGAGACCGGAACCGGGTATTGGGCCTCGGCAAGTTCCTCGACCTTGCGCTGGAGCGCGCGGGCGGCCGTGAGGGCTTCGAGCGTCTTCTTGCCGGCGATAAGTGCGGCGACGGCCTCGACGTCGCCGGCGAGTTTGTCGAGTTGGGCCATCTTCTTGAGCGCCGCGCATCGCTCGCCGAGCGCGGAGAGTTCCGCCTCGGCGCCGATGCCCTTGGGGTCGCGATACCAGGCCAGGCGCACGTGGCCGGCGAGGTCAATCAGCGCCTCCCTGGCGGCCACCAGTTCCTTGTGTTCCTTGACGGTCCTCTCGTCGCTCACATCCAGGCGCGTCCACTTGCCGGCTGGGATGTCGTAAACCACGGTGCGCATCCAGCCCAGGTTGTCGCTCTTTTTGTCGGAGCCGACGAGCACCAGACGCTTGCCCGCCGGGTCGCAGGCCAGCGCGTGCCAGCTCAGGCCCTCAAGCTCTGGGGCCGCGGGGTGCGTCGTCCAGGTCTTGGCCACGGTGTCGAAGGAGTACAGCACCGCCCCGCCCGAGAGGCAGTACACGGTCTTGGTGCCCGGATCGTAAGCTGTCTGGTAGTAGTTGAAGATGCCGTCCTTGGCCGGCGGCGCCGCGGAGAACTCACTCCAGGTCCGCGCGGCCGGATCGTAGGCTTGGACAAAGGGCACCGCTTTCTCTCCGCCGACCAAGAGCATAAGTTTCAAGTCCGGCGCATACACCAGGGCCGAGCAAACGCGCACGCCTGTCTTGCCTTCGTCCACCTTGACCCATTGGTTAGGGGCGGCGGCGTCAGCGGCCTGGGCGCTACCCGCGGCAACAGTGGCAATGAGCACAAGACTGGCTGGCAGCCACAGTCTCAGCATCCTTTCTTGGCAGGTACGCATGGACAGGCCTCCTTTCTTCCCTGAGTACACTGCACGCGGTTGAATGTCGCTGAATGTAGCGCAGACCATCGCAACTGCGGGATGGGAGTGTTTCATTTCAGTTAGGAGCGGCAGGCGCCTCGCCAGCCGTGCCACGGGCGAAGGCGCCCGTGGCTCCTTCGCAGGCTAACTGAGATGAAACACTCCCCTGCGGGGTGGCGGAGTGGCGGGCCAGGAGGATGTGGAGCTGATTGCCAGATTGCCCAAAGAAATCTTGAAATTCTTCAAGAGGTGCAACTCCTTGTGGCGCCAGTTGTTACACAATAACCGTTCAGATTTTTTGAAATATGCACTTGACAACGATGGTTCCTAGACATATTATACTATAGAGGATTTGTTGTTCTGAGAAGGGAGGGTCTGGCGCAGGGTCTTTCAATTCTCCGGTTTCCGAGCCGCGCGCGTTAGCAAGCGGTCGTCCCGCTCCCTCACAGTCGCGGCTCGGAAACTCTGCGCGGGCACGCCCAGAGCCGAGAATTGAAAGACCCTGGGGTCTGGCGCGATCTTGGGTTGGACGGGGACCAGAGAGACAGCAACGCAGTGCGGAGCACACAAAGGAAAGACAAATGAAAACATCAATAAATCCTTTCGTACTAACCACTTCTGAGCTCATCTGCGTCCCCTGCGTTGATGAATCATGGCTGTACGCGCTTCAAAAACCGGCGTGCCTTGGGCATGCAAATAGCACTGGAATAGCATGCAAATGGCGCTCAAATAGCATTCAAATAGCACTAGAAGCCGTGCGTTCCAATCCTGTGTCAAAACGGTTCAAACATGTGACAAGAACGGTTCAAACATGTGACAAAAACGGTTCAAACATGCGACAAAACGGTTCAAACATGCGACAAAACGGTTCAAAAAATGACTGCCTTCCGTACTGGTTTGTCTCTCATAACATCATAACCTTATGGCACTTGCCGCAATCTGACGGGCTCGATAGGGTCGCTGCGACCCCTGTTCGTTCCCTTTCGCCTCTGGCAGGGACTGGAAGTTTCGACCGCGCGCAGAACAGCACTAGAGCAATTCACGAGTGTACGTATCCGTGTAGCATGGGCGTCCCGCCCATGCACACGGGCGAGACGCCCGTGCTACACCCAGTCGTGAACTGCTCTAATAATTCGGTCCCGCGTGCGGTATACATGAAGGGGTGTCGCGCCCAATCCGTTACTGGTGCAGGACCTTGTTGAAGGGAGTCCGCCATGCTTCGTACCTTTCGCTTCTGCTTGCTGGTCTCAGGCCTCTTGTCCCTGGCCGGTTCGGCGCACGAGATCGGGTTCATCGAGGATTTTGCGCTGGCTGAGGACCGCGCCAAGCCGCTCAAGCAGTTGATCCCCGGCACTGACGATTACTACTATTACAACTGCCTCCATTTTCAGCAGACCGGCGCGTTCGGCAAGATTGACGACCTGGTCAAACTCTGGATCGAACGCCACGGGCGCACGCCGCGCGTCGAGGAGATCCTGAACCGGCAGGCCCTGCTGACCTACGACCAGGACAACAAGAAGTCGCTGGACTTCCTGCGCTGGCGGCTGGGGCTGCGCTTCGATCACGCCCAGGAACGGCTGGACGAGAAGCCCAATCTGCCGACTCGTCTCGATCCCGCCGGCATCTCCCGCGAGACGCTCACGAAGGCCGCGCTGGCGCGCCACACCAATTTGCAGGGCTTTGAGGATTCGGCGCTGGAGTTCCTCGCGGCGCAGGACTTGAACGGCGAGCGCCGGCGGGACCTGCTGAACCGGCTCACCCGTCCCGATCTGCCCAACCTGCCCAAGCTGGTCGTGGACGACTTAAAATACAAGAACAGCACCGGCTTCGGCGCGCTGGCGATCCACCGCCAGTTGCTCCTGGCGCAGCTCGATGAATGCCTCCGGCTGCTGCCCGAACTGCTCAACCAGACGAACTTCGTCAACATTTACCTGCTCAAACTCCAGCCCACGCCGGACGTGGACGTGGAGCACGACACCAAGGAGCGCGCGGCTTACCTGGACCGGCTCTGGGCATTCGTGCAGCGCCTGGCGCCGGCGCACAATTCGCTGAAGGCGCACGTGCTCTACAGCCGTCTGGTCTTCGACCGCAGCCAAGGCCTGTACGACAAAGACCGTTTCATGGAATACCTCAAGCTGCCGCGCCAGACCCGCTACATGAAGCCCGAGTATTTGCAGCGCGGCGAGTTCCGCGACTGCACCGCGCAGCTCGGCGCCGCCTATGCCGACTCGCTGCTTGCGGTCATCCACGACGACGAATCCCTGGTGCGGGATTACCTGATGAACTCCTTTGCCAAGGAAGACACTTTCACACCGTATGCCGAATACATCCTCGACAGCTACCTCAAAGAGGTCTTCGCGGAAACGAAAATCCTGAACGGGAGCGGCGACATGGACAAATGGTATTCGCTCCTCAACGACCCGGCCAAGTACCAGCGCCTGAAGGACCGCATAGACATTGAGTTCGTGCCGGCCAACAAGGTTTACTTCCGCGCCAACGATCCGGTGGGCCTGGACCTGGACATTAAGAACGTGAAGACGCTGCTCGTGAAAGTCTTTGAGATCAACGCGCTGAACTATTACGTCGAACAGAAGCGCGAAGTGGACAGTGCGCTCAACCTGGACGGTTTGATCGCCAATGAGGAGAAGACCTATACTTACGAGGAGCCGCCGTTGCGGCGCGTGCGCCGGCACTTCGATTTTCCCGCGTTGAAAGCGGGCGGTGTGTTCGTGGTGGAGTTCATCGGCAACGGCATGAGCAGCCGCGCCTTGATTCACAAAGGCCGGCTGCGCTTCCTGGAGCACACCGGCACCGCGGGCCACGTCTTCACTGTCCTGGACGAAGACAACAAGGCCGTGCCGGACGCGCGCATGTGGCTTGAAGGGCACGAGTACAAGGCGGGCAAGGACGGCACGATCACCGTGCCGTTCAGCACCCAGCCGGGCCGGCAGGCCATCGTCCTGTGCCGGGAAGGGCTGGCCACGCTCGACTACTTCGAGCACAAGGCCGAGACCTACCGCCTCCAGGCCGGCTTCTACGTCGA